>Ga0209599_10000433_pt1 | contig 27800 bp, 23 predicted proteins | sample Shrwel_input2_FT_FD_187534 | JGI IMG/M metagenome (GOLD analysis project Ga0209599, IMG submission 187534) | Subsurface microbial communities from deep shales in Ohio, USA - Utica-3 well 1 S input2 FT (SPAdes) (version 2) ...
GTGTTGTGGTTCTGGATGGCGTAGGCGCTGTCTGCATCCGGGGTGGCCAGGCGATCGCGCAGTGGGGCAATGGGCTGGCCGCTGGTGGCGGCATGGTGCAGCAGGGCGGCGGCGTCGGCGGCGGTCAGGGCAGAGTGGGACATCGGGCGCGCCCTTTCAGCCGTTGAGCAGAAAATCAATATGCAGGGTGTTGAAGGTGTCGGGGTCTTCGTACTGCGGCCAGTGGCCACAGTTTTCCATCACCACCATGCGGCTGCGCTTGACCAGGCTGGCCAGCCGTTCGCCCACCGACACCGGCGCGGTGGGGTCGTGGGTGGTCCACAGCACCAGGGTTTCCGCTTCGATGCGGCCCAGCTCGTCGTCGGTGAGCAGGTTTTTCAGGCGGATTTCCATATCTTGCAGACACATGATGCTGGCCATGGCCGGCGGCATGTCTGGCAGGCGATAGACGGCAAAGCGCGATTCCACCAGGTCTTCGGTGACGATGGTCGGGTCTTCCATCAGGAATTCCAGACGCTTGCGGGTGGCTTCGCGGTCGGGGTTTTGCACCGCGTTCAGGCTCAGCGTGCGCAGGCGCTCCATCACCTTGGGGTCGGCAATCATGCCGCCAGCGGTGTTGAGCACCAGCCGCTTGATCCGCTGCGGGTACAGGGCGGCAAAGCGCGCCGCCACCCAGCCGCCCAGCGATTCGCCGGACAAATGCACGCTGTCCAGACCCAGCGTATCGAGCAAATCATGCAAATGTTCGACATAATCGCTGACCTGATAATCCCGCGCCGGTTTGTCAGTAAATCCGTGGCCAAGCATATCAATCGCCAGCACGCGAAAATGGGCGGCGTGCGGCAGGATATTGCGCATATAGGCTTCAAGATGGCCGGCAATGCCATGCAGAAAAATCAGCGTATCCGGTCCGCTACCCGCCTCCAGCACGCGGGTGTTGATTCCTTTGACATTGACATGGTGTAGCTTGAATTCGCCGCCAGCGACGGCGGACCACAGGGCGCGCAATTCCGGTTGAACCGGGACATGCATAGGGGAATGCTGGGTCATTCTGGTGTCTCCTTCCATGATGGCTATCGATGAGCTGTGGCCATTAGCATGAAAACAAGACCGAGAATTCGCCAATATTTATTTTCTGCCCAGTAATAGAAAAAAACGCTTAGTTATGGTGCGTCGCAGCAAATGCGCCGCGCACCAGCTCACACAAACCGGCCAGTTCGGCAGCGTGATTGTCTGCCCGCCACACCATCATCAGCTCGACGCTGGGCGGCGCTTCGGCCAGCGGACGACAGCAGATGGATTCATTGGTCAGCGCTGAAACATAAGCCGGCAGCAGCGCACAGCCCATGCCCATGCCCACCAGGTTCAGGTTGAGCAGGATATTGGACGCCTGCTGCACCACATTGCGTTGAATCTGATGGGTGGCGCAGTACTCTTCCACCACGTCATACACCCGTCCGGAGTACTGCCGGTAGGTGCAGACAAATGCCTCGCCATTCAGCTTGTCTCTGGGGACCTGTTCCAGTGCCGTCAGCGGATGGGTGGCCGGCAGCAGCAGGATAAACGGTTCGTCAAATACCACTTCTCCTTTTAATTCAGTAGATTGAATGGGTGGCCGCATAAAGGCAATGTCGATGTCGCCGCGCAGCAGGGCATCTTCCTGCTCCAGGGTGGGCAGGCTGCGCAGCTCCACATTCAGCTGCGGAAAGCGCATGCGCAGCATGGGCAGGATCACCGGAAAGATCTTGACCTCGGCAGCGGGTACAAAGCCGATGGTCAGCGTGGCCTGGCGCTGCAGCGCCACCTGACGGGCGCGGGCCACCGCCCGGTCGGCCTGGGCCAGGGTCAGCCGCGCTTCGGCCATGAACACCCGGCCAGCGTCGGTCAGATCCACCTTACGCTTGGAACGTTCGAACAACTGGGTGCCAATTTCGTCTTCCAGATCGCGGATCTGCTGGCTGAGCGAGGGCTGGGCGGTATGCAGGCGCAAGGCGGCGCGGGTGAAATTCAGCTCGTCGGCCACGGCCAGAAAGTAACGCAAGTGTCGAAGTTCCATGTTTCCCCCTATTGATCGTTAGAATGTCTTAATTACAATAAACAAAATATTTCACTTGGCTGTCAAGTGCCCCGATGATCTCTCCCACACCCCAAGGCAAGGGGACACAAGGAGGAGAGGTCTAAATGAACCACAAGTTAGATATTAATGCGCTGGTTGATGCGCAACAGGGCCGGGTGACCCCGCTGATTTATACCGATCCGGATATTTATCAGCTCGAACTGGAGCGGGTATTTGGCCGTTGCTGGTTATTTCTGGCCCATGAAAGCCAAATCCCCAAAGCCGGTGATTTTTTCAACACCTATATGGGCGAAGACCCCATTGTGGTGGTGCGGCAAAAAGATGGTTCGGTCAAGGCTTTTCTCAATCAGTGCCGCCACCGCTCAATGCGGGTGAGCTACGCCGATTCGGGCAATACCCGCGCGTTTACCTGTCCTTACCATGGCTGGTCGTATGGGGTGGATGGTCAGCTGATTGAAGTGCCGCTGGAGCCGCGCGCCTATCCGCAAGGGCTGTGCAAGGAAAAATGGGGGCTGCAGGAAGTCACCCGGGTGACCAGCTACAAGGGCCTGATCTTTGGCAACTGGGACGCCACCGCGCCCAGCCTGGAAGCGTACATGGGCGACATGGCCTGGTATCTGGACGGCGTGCTCGACCGCCGCGAGGGCGGTACCGAAATCATCGGTGGCGTGCACAAGTGGGTGATCGAGTGCAACTGGAAGTTCCCGGCTGAGCAGTTTGCCAGCGACCAATACCACGCGCTGTTCTCGCACGCCTCTGCCGTGCAGGTGCTCGGTGTCAAGCCGGAAGACGTCAACAAGCCGCTGGGCAGCGGGCAAACGCCGCGCCCGGTGTGGGAAACCGCCAAGGACGCGCTGCAATACGGCCAGGATGGCCACGGCAGCGGCTTTTTCTTTACCGAAAAACCGGACGCCAATGTCTGGGTGGACGGCGAAGTGTCGCAATACTTCCGCGACACCTACGCCGAGGCCGAAGAGCGCCTGGGCAAGGTGCGCGCGCTGCGCCTGGCCGGCCACAACAATATGTTCCCCAACCTGTCCTGGCTCAACGGCACCGCCACCCTGCGCGTGTGGCACCCGCGCGGCCCCAACCAGGTGGAAGTGTGGGCATTCTGCATTGCCGACAAAAACGCCCCGGACGAGGTGAAAACCGCCTTTGAACGCAGCGCCACCCGCGCCTTTGGCCCGGCGGGTTTTCTGGAGCAGGACGACTCGGAAAACTGGGTGGAAGTGCAAAAAATCCTGCGCGGCCAGCGCGCCCGCACCTCGCCGCTGTGCCTGGAAATGGGCCTGGGCCAGGAGCGCCTGCGCGACGACGGCATTCCCGGCATCACCAATTATATTTTTTCCGAAACCGGCGCGCGCGGCATGTACCGCCGCTGGGCTGACCTGCTGATTTCTGACAGCTGGGAAGAAGTCCAGGCCCGCACCCAACAATTCCAGCAGGAGATTCTGAAGTGAGCACGCTTGCCGAAACTGCCCTGACCCCGGTGTCGATTGAGCTGCACCACGAAATCGCCCAGTTTCTCTACCACGAAGCCAACCTGCTGGACGACTGGAAGTTCCGCGACTGGCTGGACCTGCTGGGCGAGGACATCCACTACGCCATGCGCACCGTGGTCAATGCGCAAACCCGCGACCGCCGTCGCGGCGTGCAGCCGCCCACCACCTGGATTTTCAATGAAAACAAGTTCCAGCTGGAGCGCCGGGTGGCGCGGCTGGAAACCGGCATGGCCTGGGCAGAAGAGCCGCCATCGCGCACCCGTCATCTGGTCAACAACCTGACCATCACCCCCACCGAAGTGTGTGGTGAATTTGACGTGCGGGTGAACTACCTGCTGTACCGCTCGCAAAAGGAGCGCGACGAAACCTTTTACGTTGGCGTGCGCTTTGACCGGCTGCGCAAGGTGGCCGGCGCGGCGGGCTGGCAGGTGTGCAAGCGCGAAATCGTACTCGATCAAGTAGTGCTCACCTCGCACAACCTGAGCGTGTTTTTCTGATCATGCGCCGGGTTTTTGTCTGCAAGACCGGCGAGCTGGCCGAGGGCGATGCCCGCAAGGTGGACTGCCAGCCCGCCGCACTGGCGGTGTTCAATTCCGGGGGCGTGCTGTACGCCACCCTGGATATGTGCAGCCATGGCAATGCCTCGATGTCGGAAGGCTATCTGGAAGACGACGGTACGGTGGAGTGCCCGCTGCACGCTGCGCGGTTTTGCCTGAAAACCGGGCGGGCGCTGTGCCTGCCCGCCACCGACCCGTTGCGTACCTTCCCGGTGGTGGAAGACGGCGGAGCGATTTATGTGGAAGTCCCGGAGGAATCAGCATGAACTGGCTGAACAATGAAGTGGCGCTGATTACCGGCGGTGGCTCAGGTCTGGGCCTGGCCCTGGTCGAGCGTTTTCTGCAAGAAGGTGCCAAGGTGGCGGTGATTCAGCGTTCCGCCGACAAGGTGGCGCTGCTGCGCGAGCGTTTTGGCGATGAAATCGTCGCCGTGCAGGGCGACGTCACCCGCTACGCCGACAACCAGCGCGCGGTGGACGCCACCCTTGAGCGCTTTGGCAAGCTGGATTGCTTTATCGGCAACGCGGCGGTGTGGGACCACGCCGCCAGCCTGACCGGGTTGTCCGCCGAGCAACTGGACCAGGGCTTTGACGAGCTGTTTGCCATCAATGTCAAAGGCTACCTGCTGGGGGCCAAGGCGGCATCGGCGGCGCTGATTGCCTCGCAGGGCAGCATGATTTTCAGCCTGTCCAACGCGGCGTTTTACCCCGGCGGTGGCGGCCCGCTGTACACCGCCAGCAAGCACGCGGCGGTGGGGCTGATTCGCCAGCTGGCCTACGAGCTGGCCCCCAAGGTGCGCGTCAACGGCGTGGCCCCGTGTGGCATGGCCAGCGATTTGCGCGGCCCGGCCTCGCTGGGGCAAGACCAGCTGCGCATCATGGATTCGCGCACGCCGGAGGCGATTGCCAGCATTCTGCCGCTGCAATTCTTTCCCGACGCGGCGGACTTCACTGGCCCGTTTGTGCTGCTGGCCTCGCGCGCCAATAACCGCACGCTCAGCGGCGTGCTGATCAACGCCGACGCCGGGCTGGGCATTCGCGGCATCCGCCATGTGGCAGGTGGCCTGCACCTGTAACCCCCCGGATTTCCCCTACTGAACCGCCCAGTGCCACCCGGTGGCGCTGGGCCTGGAGACTGGCATGCCTGTCAAACTGATCTGCGCCTCGCATACCCCGCTGATGGACTTCTGTTCGCCCGGTGCCGAGGTGGAACGCGCGGTGCGCGATACCTTTGCCACCCTGGCCGCCGAAGTGCGCGACTACCACCCGGAGCTGGTGGTGGTGTTCGGCCCCGACCACTTCAATGGGTTTTTCTATGACCTGATGCCGTCGTTCTGCATTGGCGTGCGCGCCGCCGCTGCCGGCGACTGGGACATCGGCCACGGCCCGCTGGCGGTGCCGGAAGCCCAGGCGCTGGACCTGGTCAAGGCGGTGCTGGCTGACGATGTGGACGTGGCCTACTCCTACCGCATGCAGGCCGACCACGGCTTTACCCAGCCGCTGGAGCTGCTGTGCGGCAGTATCACCCGCTACCCGGCCATTCCGGTGTTTGTCAACGGCGCGGCCAAACCCTTGCCGTCGTGCCGGCGCAGCGTGGCGCTGGGCCGTGCCATTGGCCGCCATCTGGCCGGCAGCCAGCAGCGCATTCTGCTGATTGGCTCGGGTGGGTTGTCGCACGACCCGCCCACCCCGCAAATGGGCTCGGTGCCGCCCGAGGTGGAAGAATTTCTGATCGGCGGGCGCAACCCGACGCCAGAAGCGCGCCAGGCACGTCAGGCGCGGGTGGTGGCCACCGGCCAGGCGCTGGCGCGTGGCGAAGGCGCGTCGCTGCCATTGAACGCTGACTGGGATAAACAGCTGATGGAAGCCTTCCGCATCGGCGATTTTGACGCGCTGGCCGCGCTCAGCGACGAAGCCATCCTGCGCGATGGTGGCCGGGGTGGCCAGGAAATCCGCGCCTGGATTGCCGCCTTTGCCGCGCTGGCCGAGTTTGGCCCCTACCACGCCGAAGTGCGCTACTACCACCCAATCCAGGAATGGATCGCCGGCATGGGCATGATGAGCGCCCAGCCGGTGGGCCAGTGAACGGGAGCCGCGCGTGACTGAAGCTGTTTTTGTCATCGTGGGTGCCGGCCAGGCCGGGGCCATGGCCGCCGCTGAACTGCGCCAGCAAGGCTTTACCGGCCAGCTGATCCTGATCGGGGCAGAACCCCACCTGCCCTACGAACGCCCGCCGCTGTCCAAAGACGCGCTGCTGCAGCCGGAACGCCCGCACTGCCCGATTTTTGCCGACACGTTTTATCAGCAGCAGGCCATCACCCTGAAGCTGGGGGTGTCGGTGCTGGCGATTGACCCCGCCGCGCATCAGCTGCAGCTCAGCGACGGCAGCACCCAGGCATTCGACAAACTGTTGCTCACCCCTGGCGCGACGGTGCGCCGCCTGCCGCTGCTGGATCAACTGGGCGACGACGTGTACACCCTGCGCAGCCTGGACGACGCTCACCGTCTGCGGGCGGCACTGCGCCCTGGCCAGCGGGTGTTGCTGGTGGGCGGCGGCGTCATCGGCATGGAGCTGGCCGCCAGCGCCTGCGAGCTGGGGGTGCATGCCAGCGTGATTGAATGCAGCCCGAGCATCATGGCCCGCTGCGCGCCGCCGCTGCTGCGCGACTTCCTGACCGACTTGCACCGGCAGCGCGGTGTGGCCGTGCGTCTGGGCCAGCCGCTGGTGGCGGCACAGCGCCACGCCAGCGGCGATATCACGCTGACCCTGGCCAATGGCCAGCAACTGACTGGCGACGCGGTGGTGTACGGCATTGGCGTCATCCCCGACACCACCCTGGCCGAACAGGCCGGGCTCGCGGTGGCGCAGGGGATTGTGATTGACCCCAGCAGCCGGACCTCACACCCGGACATCTACGCCGCAGGCGATGCCTGCTGCCAGATCGACCCGGCCAGTGGCCAGCACCTGCGCCGGGAAACCTGGGAAAGCGCCAAAAACCAGGCGGTAGCCGCCGCCCACGCCATGCTGGGCCTGCCGCTGCCCGTGGTGGATGTGCCGTGGTTCTGGACCGACCAGTGCGGGCTGAATATCCAGTTTGCTGGTGATATGCAGGCACCGGAATGGGGGGTGCGCGGCGAACTGGCCCAAGGCCAGGCGGTGCTGTTTGGCCTGAATGACGGCGTGCTGACCGGCGCGATTACCGTCAACCAGGGCCGGGAAATGCGCAGCGCCAGACAACTGATTGCCAAACAGGCGCGGCTGCCCCTCGCTGTGTTGCAAGACCCGGCGCACAGCCTGCGCAACCTGGCGCGCCAGATCGAATGACCCGCCGTCAACCCACCCCATACAACACAACAGATCGACCCTGATCGATCCATCACGAGGAGACTTTTCATGAAATACCCAACCCTGCTGGCACTTTCGGCGCTGACCAGCCTGAGCGCCGCCCCGGCGCTGGCCGACATTCAGGTGGGCGTGACCATTTCCGCCACCGGCCCGGCGGCTTCGCTGGGCATTGCCGAAAAAAACACCATCGCCCTGCTGCCCACCCAGGTGGGCGGAGAAAAAATCCACTACACCATTCTGGACGACGCTTCCGACACCACCCAGGCGGTCAAGAACGTGCGCAAGCTGATTGCCGAAGACAAGGTGGACGTGATTCTCGGCTCGACCACCACACCCAATTCGCTGGCCATGGTGGATGTGGCCGCCAGCGAGCAGGTGGCGATGATTGCCTTTGCCCCGATTGCCGAACCCGCCGACCCGAAAAAACAGCGCTGGGTGTTTCGCACCCCGCAAAGCGAAGCACAGATGACCGCACTGATTGCCGCGCACATGAAAAAAGCCGGGATCAAGAGCGTGGCGTTTATCGGGTTTTCCGACGCCTACGGCGATAACTGGCTGAAAAACATCACTGTGTCGCTGCAGGCGCAGGGCATCCAGCTGGTGTCTACCGAGCGCTTCAACCGCGCCGACACCTCGGTCAGCGGCCAGGTGCTGAAAACCCTGACCACCCGCCCGGATGCAGTGTTTATCGCCGCGTCCGGCACCCCGGCGGCGCTGCCGCAAAAAACGCTTAAGGAGCGCGGCTTTGCCGGCAAGATTTATCAAACCCACGGCGTGGCCAACCAGGATTTCCTGCGCGTCTGCGGCAAGGATTGCGACGGTGCTTTCCTGCCGGTAGGCCCAATGCTGGTGGCCGACCAGCTGCCAGCAGCCAGCCCGGTGAAAAAAGCCGCGCTGGCGTATGTCGGCAAATACGAAGCCGCCTATGGCAAGGGCAGTACATCGATGTTTGGCGGCTATGCCTGGGACGCTGGCCAGCTGCTGGTCAATGCCTTTCCCGTGGCGCTGAAAACGGCCAAACCAGGCACGCCGGCCTTCCGCGCCGCCTTGCGTGATGCGCTGGAAGCCAGCAAGGAAGTGGCCGGCGTGCATGGCGTGTACACCCTGAGCCCGGGCAATCACCTCGGCCAGGACGAGCGTTCGCGGGTGATGGTGCAAATCAGCGCCGGCAAATGGGTGCTGGTGCCGTAATTCCCCCGGCCTGTGCTGGGGTCTGATGCGCCGGGGTGGTCTGCCCCGGCGGGATTTTCACTGTTTACCGGATTCCGCCAGCGGCCATGAGCCGGCCTGGCGGCGTGGGGTTTGCCATGGATGTACAGATTGCACTGTTCCTGGCGCAAGACGGCGTCACCACCGGGGCCATTTATGCCCTGCTGGCGCTGGCGCTGGTGCTGGTGTTTGCCGTGACACGCGTTATTTTCATTCCCCAGGGCGAGTTTGTCGCCTATGGGGCGCTCACCCTGGCGATGATCCAGACCGGCCAACTGCCGGCCACGCTGTGGCTGCTGCTGGCCATGGGCGCTGCCGCCTGCGTGCTCGACGGCGTGCCCGCCGTGCGCAAGCGCCAGTTTGCCCGGCTGGGCCGGGTGCTGGGCTGGAACCTGGCCTATCCGCTCGTGCTGTGGCTGGCGCTGGCCGGGCTGCCGCTGGCCCGCTTGCCCATGCTGGGGCAGATTGTTCTGGCGCTGGCGGTGGTGGTGCCGATGGGGCCGTTGATTTACCGGCTGGTGTACCAGCCAATTGCCTCGGCGTCGGTGCTGATCCTGCTGATTACCTCGATGGCGGTACATGTGACGATGGCCGGGCTGGGCCTGCTGTTTTTTGGTGCCGAAGGCCAGCGCACGCCACCGTTCAGCGAGGCGCGGTTTTCCGTTAACGAGGTGATGCAAATCAGTGGGCAAAGTCTCTGGGTGGTGCTGGCTTCGCTGGCGCTGATTGCCGCGCTGTATGTGTTTTTTGAGCGCAGCCTGTACGGCAAGGTGCTCAAGGCCACCGCGTTCAACCGGGTGGGCGCGCGGCTGATGGGCTTTTCGCCGGTGCTGGCCGGTCGGCTGACGTTTTTTCTGGCGGCGCTGATTGGCGCACTGTCCGGCATCCTGATTGCCCCGATGACCACCATTTATTACGACACCGGGTTTCTGATTGCGCTCAAGGGTTTTGTCGGCGCCATCATCGGCGGGCTGGCCAGTTATCCGGTGGCCGCCGCTGGCGCGCTGGTGGTGGGCCTGCTTGAGGCGTTTGCCTCGTTCTGGGCCAGCACCTACAAGGAAGTGATCGTATTCACCCTGATTATCCCGGTGCTGCTGTGGCGCTCGCTGAAAAGCCACCACATGGAGGACGAAGAATGAAGCCGCTTTCCGCACGTTGGGTGTTGGGCATTTTTCTGTTGCTGATGCTGCTCAGCCCGTGGCTGCTGCCGCCGTTTTACCTGACCTTGCTCAACTATATCGGCCTGTACGCCCTGGCCGCGCTGGGCCTGGTGCTGCTGACCGGCGTGGGCGGGCTGACCAGCTTTGGTCAGGCGGCGTTTGTCGGCCTGGGCGCGTACACCACAGCTGTATTGTGTACCTCAAGCACCTTGCCCGGCTGGCTGGCCTGGGCCGGTCAGTCGCCCTGGCTGGGGCTGCTGGGCGGCCTGCTGCTGACGGCCACCCTGGCGCTGGTGCTGGGCTCGCTGAGCCTGAAGTTGTCGGGCTATTTTTTACCGCTGGGCACCATCGCCTGGGGCATTTCGCTGTACTTCCTGTTTGGCACGCTGGAATTTCTTGGCGGGCATTCCGGGGTGTCGGGCATTCCGCCGGTAGCGATTGGCGGCTGGCTGCTGGACGACGCGCACGAGATGTTTTATCTGATCTGGGCGTTTTTGCTGTGCGCCATGTTCACCACGCAAAACCTGCTGGATTCACGCGAGGGCCGGGCGATTCGCGCGCTCAAGGGTGGCATGGTGATGGCCGAGGCCATGGGGGTGAACACTTCGCGCTCACGCATGGTGATTTTTGTCATCGCCGCGCTGCACGCCGCTGCTGCTGGCTGGCTGTACGCGCACATGCAGCGCTTTATCAACCCCAGCCCATTCAGCCTGTCCAGCGGCATTGAGTTTCTGTTCATGGCGGTGATTGGCGGGGCCGGCCAGGTGTGGGGTGCGCTGCTGGGGGCCGGGGTGTTGACCGTGCTCAAGCAATGGCTGCAAAACCTGTTGCCGCTGGTACTGGGCGACAGTGGCAACTTTGAAGTGATTGTGTTTGGCGTGCTGATGGTGTTCATCCTGCAACGCAGCAGCCAGGGCTTGTGGCCGCTGCTGGCGCGCTGGGTGCCGGTGCGCCGCGTGGTGCGCACGGTGGACGAGCACGCGCCGGCGCTGGCACACAAGCCGCCGCCGCCCGCCGGGCAAGTGGTGCTGGAGGCGCGCGGTGTCACCCGCCAGTTTGGCGGCCTGGTCGCCAATAACAATATGAGTCTGCATGTCAAAGCCGGTGAAATCCTGGCGCTGATCGGCCCCAACGGTGCCGGCAAAAGCACCATGTTCAACCAGCTCTCCGGGGTGGACACGCCCACTTCGGGCGAGGTGCTGTTTCGCGGCCAGCCGGTCACCGGCCAGGACTCCCGCCACATTGCCCGCATGGGCATGAGCCGCACCTTTCAGCATGTGAAGCTACTGCCAAGCATGAGCGTGCTGGAAAACGTGGCAATTGGCACCCACCTGCGCGGCGAGCGCGGCGTGTTGTCCGCTGCCTGGCGGCTGGACCGCAGCGAAGAAGCCCGCCTGCTGGCCGAAGCGGCGCGGCAACTGCGCCGGGTGGGGCTGGGCGATATGCTGCACGAAGAAGCCGGCAGCCTGGCGCTGGGCCAGCAACGGATTCTGGAAATTGCCCGCGCCCTGTGCGCCGACCCGTGCGTGCTGCTGCTGGACGAACCCGCCGCCGGCCTGCGCCATCAGGAAAAAGCCGCGCTGGCGGCGCTATTGCGCCAATTACGCGCCGATGGCATGGCTATTTTGCTGGTGGAGCACGACATGGACTTTGTCATGGGCCTGGTGGATCGGGTGGTGGTGATGGAATTCGGCGAAAAAATCGCCGAAGGCCTGCCGGAAGACGTGCAACAGAATCCAGCCGTGCTGGAAGCCTATCTGGGGGGCGTATGAGCCTGCATCACCCTGCAAATCCGGTGCTGGACGTGCGCCAGCTGTCAGTGGCCTATGGCAAGGTGGAGGCGGTCAGCAATATCAGCCTCACCGTGGGCGAAGGGCAGATCGTGACCGTGATCGGCCCTAACGGTGCCGGCAAAACCACCCTGCTGTCGGCCATCATGGGCTTGCTGGAATCGCGCGGCGACATGGTGTTTGCCGGCGAACCACAACCCACGCCCGAGGTGGAAACCCTGGTGGCGCGCGGCCTGTGCCTGGTGCCGGAAAAACGCGAGCTGTTTGCCGAAATGAGCGTGGAAGACAATCTGCTGCTGGGCGCGTTTCAGCGCCACCGGCTGGGCCACCGCGACCACGCCACCACCATGGAAGAAGTCTACGCGCTGTTTCCCCGGCTGAAAGAACGGCGCAAACAAGCCGCCGGAACGATGTCCGGCGGCGAGCGGCAAATGCTGGCGGTGGGCCGCGCACTGATGGGCAAGCCCCGGCTGCTGATGCTGGACGAACCCAGCCTGGGCCTGGCCCCGCTGATTGTGCGCGATATTTTTCGCATCATCGCCGAACTGCGCCGGTGCGGCGTGTCGATCCTGCTGGTGGAACAAAACGCCCGCGCCGCGCTGCAAGTGGCCGACTACGCCTATGTGCTGGAAAACGGGCAAGTGCATATGCAAGGCCCGGCGCGCGAACTGGCGGATGATCCTCGGGTAGTGGAGGCGTATCTGGGGCTGGGGAGCAAGCATCAGGCGATGTTGAGCAGTTGAAGCTTTTTGGTAAACCGACAGCAGACGGCCCGATGATCGGGCCGTTTTTTTTATGCGCCAAAGTGGGGGGATGCCAAACGTAGAATGCTGAAAGGGTATGGGTGATGCGGTATGCGTGGTGATGGTGCAGCGAGGTGACTGAAATGGGGTAATCGTGGAGAAAATGGGGTAATGAGCATGCTTAATACCCCAATTTACGGTAGCATTACCCCATTCTTTCACTTGCCTAGTGTTCGTCCATGCACTCTCTCTCGCCAGACTACCTTGCCAAGCTGCGCTTCGACGCACAGCAGCTGGCAACATTGCGCGCCCTGGGGGAATGCAGAGGCAAGCAGCAACTTTTTGTGGTGCAGTCGCCCGAGGTCTTAAGCGACCTGCGTCAAGTGGCTGTTGTCGAGTCCACCGAATCGTCAAACCGCCTGGAAGGCGTGGTGGTGGCGCCCCATCGGCTCAAGTCACTGGTGCTCAAGAATGCCACGCCGCAAAGCCGTTCTGAGCAGGAAGTGGCAGGCTACCGCGATGCCTTGGGCCTGATCCACGAAAGTGGCGGGCAGATGCCGTTTTCGGAGGGCACGGTCTTGCAGCTTCACGGCATGTTGTACCGCTACATGCCGCAATCTGGCGGACATTGGAAGGCCACGAACAACGACATTGTCGAGCACCACCCCGATGGCAGCTCACGCATTCGCTTTCGGCCCGTCGCCGCACACCTTACCCCTATTGCGGTGACGGATCTGATCACGCGCTACCGCTTTGCTTTGCCAGCATTTGGCCGATCCCTTGGTGCTGGCGCCGCTGGCGATCCTCGATTTTCTGTGCATCCACCCCTTCCCGGATGGCAATGGCCGCATGGCGCGGTTGCTGACTTTGCAGCTGCTCTATCACTTCGACTATGCCGTAGGCCGCTTTATTAGCCTGGAGCGCATCTTTGAAGAATCGAAGGAAAGCTACTACGAAACGCTGGAGGCCAGCTCTCAAGGTTGGCACGAGGCTGCACACAACATCGCCCCGTGGCTCAACTATTTCTGGGGGGCGCTGCTGCGCGCCTACAAGGAATTCGAAGAACGCGTAGGCGCCATTGAGCATGGGCGAGGCGCCAAAGGCGAGCGCATTCGCGCAGAGATTCTCAAACGTCAACTGCCTTTCTCTATCTCGGACATCGAAGAAGCCTGCCCCGGCATCAGCCGCGATATGGTGCGAGTTGTGTTGCGCGCCATGAAAATGGAGGGATTGATCACTCCAACAGGCAAAGGGCGTGCAGCGAAGTGGTCACACATCAAGGCGGAGGAACAAACCTAAATGCAACAGCTTCTGACTCTGAGCTGGCTGACTATACCGCCTTTGGCGATGTAGATTTCCATCTTCATCGTTTGCCGTCTGAGTCGCTGATTGATGTTGAGCTGGGACGCTATGAGTTGCCGCGCCATGCGGGTGATGCGCACCTGTACCGTATTGGACGCCCTTTCGCCAAATGGGTGTCAAATCAGGCAAAAGACAGACTGTTGTCACGGCAAGGCTCGTCTTGACTACGAGCATGGCGCACAGATCAGTAGCCTCAAGCTTTACTGGGTAAGCCGGGATGGCTGACATTGAAGCTGATTTGGGGGTGGTGCTCGGCTGTCTCATCGTATCCGCTGTGACAGTTGATGGCGAATGGACGGCCAATAATTACCTGCAATAAATGAGGATGTGACGGCAAGGTAATCCATGGTGTTGGGAGACATCAATCTCCGCAACTTAGGCTACTTCGAGCAAGAGGTCCAGAAACTGGACGCCTGGGCCGACGACCTGAAGTTGGGCATTGAGCAAGAGATCAAAGAAATCGACCGGCAAATCAAAGAGGTTCGGCGCACCGCAGCCAGTGCGCCTACGCTCGAAGAGAAGTTATCGTGGCAAAAAAGCAACGTGAACTTGAGAGTACGCGCACCAAGCTGCGGCGCGAACTCTTCAACAAGCAGGATGAAATCGAAGCCCAGCGCAACGACATCATCAGTCAGCTAGAGGGTCAGCTCAAACAACAAGTCAACGAGCAGCCTCTGTTTTGTATTCAATGGGAGCTCATCTAATGTCAAAAAGGGAGATCGCCAGAGGGTCGGTCTGGCGTCAGTGGGATTTGCATGTCCATACACCGGCGTCTTTCCACTGGACAGGCAAAAAGTTTGAAGGGGATATGTCCTCTCCTGACAACCGAGCGCTTATCGACGAGATGATCGAGGCGATGAATGCCGCAGAGCCGGCCGTCTTCGCGATCATGGACTACTGGACGTTTGACGGGTGGTTTGCGCTCAAGAACCGGCTGGCCGAACCTGGCGCGCCTGTGCTGAAGAAGATCGTCTTTCCGGGGATCGAGCTGCGTCTTTCTGCACCGACAAGCAAGCGACTGAATGCACACGTCATCTTCGCGGAGACGATACCTGATCACCATCTGCGGGAGTTCTTGTCCGACCTGAAGCTGGAGCGAACAGACAGGTCCGTATCCAAGGAGTCGCTGATCGACCTAGCGCGTGGTACCGCCGACGATATGCTCACCAAGAAGGGCCACAAGAAGGCTGCAGTAGACGCTGACGCTCAGGAAGCCCTGATGGCTGGTTACAAGCTTGCGGAAGTGAAGGCCGATAGCTACAAAGCCGCAATCAAGAAGGTGCCTGGCGAACAAGCCATTGGCTTCATGCCGTTCGATACGAGTGATGGCCTGACGGAGGTGAAGTGGGAAGATCACTATGCCTACTTCCTTGGTCTCCTTGAGTCGTCACCCATTTTTGAATCACGGAATGCCGACCTCAGAACTGCATTCCTCTGCGAGGAAACGCCCAAGAACAAGGCCTGGATCGGTAACTTCAAGCATGGCCTCAAGAACATCCCAAGGCTCGTAGTCTCTGGCAGCGATGCGCACTGCTTCGTTGGCGTGGCAGGTGACAACGACCGTCGCGGGTACGGAGACTTCCCGTCAGGAAAGAAGACCTGGATCAAGGCGGACCTTTCTTTCCACGGACTGAAGCAGGCAATCCTGGAGCCGGCCAAGCGATCGTTCATTGGGGAGAAGCCACCCAAACTCCAAGCTGTTGAGACGAGCAAGATTCACTTCATCGAGTCGATCGAAGTCACCAAGACGGGCACCAAGACTGGTATCGGCAACTGGCTGCACGGCTGCGATCTGCCGCTCAATCCGGACCTTGTTGCCATCATCGGCAACAAGGGCAGCGGCAAAAGCGCCCTGGCCGATATCCTCGCAACCCTTGGACACTCCCGACAGGCCAAACACTTCAGCTTCCTGAAGCCTGAACGCTTTCTGGGCAAAAGTGGAGATCCAGCACGTCAGTTCACCGGGACCCTGACCTGGCGCGATGAGAGTACCGAGAGTCGTCCGCTGAACGAGTCCCCGGCACCGGACAAACAGGAGCTGGTCAGATACATCCCTCAGCACTACTTCGAAGAGCTCTGCAACGATCACGTTTCTGGAAAGTCAGACGCGTTTGAGAAGGAGTTGCGAGCCGTCATCTTCTCGCATACCAGCGAGGAGATGCGTCTTGGCGCGCTCGATTTCGATCAGCTCACCGAACAGCAAGAACAAGCGCTGAGAAATCGACTGGGTGAGTTCCGCAAGGAACTGAAGACTCTCAACGGCGCCATCGCTCGCATTGAAGATCAGCTACAGCCGATCGAAGAGAAGAAGCTGACGGACCAGTTGCTGGTCAAGACACGCGAGATCGAAGAGCACCAGAAGATCAAGCCGGCGGAGGTCGCTCCGCCACCTGAAACGATGGAGCCTGAGCAGAAGCAAGCTGCAGAAGCGCTCGCGGCAACGGCTCAGAAGATTGAAGAATCCACCAAGCGTACGCATCAGATCCAAGCGGAGCTCACATCAATCGCCAAGAAGCAGAAGGCGATTGCCAATGCGAGGGAACAGCTGCGAATGCTTCAGCGCGCCTACGACCAAGCCCAGCAGCAGATTGCCGGAGATCTCCAGCTTGCGGGCCTGAACTGGGCCGACGTGGCGAAGCTGGAGATCAAGACCAGCTTGCTCGATGAGCGGGCTGCTGCTCTTGTTGAGCAGCAAGCGGCTTTGCAGACCGAGGGGGGCACTCTGACCGGCACCCTCGAGACCCTCGAGCACGAGAAGAAGGCGCACGCGACCAAACTCAACGCCCGTCAACAGCAGTTCGAAACCTACCAGCAGCAGCTCGCTGTGTGGACCAAGAAGTTTGAGGCCTTGACCGGCACCGCGACGGAACCGGACACGAAGGTCGGCTTGGAGACCCGCCTGGCTCAGATCAAGGAGTTGCCAACCAAGCGCCTGGATCTGCAAGCACAACGGCTTCAGCTGACAGCCGAGATCTTCGACTCATTGGATGCGCAACGAAAGGCGCGAGAAGCGCTCTTCAAGCCAGTGCAGGACTTGATCAAGGCGAATGACTTGATCCGCGAGGACTATCGCCTCCAGTTCCAGGCGACCCTGGCCGCTTCGGCCGCAGCCATCGCGGAGCGCCTCTTCGCCTTGATCAAACAGACGTCAGGTGCGCTGCGTGGCCAAGACGAGGCGTTGTTGACCGTCAAGAAGCTGTTTGACAGCCAGGACCTGAACACCAAAGAAGGCGCCCTGGCCTTCGCGACGGCCTTGCATGAAACGCTTGAGCAGGCGGCCAAGAGTTCTGGCACCGAGGTTGGCATCACCGGTTTGCTGAAGAAGGATCAGATAGCCGTTTCGGTCTACGACCTGATCTTCGGACTCGATTTTCTCGAACCACGGTATTCGCTGCTCTTTCAGGACACGCAGATTGAGCAGTTGTCTCCCGGGCAGCGCGGCGCGCTGCTGCTCATCTTCTATCTGCTGGTGGACAACGGCAAGACGCCCATCATCTTGGATCAGCCAGAGGAAAACCTGGATAACGAGACCGTGTTCCGGCTCTTGGTGCCAGTCTTGTCCGAAGCCAAGAAGAAGCGGCAGATCATCATGGTCACCCATAACCCGAACTTGGCCGTGGTGTGTGACGCAGAACAGATCATTCACGCGTCCTTTGACCGAGCCGCGGGTTGCGTCATCAAATACATGGCCGGTTCCCTGGAAAATCCGACGCTGAATACAGCGGTTGTGACTGTGCTGGAAGGCACCAAGCCCGCCTTCAACAACCGCTCCGGAAAGTATCACTGATGAGCAATTCAACGCAAAACCTAGAACTCACTTTGATCGGGAAGGAGAAGCAGCCCAAGCTGGAGCCACGCATCTTAAAATAACAGGAGGTTTCAGAAAAATCCTATCACGCTAAACATCGCTTCTCAGACAACGACTGTTTTGATAACTGGCTTAGCTGCATGAAAATTGACGTGATGCTTGGTCACGCCACAGGACCAGGGATTGCGTTTCCGCAGTTTGCCCCCGTTGCCAAACGGGGGCTTTTTAACCCGATGCCCCAGCAAAAACTGCCGCAGCGCCTCGGGGGGCGGTCGGGGCTGGCCCAGACGAACAGACCGCCGGCCGGGGCGGTGAACATGGCCAGCGTGGCGTCCTGGGCGTGGGCCAACCGGGTTTTCAGGCGCTCCAGATTTTTGCGGTAACGGCCGTCGGTGACCAAGGCCAAAGCCAGTGCTCGGCCAGATATTTTTGGTGGATTTCACCCGCCTCAGCCTTGTTGGCAGAAGGGGCCATCAGTGCCGCAATACACGCCGCCATCATGGCTGACAGAGGTGCTGGATCGTTTTCAAATGGGGGGGACGACGGTAGAATGCGCTGCTTTCAAAGTCAGCTACAATGGGTTGGAAGTGCAGGTGGCGGCTCATGCCCCCGCTCCCCACCCTGACGCGCTTGCCAGCCTGACCAGCCCTCGTGATGTTTTCATGCTGCTGATGTCTGTTGAAGCGGAGATGCTTGCCGCCTCGCCACCTACAGAGGGACACCCACAATGAGCATGGTCAACAGAAGCTACAGCGCCCTTGCCGCAGAAGAAGCCAAGGCCTGCTTGGCAAACCTTCTGTCGTTTGTTGATGCGCCGGACAGCTACACCGAGGAAATGCATAAGCTTGGCATGCTCCTGGGTAAATTGCTCAGCGAGAAAATTCCCTCGACCACGCCCTGCCTGTTGGTCGCCACCGCCGAAGACGCCGATTACCTGGGTCGTGGCATTTATGACTGTCTAAAGCAGGCGCACCCCACCAAAGCAGCGGTGTTCTGGAACAACCATTACACCATTCCCGGTGGTGGCAGCATTGCGCCGGTGGTGCACAAGTTTCTGGAGCCTGGCTACGAAAGTGCGGAAGTATTGATCATCGCAAAGTCTGTCATTTCCGGCAGCTGCGTGGTGCGGACCAACCTTCTGGAACTGATCGACACCCTCTCCCCCCAGAAAATCTTCATTGTTTCTCCGGTCATGTATCGCCAGTCCGAAGAATGGCTGAGGCAGGAATTTCCGTGCGCGATCTCGGAAAAGTTCGAGTTCATGGTGTTTGCCACTGATGCAGAGCGTACCGAAAGTGGCGAAGTCAAACCCGGTATCGGTGGAGAAGTCTACCCGCTGCTGGGACTGGCAGATCAGCCTGCCCGCTTTGGTTTCATGCCCAAGCTGGTGCAGGAGTTGGCCGCGCTGTGATGACATAGCCGGCTTTTTCCATCAGTGTGCGGCCAGCCTACCCAAAAAAACCCCCCGTCTGGCAACGGGGGATAAGCTGGGGAACTGCTGTGCTGGAACAGGCTATCTGGCAAAGAGTTAAAACGAATGGCGCAGGCCCACGGCAAAGCCCTTCGGATCCGCCCCGGCGGCCACGCCGCCAATGCTGCCAATGGCAAAGTCGTACTTCGCCGCGCTGTTGTTGCGAATCTCGCTATACAGCACCTTCACCAGGGTCCGCTTGGACAGATCATGTTCGTAGCCCAGTTCGTAGTGCTGCGCCTTGCCGCTGTCGGCCAGGCTGCTGTTGCCGCCACTGAGCTTGCCCGCCTGGCCGTATTGCGCAATCAGCCGGCCATTGGCACCGATGCCCAGCGAGCCATTCACATACCACACCGACTGCTTCAGGCTGCGGTTGCCGTACAGCTTGGCCCCGGCCTGGGTCAGATCGCCTTCGGTGCGGTCGTAGATCACCCCGATGCGGGTGTTGGCCGAGAAGCGGTAAATCGCGGCGGCGCGCAGGTCGTCCACCCGGCGGAAGGCGCTGGTGCTCAGCGCTGCGCCATCGTCTACCCCGGTGGTGGAACGGGTATAAGCCAGCCCGGCATACAGGCTGCCGTTGTCGTATTTCACCCCCAGATTGGCGTTGTAGGCACGCGGGCCACTGCTGTTCTCGCCGGCACTGTACAGGGCGCTGGCCGAGAAGTGGCTGAAGGTGGGCGTGGTGTACTGCACCGAGTTGCGCAGACGGTTGTCAAATTGGCCGATCTGGCCGGCAGCCTGGGTTTTCAGCGCCGGGTCGGTAATGGCAAAGTTGCCCAGCTTGCCCAGCAGGGCAGCGGACAGGCCAATGCCGGTGGCGGCCTTGTTGATGTCGTAAATCCCACCCATGGCGCGCGCCGACGAGGTGAGCAAGCCCAGCTGCAGCATGCCCAGGCTCGGGCTGGTGAGGCCAACAAAGCTGTCGCGGGTGGCAAAGTTGCCGGCACCGGTGTCCAGGGCGATGGCGCTTTCCACTTGCCAGATGGCCTTCAGGCCATTGCCGAGGTCTTCGCTGCCCTTGAAGCCGATGAAGGTGCTGTTGGAGTTGATGCGGGTGGTCTGGCCGATGTTTTGCGCGCTGTTGGCCGCGCCCCGGGCAGAGACGCTTTCCAGGGTTTCGTCGATGGAGCCGTACAGGGTGACGTCGGCCAGGGCGGCGCTGCTCAGGCTGGCAATGGCGATGGCCAGCAGGGTGTGCGGGTGTTTCATGGTGTTCTCTCCCTTGTGTTGTCGTGTGCCGGTGTGTCCGGCTGGTGTGGTGGCGAGGCTGGCCTGGTGCGTCATGCGCTGGGCGCTTTGAGCTGCCGCCAAAACACTAACATGATAGTAATATGGTTACTGCGATATTAGCAATATGGCGTTTCACCACACCTTTTGCCGGCAGACATATGCTGCATCGCAAAAAACACTACGATATTAGGATAATGCCCGGCAACTTACGGTAAAATTCGCCTTCCCCCTGTACATGCTTGACGCACAAAGGCCGTTATGGATCGCCGGATTTCTTATCGCAACCTCCCGCAGTTGTTTTTAAAGGCCCGTGAAGAACTGCTCTGCCACTTTCGCCCGATCATCAACCACTTTGGCCTGACCGAGCAGCAATGGCGGATCCTGCGCACCCTGAGCGAGCACGAACAGCTGGAGCCGCGTGAAATTTGTGAAATCTGCCACATTCTCAGCCCCAGTCTGGCCGGGGTGCTGGCGCGGATGGACGATCTGGGCGTGGTGATTCGCAGCCGGATGCCGGAAGACCAGCGTCGGGTGCTGGTGCGGCTCAGCCCCAAGGGTGAAGCAATTGTGGCGCAGATGGCCCCGCTGGTGCAGGCGCAGTACCGGCTGCTGGAAGACGCGCTGGGCAAGGAGTTGATTCAGGAGGTGTATCAGGTGGTGGACAAACTGCTGATTGCCCAGCAAACCACGCGGGTGCCACGGGTGGCGCTGCCAGAGTTAGACGCCAGCCTGGCGCGGGAAGCCCCGTCGGGTGAATAAGCGCCGCCGATCGGTTGCACGACAATGTAGCGACCTAATCTTTTCGAACATGCCACCCGTTCATCGCAATTTTATCCCAGCGTTTCAAACGCGCAGTTACCAAACAAATCGTTACGCAACTGCACCGCCAAACGCTGTGATGAGCTTGATCTGGGCGAGACACTGCGGGCCGGTGCTGGGTCACCCTGTACCACGCCGAGCCTGACCCCAGACCAGCACGCTGCCGGTCAGCTACAGCTGAACGGCGCATCGCCAAGGCGGACAGCGAAATCCTGAAAAACCTGCTTCCTTGTTTGACCGCGCTTACCCCAGCCGCGCCGGCAGCGGGTGTCCAGCCAGAAATTCACGCGCGGCCAGGCGTTTGCCGCCAGCGGCCTGCAGCTGGGTGGCCAGCAGCGCGCCCTCGCCGGTGGCGATGCGCACGCCTTCGGCACTGTGCGCCAGAATCTGGCCGGGCTCGCCATGGCCATCGCAAACATGGGCCTGCCAGATTTTCAGCGGCGCGCCGTCGGCCAGGGTGCTGGCACCGGGGAAGGGGTTGAAGGCGCGAATCTTGCGGTCCAGCACGGTGGCCGGCAAGGTCCAGTCCAGCTGGGCTTCGGCCTTGCCGATTTTCTCGGCATAGGTCACCCCCTGTTCAGGCTGCGGGGTGGCGGTCAGTTGCTCCAGCTGGGCCAGTGCCGCCACCATCGCCTGGGCTCCCAGCGTGGCCAGACGGTCGTGCAGGCTGGCGGTGGTGTCGTCGGCGCGGATCGGTTCGCGCACGGTCAGCAGCATGTCGCCCGTATCCAGGCCGACATCCATCTGCATGATGGTGACGCCGGTTTCCGCGTCGCCGGCTTCGATGGCGCGGTGAATCGGCGCGGCACCGCGCCAGCGCGGCAGCAGCGAGGCGTGAATATTCAGGCAGCCGCGAGTGGGCATGTCCAGCACCACCTTGGGCAGAATCAGCCCGTAGGCGGCCACCACCATCAGTTCGGCACCCACCGCCGCGATTTCCGCCTGGGCATCAGTGGTTTTCAGCGTCAGCGGCTGGCTCACGGGCAGTTGGTGCGCCAGTGCCAGGGCTTTTACCGGGCTGGCTTTCAGCTTCATGCCGCGCCCGGCGGGGCGGTCGGGCTGGGTCAGCACCAGGGCAATCTGGTGGCCGGCATCAATCAGCGCCTGCAGCGCGCTGGCGGCAAATTCCGGGGTTCCGGCAAAAATCAGTTTCATCGGGGGGCTATCCTGGGCAGGGGCGGGCCGCCGGGGCAGGCCCGCTGGGCGTCACATCGTGCGTTTTTCCAGCTTTTTCAGCTTGGTACGGATGCGGTTTTGCTTGAGTGCAGACAGGTATTCGACAAACACCTTGCCTTCCAGGTGGTCAAGTTCGTGTTGCAGGCACACCGCCAGCAGACCATCGGCCTCCAGGGTGAAGGGCGCGCCATTGCCGTCCAGCGCCTGCACGGTCACCTGGGTGGCGCGCGAGACGTTGTCGTACACCAGCGGCACCGACAGGCAGCCTTCTTCGCCGATGGCCTGTTCGTCGGAACGGGCGATGATGGTCGGGTTGATGAACACTTGCAGCTGATTTTTTTCTTCCGACAGGTCAATTACCACCAGACGTTCGTGAACATTGACCTGGGTGGCGGCCAGGCCAATGCCGTGGGCGGCATACATGGTTTCGCCCATGTCGGCAATCAGGGTGCGGATGCGGTCGTCCACCTGAGCCACCGGCTTGGCGCGGGTGTGCAGGCGGGGGTCGGGGTAGTGCAGGATATTCAGCAGGGCCATGGCGTGCGGGTGTCGTTCAGCAGGTTTTTGGGGAAATGGGCGCACGGCGGCGCCACAGAAGTCTCTGCATTATATCGTGTGTTGCCGGCGCTCACCTGTTTGCGGGCAATCCGGGCCGGGCGGCCTGCTACTGGCTGCGTGCTTGTTATGGATGAGCACCGGCAAAACAAAAACTGCCCCAAGTCGCCAGATGAACTCCCGTCTGATTGAAGCTGGGATGTTATGATCCGGGACGCTATTTCCGGATCATCAAAGCACGAGTGCACTTATGACCAAAAAAGGTGAAGATCGCCTTCCCATCATTCACTTCACCAGCCACGATTTGTCTGCTGACGAAAACTACACGGTCTGGTGTCAGGCCACAGACGCACTTTTCGATATTGATTTTCATGGCGCAGACCACCCTGTCCGTTTTCAGGCTGATCTGACTTCGTATTCCATGGGCTCCATTCTGCTGGGCCGTACCCGATCGGTGGCGCAGCGGTTTTCCCGCTCCACCGCCACCATTGCCCGCAGCGGCATCGACCATATCATCGTGCAGCTTTATATGGTGGGCGGTTATCACGGCCACGCCGGCTCGGCCAGTATTGTGGTGCAGGCCGGGGATATTTGCGTGCTGGATTGCGCCGAAACCTTTGCCACCCAGGCCAGCGATTTTGAAAACCTCACCCTGGTGATTCCACGGGCGATTCTGGAGGCTAAACTGCCCCGGCTGGAAGCGCTGCACGGACTGGTGCTGAAAGCAGGATCCACCTGGAACCGGATTCTGTCGCAACATCTGCTGGTGCTGTTTGAGCAGGCCCCGAGCATGACCCTGCGCGAATGCGAAAGAATCGCCAACGGCTCGATTGCCTTGCTGGCCGCCTGCCTGCAAGGTGAAATCGAGGCGCGCGACGAACAGACTACGGGTGCCAGCGTCACCAGCATGGTGCTGCAGATTCGCCGCCATATCGACGCCCATCTGTCCGACCCCGCCCTGGGCGCAGACCAGGTGGCGGCCCGGTTCGCCCTGTCACGCGCCACGCTGTACCGCCTGTTCGAGCCATTGGGTGGGGTGGCCGACTATATCCGCGCTCGTCGGCTGCGCCGGGCATTCTTTGCCTTGCGCGCCCGCGAACTGGCCAATTTGCGCATCAGCGAGATTGCCCAGCGCTGTGGCTTTGCCAGCATGGCCACGTTTACCCGCGCCTTCAAGGCGGCTTATGGCATTACCCCTGCCGCATTGCGCAGCGTGTCGGCATTGAATCCGACATCACCAGCACTGCACGACGCCACCCAGGGTGAAGCACTGAGTATTACCCGGTGGATGCATGAAATCACGGCAGATAAAAGCGGTTGAACCACCACCTGCCAGCCTGGCAACCACCATTTCATCGCAAAGATCAATCAGTCTGTCTTAATTCCTCTGACCACGATTGACTTTGCCTGAGGCCATGGCCAACATCCAAGCACACTGAGCAGTGCCGATCCATCCTGTGGCAATTCCACAGATGAATCATGGTGTGCGTGTCGCCGCTTGCGTGAAATGGCTTATCCGGGGTTTTAGACCAGGGCAGCACACCGATGCGCACGCAAGACATTGCATGCAGTCAAGGGAGCCATGACCGCGCGGGTCATCATTGATTGTACAAAACACCACTGCGCACGCTAGTTTATCAACATATATATGCTTTTGGCGTGATGCGCCGTTTTGTGAAACCGCACCATTCACAAAACGGGCATAGGCCGGGCTTGTCACGTCCGCAAATCCGTGCATGACGGCTTGGCGATGGGTAAGGTTGGGTCATCCGCAACAATATCGGCACGCTGAACCAATATCCAAAGGCAGAGTGTAAAAACCACAGCAGGAAATATCATGCAATTTTTTTACAAAGCCGGGAATTTCTCCAGTGGATATTCTAACGTGCATGTCATGAAAGCGGCTGGGTCGCCTGCTGTCATCACCTATCCCAGCCTGGATGTGACCGCGAACGGCAGCACGAGCATCGTGATTCAGGTCTATAGCGGCAGCTGGAGAATGAACAACTCGGGGGTGAACAATGGTGGTGCCACCTCCCTTCTTGATACCGCTTCCAATGGACTTTCGACAAGCACCTACGGCGTTCTTCTGTCCTGGAGCGGCCATAGCTCGACGGCCCGCTTTGTCGGGGGAAATTGGGGCGATGTGCTGGAAGGTGGCAGTGGCCATGACACGCTTGAGGGCGGCGGCGGCCACGATAGCCTCACGGCAGGCGCAGGCAACGACAGCCTGCTGGGCGGCAATAATAATGACACCCTGCTCGGCGGCGATGGCGATGACATCTTGAGCGGTGACGCTGACGCTGATGTACTGGACGGCGGCAATGGCAATGATATTTTCCTGGACCCCAATGGCGACACCATTACCACGTTTGAGGCTGCCGACACCATTCGGCTGACCAACGGCGCAGCCCAGGCGCTGACTGCCAGCCATCTGCAATACGACAGCGCAAGCAAAACGCTGACCATCGACTTTGATAAAAACGGCACGTTTGGCGGTGGCAGCGACGTGGTGGTGACATTCACCAATGCACCCGCCACGCAGAGCTTCCAGGTCAACAACAACGGCGGATTTGCCGACATCACCCTGGCCCCGCCCTCTCTCACCAGTGCCAGCTACGACGCCAGCACCGGCGTGCTGGCCGTCACGGTTGCCGGTAATGTGGGGGTAGGCGACACCATCGCGGTGAATAAACTCACCCTGAGCGGCGAAGACAACAGCGCCTACACACTGACCAGCAGCGATGTCACCACCACCAGCACCAGCGCATTTTCCGTCACGCTCAATGCCACCGACCAGGCGGCGGTCAATCAGATTCTGAACAAGGCCGGTACCAGCGCCACCGGGGGTGCCACCTTCAACCTGGCCGGTGCAGCAGGCTGGGACAGCACAGCCAATGCCCCGGCAGACCTGACTGACAATGGCGTAACGGTCAGCAACCCGACCATCCCCACCATCACCAGCGCCAGCTACAGCGCCGCGACTGGCGTGCTGACCGTCACCGGATCAGGGTTTTTGCAGCTCGCTGGCACCAATAATGACATCAATGTCAGCAAGTTCACCGTGCATGGCGACGCCACCGATTACACCCTGACCAGCAGCAGCGTGGACATCACCAGCGGCACAAGCTTTACCGTTACCCTGAACGCCACCGATCAGGCCGAGCTGGCCAGCCGGGTGAATAAAAGCGGAACCAGCTCGATTGGCAGCGTCATCTATAACCTGGCCGCCGCAGAAGACTGGGCGGCAGGAGCCGAAGCCGCGGTCAACGTGGCGGATTTGACCGGTAACAGCGTCACCGCCTTATTACCCAACGTGGCGCCAACCATCACCTCCGCCGCCAGCGCCAGCGTTGCCGAAAACACCGTCACCAGCACCGTGGTCTATACCGCCGCAGCCACCGACCCGGAAGGCGACGCCCTGACCTACGCGCTCACCGGCACCGACGCTGCGTCATTCTCCATCAACGCCACCACTGGCCAGGTGCGCCTGCTCACCCCGGCTGATTACGAAACCCAAAGCAGCTACAGCCTGAACATCATGGTTTCTGACACCGCCAGCCACACCAGCAGCCAGGCGCTGACGGTCAGCGTGAGCAATGTCAACGAGAAACCGCTGATTAGCGCGCCGGCCACGCAAAATGTCACCCAGGGCGTCGCCACCGCACTGACCGGGATCAGCCTGGCCGATCCGGACGCCGGCAGCAGCGTGCTGACCCTGTCGGTGTCTGGCGAGCCGGGGGTGTATCAGGCCATCAGCGGCAATGGCGTGACCGTCAGCGGCTCGGGCTCGCCCAGCATCACGCTGACCGGCTCGCAAAGCGACCTGAATGCCTTTCTGGCGGCCGGTCAGCTCAGTGGCACCATGCCCGCCGGCATGGCCGGCCCGTTTACCATCAGTCTGGACAGCAACGATGGCGGCCACAGTGGCACAGGCAGCGCCCAGCAGGACAGCAAGACACTCACCGTTACCGGTGTTCCGGCCAACGTCGCGCCAGTCATCACCAGCGCCGCCAGCGCCAGTGTGGCGGAGAACACCGCCACCAGCACGGTGGTCTACACCGCCACGGCAACCGATGCCGAGAGCGACACCGTGACCTACTCGCTGTCCGGCACTGACGCAGCGGCGTGCACCATTGACGCTGCCACCGGCCAGATCAAGCTGCTCACCCCGGCAGACTTTGAAACCCAGTCCAGCTACAGCATCACCATCAACGCCAAGGATGCGACCCACACCACCACCAAGGCGGTGACCCTCAATGTTTCTGACGTCAACGAAGCCCCAACCAATATCAGCCTGTCGGCCAGCAGCGTGGCGGAAAACACCAGTACCGCCACCGCGCTGACCATCGGCGCGCTGACCAGCACCGACCCGGATGCTGGCAACACCTTGACCTACAGCATCGTTGGCGGCGCGGACCAGGCGCGTTTTCAGGTCAGCGGGAGCAATCTGCAATTCAAGGCCGGCACAGTTCTCGACTACGAAACCCAGAACAGCTATGCGGTAGCCGTGCGCAGCACCGACCAGGGCGGGCTGACGTATGACAAGACGCTGACCATCACCCTGACCGACGCCAACGACACGCCACGGCTCACCGCACCAGGCACTCAAAGCATCACCCTGGCCACCGCCACCGCGCTGACCGGCATCAGCGTGGCCGATCAGGACGCCGGTACGGCCAGCCTCAGTGTCACCCTGGCGGCCAGCGCCGGCACGCTGGCCGCCACCAGCGGCGGCGGCGTGACGGTCACCGGCTCTGGCAGCGCCAGCCTGACCCTGACTGGGGCGCAAAGCGCAATCAACAGCCTGCTGGCTGCCAGCGGCGTCAGCTATACCCCGGATGCCGGGGCCAGCGCCGGAACCAGCGCCACGCTTAGCCTCAGCAGCAACGACAATGGACACACTGGCGGCACAGCACAAACCGACAGCAAAACCCTCACCCTGAATCTGGTCGCAGCCAGCAATGGCGGCGGTGGCGGTGGCGGTGGCGGTGGC
>Ga0209599_10000436_pt1 | contig 27636 bp, 48 predicted proteins | sample Shrwel_input2_FT_FD_187534 | JGI IMG/M metagenome (GOLD analysis project Ga0209599, IMG submission 187534) | Subsurface microbial communities from deep shales in Ohio, USA - Utica-3 well 1 S input2 FT (SPAdes) (version 2) ...
ATTTTAGAAATTGGGTAGAATATGAATTTGAGGCTCTTGCTGAAAATTTTATCGATACATTAAAGAGAGAACTCGTCAATAATGGTAAGATTAGAATCTGGAGAGCAATGACTGTTAATAAGGAATGGGAATCTAGATTATCCTCACAGGTAAAACACCTCGGGATCTACTGGACATGGGATAAATCATCAGCTGAACCTCATTGGGGTTATAGCAACGAAATGCCATTTACCGCAATAATGGAAGCTGAAGTTGATGAAACTGCTGTGGACTGGCTTCCTACTATAAGACTTAATATAGAACCAGTTTCATACGAGGAAAAGGAAATAAGACTGGTAAAAGGTGCTAAAGTAAATCTGACTTCCATAAAAATAGACGGTGAAGAAATAGATCTATCCGAACTATCAGGAGACCGTTTTATAGCTTAGTTATTCAGTTAATTTTTTAAATTGCTCGAAAGACCAATTAAGATAATCATATCCCGCCTGTGCATTTAATGCAGGATCAATAGGCGGATTTTTACCCTTATATTTAGATGGATTTATCCTTTTTAATTGATCCCATGCAGGGCGTCCAATTTGGAATAATCCAGTATAAGATTTATTTGTAGATGGATTTGGATTAAATCTGGATTCCTTATATGCCACAGTGGTTAAGAAATCTCTGGATAGTTTAGGACTTTTAATTTTTTGTATAGCATCTCTAACCTTTTTATTTTCCACCGATCTGATTTTTGATAAAGCCTCCTTCTTATAATTATCCCAAGTTCCCTTCTGATAATCAAGAAATGCTCTAACTGCTACTATGTCATTGCCTCTTAGAACCTTAGTGTATCTAACATCCGATGCAGGCATGTTGTTCAATAACTTATTTCTTAATGATGTTGATAATTTTTCCTTTCCCTCCAATATCTTGACCAATGATGCAGCTCCCGATGGGCCCTGCTGATGTGGTAAATAAAACATATGTTCACCATATATTGGACTTTTTTCAACCTTCTTTTTATTAGTAAGAACCTTCTTCTGTTCGGGTTTTCTATAAACCTTATTGAAAATTCCTCTTAATTTATCAAAGATGTCGTCAAATATATCTTCGTTTATTTTTTCCCCGTCAGTATGGAATTCCTGAAATTCCCTTATGTGTTTTAGCATAAGCTATATATCACATTTAGCTTTTCTTAATTTTAAGATAATCAACCACATTCTGTAACTTTTCAGCATCCTCCGGATTGATTATAAATTCCTCGAAAGCCCCATATCTTGATTGGTGACCAAAGATATATTTGATTGAGTATTTTACTCTCTCCCAGAATTTTAGTTTATTTAGATGTATGTGAAAATAAACCATCGGGTACATCATACCATTGTCGAATTGATCCTCGCTATAATAAACCACAACCTGATGTTCAGTTGAGTGGCAGTCACAGATTAAAATTTCTTTGGTGTCTTTTAATTCCATATATTTTAAATGTTTATTGTTCTATGTCAAATCCTTGCTCCTCGAATTCAAATTCACAGCAAGGCCATCTTCTACCCTTGCTGTCGATATTAGCCCATGAGGTTTTTTCTTCATTTGTCCATATCCAATCTACTCCCTCTACACCGTCTTCTTCTATAGATGGATGAATTCCTCCGGGAGGATGGTAATGCTCCGATACCGTTGAATATTCGTTACATGAGCAGCTTCTAGGAACGCAATCATCACAATGATATGGACTGCTCCCTCCAGAATACCCAGCCATGTAACACCATGTTGCCATTTCACCACAATCGCAGATTTCTTTATTTTCTATTATCTTCTTCATTTGGCTTGGTATTTTGTTTTTCTGGCATCATATCAAAGTACACCTTTTCTATAGCTGGTGAATATACACCGTTATTGAATTGGTAATAATATGACTCAGGATTTGCTATTTTTACTATTACGGATCCTCTTTCTTTAATGTAATCCCAGCTCTTAAGATTTTTTGGAGTCATAGTTATATTCCCTTAAATATCTCTGATGCTATGGCTACTCCAATAACAAAAATAACTACGACGATAATTATCGTTGTAGTTATTCCTATTACCTTATCCCCTCTTTGACCCATTATTTTTTTGATCTTATTACTTCGTCAATGATTCCATATTCCAATGCCGCATTAGAGCTAAGCCAGAAATCTCTCGTTGCATCTTTTCTGATTTGCTCCTTATCCTTTCCACAATAATCACCAAGCAATTCAAGAAGCACTTCGTTATATTCCTTCCATTGGATCATATCAATTTCAGCATCCTGTATATTCCCATTGAATCCACCACTAGATTGATGTAGCATAACTTTACTAAATCTAAGTGAGCTTCTTTTACCCTTGGTTCCTGCTCCAAGTAGAATTGATCCCATCGAAGCTGCCATCCCGGTGTTTACTGTAGCAATGTCAGATTTAACATACTCCATTACATCAACCATACTCAATCCCGATTTAACAGATCCTCCAGGAGAATCGATGTGCATTATGATGTCTCTGGTGTCAACTGAATCCAAAAACATAAGTTGTGCCTGTACTATTGTTGACATGTTATCATTAACCGGACCAGCAACCCAAAGAAGCCTATCCATCATCAATCTCGAGAATATATCCATCTGTGTGGCTCTCAGTTCTCTTTCCTCCAGAATATATGGCGTCATCGATGACTCAATCTGCTTTTGATAATAGTGCATGTTCATAGAGCTGATGTTATGGTCGCTCATTGCATATTTAGTAAATTCTCTTCCCGTGTTCATGATTTTTTTATTTTAATATTCTGATTGAAATTTTTTAAAGCTCTCTAAATAACTTGAAATATTTTTACCTCCCGCTGGGTTCATTGAATGCACCACGAATTCAGGTAATGTCTCTCTGTAGTCCATACAATAGTCGCAAAGCCACTTAGCACAATCTAATCCGGTTTTTTCCTTGAATTCTTCATACTTCTTGTTATATTCCTCCGTTCCCTCATACATCTCCTTAGAATAGTGCTCGTCAGCAAGATCATGATCGAATGATATAATATCAGGCATTCCCTTTTCGGTTATAATAGAAACAAATTCATCATAGTTTCTAACTATCACCCATTCCCATTTAGCGTATATTCCAGGATCCTTCATATATGATATACAATCATATGGATGTCTAATATCGTCTAGAAATAAATTATACTTCATGTTATTTAATTTTTATAAAAGCATCGCCATTATTGACAAGGCTATTGATTAGTAGATACTGTGATAGTGGATATTTCTGCCTACCTTTACAGATATCAATTGAATTTAGTATTGTTCCTGCGGTTATTCTTTTTTTATACAGTGATTTATTAAATTCTAGTCTATATTCACGAGTTTTTCCCAAAATCGATTTATTGATGTCTAATAGCATTCGACTCATATTTTCTTTGCTCGCCATCTCGTGTGTATATCTTGAATATATGGTAACTATCGTATCGTCGATTTCTTTAAATAACGATCTTCTCATGTCTTCCTTCTGCTCCGATGTAATTCCGTGGAGCTGATTAAATCCTCCTGGTATTGCTATCTCAATCTTCATTAATCACTCTTTCTGAACCAGTTTATCATTCCATCCCATAAAGCATCCCCGTGATTTATTCTGCTCGACCTCTCCTCATATTTCAAATCTGATAAATCACTATCCATGTCATCCTGATCAATCTCCGAACCACTCATAACAACTGGATTTCTTCTCTCATTATAAAGTTTCCACCATGTATTAGGTTCTATTCCGGTTGTATAATCTGGTACTACCGATATTTCACCAGGTTCCGAGTATTCATTAACAGATACCGTAGCTGGCATTCCATGGTACCATATTTTTCTACCATTTTCCTCCTGTGGGTTTAAAAAATTAAATGGGTGCTCCATGATCTTAACGATCATAACAGGAACCTTAGCCATCGCATATTCTAAATTCCTACTGCCGAAAGATATAACCTGCTTACCATTAGCGTAAATCCTACAGTGACCGCTATTTCTAATATCCCAATCACCATATTTATGCTTTGCGTAATTCTTTTGCTTGTATTTTACTTCCCAGCAAATTCTATGAACACCTTTGTCAACGAATGGCACTAATTCGGATTCTTCATCTCCGTCTTCTTTGAAATTTAACCACCATGTCGTGGGAGTTCCATTCCATTCCCCGTTTTTGTGTTCATAACCGGCTATATCCCAAACCTGATATGGTTTATCATTTATAAGGATCTCGAATGCTCTCCTTACTCCGTAGTCCCTACCATTCTCGTGGATGTCGGAATATTTCTTTTTTGCCTGGCTTAATGTTAATCTTTCCATGATTATAATATTATCTCGAATCTATTTCTCATTTTATCCAATGTATCAGCGGGCACATTATGTGAGTTTTCGCCGGAATGTCTATTTTCGACCACCACAGAAAAGACGATATACTCGTATTTCTTTGCTAATTCGTAATATTCATCCATCTCCCATTTTTGTGTGAATGTATTGGATACTACTACATCCTTACCGAAAGACATTATGGTTTCGACGTTTCTTCTGCACCATTCATGGGCAGCTTTTACGTTTTCAGGCTTCCATCTATAAACACCATCTTCTCCGACATGGTACATATCAGCTTCAAAGTGACGTGCATCTCCAAAAGATTTAGCAAACGTAGATTTCCCAGCACCTGGTAAACCTCTAAGTAATATCAGCTTTTTTTCCATTATTGAAAAATTATTTCTTCTTTTTCTACATATTCAGTAAAAGCTTTTTCAGCTTCTTCCCTTGATGGGTAATATCCAATAATCTCGTCATGAGCTAGTGGATCATTTACTCCGAATTTTTGACCTCCTATTGTATCGAATATGAAAGTGTCTAAGATTTCCTGTGTTATCATTTTATTGTTTTTAATTTCTAGTGCGAGTATACCTTTTTATTCCCTCTTTTTTGAATTAAGCTAACTTCAAAAATCCAAAATATGAAAGACCAACCAATATAATGGCTATCAGTGATATTAAGGAAGGTATTTTTAAGAAGATCCATCCTACAATCTTATTTCCCCCGTTCATCTTAGCGATTAACATGAATATCACTGCGGGTAATGCTGTTATTGCAGCTAACATTGATAATTTTTCCATTTGATAGCTTTAATATTTTTCCATTATTACAATCCACCTTCCACTGCTACCTGCACCATTGCATGATTTTACGATATAACCTGCCGATGTATACTTCTTAATCTTCTCTACTACGTACGTCTCCTGATATTCATAAAAGCAAATAACAGATTTGGGTTTAGCTGGTTCGACTTTCATTACTGAAACAGTAGTTGCCGATGTTAGAACTATTAGACAAACGCCTAATATAAAATAAAATACATTTTTCATTTTTATTTGTTTAAAATTCTTATTGCTTTATTAGCACATTCCTTAGTAAGACCATAGCCTATATCGATACAATCGGGATGATTGATGTTATTTGAGCATTGTACGAAATTACCCATCTGTGACGGAAGCATGTCATCATCGTCATCGAGGATAACGTAATTAGTTATTTCTGGTTTTTGATCCAGAATTGCTTGAATTTCATCACCCCTAATATACTTCTCCTCTCCAGGCTCCAGTCTGTCTTCCGGTGTTCCCCATCTAAGATCTGGTGTGATGCCAATGATTTCTCCTGGATATCCTCGATGTTCCCACATCCTATTTAATCTTTCCAGACCCATATGTCTCCAAGAAGAACTGATAATTAATTTGGCACCAGTTACTTCTATAATTCTACCCAGATTTTCTACGAAATCCAGATGGAAAATACCACCGAAGTCATCATGATCCGGTGGAATGACATTGAGCACCCCATCGAAATCGAGGAAGAGAGCTTTCATTATTTTGATTCGATAATATTATAAGTACCCTCCAACATTCCAAATCTTGATTCCTCGTGGAATTTGTATGTTTCTGCAACGTCAGTTGAATCCATTGGTCGGGTTAAGTACCACAATTCACTTTCTTTCCAAGTAACGTTTACTAATTTTTCTCCTTTTGGTAGATTGAGAGTTCCTTCTCCACCCCAATTTTTTACTTGTGAATTTTCTGTACATGAAGCTAAACTAATAGCTACTAATGCGATAATCAATACTTTTTTCATAGTTTTTTTATTTATTTTTTCAAATGTAATTAATTATTTCGGTGATTCTAAGATAATTATGTTGTTATTCTTCGGTGTGATGATCCTTAGGTAGACTTAGGTGTTTAACCGGACGTCCCTTAACAAGTTTTAATATCTCGTCTAAGCCATATGGTTCCATGTTGTTACCATCAACCCCAATATCCATAGATTGACCTTCGTGCAATTTAAGGTGTGGTGGTAAGTGAACGTGTCCATGTAAATGCGGTACGTTCTTATTCATACCATCCCAGCTAGCTATAGGAAAGTGGCAGCAAACAAATTGATACTTTTTAGTTTCCTTACCCTCAGGTCTACGCACATCAATAACATCATAGCTCGATACTTTTCTGAAGTATCCCTGAACACCCTCCTTATTGTTTCGGATATGATGATCGTGATTACCCAGAAACAAGTAAATGTTCTTACAATTTATTCTTTTTCTGAATTCTATTATTGATTCAAATCCACCGAAACTCCAATCCCCTAAATGCACTAGCACATCATTTTCTCCAACCTTCTGGTTTATCTCCGATACTATGCGATCGTTCATTTCACCTAGTGAATTGAATTTGCGAGTACCCCTTCCCTCTGGCCAATTTGATGTTGCGCTGCAGATGTTACTGTGATTGTAGTGCGTATCACTAGTAAAAAATATTCTTTGATTTTTTTCTAATATAATTTTCATTTTATTCTTCTTTTTTATTCCATTTTGAATCTATTGGATCTTCCTCCTTGTTCCAGAAAGGCTTTTGATATTTCGGTCTTAGCAGTTTCCATATTATATGGTCATAATCTTTTTTGTCCCATATAGCAAAGCATATGGCCCTTATTGACTGCTCAACTTTGCAATTCTCTAGATGTTCAGCGAATTCTTTTTTTGTTGGCACTGTTTCTCTATCGTTATATTTACCATATCTGAAGTAGTCATGAATCTTTCCTGCTCTTTCTTCCAACTGGTATTTATGATATTGTAAACTGCTTATGGTTCCCTTTACCCATTTATCAAATTCGTCGGGTACTCTTTCCAAGAACTTATCAAGATCTTCACCGTTCTTTAAAAGTTCCCATATATCAACATTGGAGAAATTAGTTAATAGTCTATGTAATCTAACATATTCATTGAACTTTATTTTCATTCTAAAATATGGCTGAAATAATAGTACGAATCCTTCCTCGTTTCTAGTGTCCTTCTCTTTCAATGATTTATATAGGTCCTCACCAAAAGAAAAATGCTGCTCACATTTAACTATATCCTTCTCCTTAATCCCGCTACCTTTAAAAATGGACAGTGAGGTGGTCCAGTGTTGTTCCACGCCATCAATTGAGGTACTTAGAAAAACAATTTTATCCTTGCCCTTATAATCAACGACTATTCTGTTTTCTGGATAAATTATTTCAACAATATAGGTTACGTGGGTCATGAAAATCTGATCGAAGAGTTTATATTTCTCTTTCAGTATCTCCATCCCCCTCTTTGCTTGGTCTGACGTAAAAGATCCCTTGGTAGCTAAATGCCATTCATCAGCATAATAAAAAAGCAATCCCAGAGATCCGTCAACCTTTTCCTGAACATAGACATAGTCACCTCTCAGCGGAACCTTATCTGCGACTTCCTCGTAATTGAAGAATTTAGGAAATGTAGATGCAACAACATACCCTTCATCATCTATTATTGTTCCTCGCATAGCCAATGTTATATCATCCCAATTATTATCATATTGAACTTCTCTGGAATAGTTATAGACAGCTATTGGAAGAGTCGGATGAGGATTTTTCTCAAGTAGGCCTCTGCTTATGTAATCGTTTAATATTTTTATATCGTATTTCATATTCAATCAATATTCTTTTTAATTCACACTTAATTCTTTTTGCATGAAATCATCGAGCCCCATCTCCGATAATTTTCTATTGCTGATATTACCATTAATGTCGCATGATGTGCAATTCTGATTAGAGAATGCTCTTATGAAAGGTTTCGTTTTGGTTCCACTACAGAAAGGGCAAATAGAATGTCCTTTAATCTTATCCAATCTTGCTTTCTCACTTTCGTATCTTTCCACGATTGACTTCGCATTTAGATACTGCTGTTCGTCTATTTTCATTTTATTGTTTCCAATTTACAGTGATCTAAAATACCACCCATCATTTTTATTGAATCTAATTGTTTTCCTAACTCGATAAGGAAATTCTCACTTTCAATTTTTGGTGGTAGATATCCTCTTGAGCACATAGCCACAAATCTATTAATGTAACCATTAGTTTCTATTTCCAATTGTTTGCCAGTCCGCATAAAATAATATGCTGCCTGTACACACCTGCTTCTGTTTACTCCAGCGTGACAATGTAGATACACCTTCTTGTTAAGTGTTTCTGCTTCGAGTAATATAACCATTGCACCGTATATTGAATTCAATCCAACGTCTTTCTTAGCTTCATTCATAGGAAACCAGAAGGTATTTATTTCATGATTTCCGTCTCTAATGTCAGATGCAATATTTTTATAGTACTCATCACTGACATTTATAACGTAATCATAATTTTTTGAATTGTAAAATTCGTTATTAATAATCGGAAATGCACCAATAACTAATTTCTCGTCAAACCATTTTTGAAATTCCATAATTAATTCTTTATTAACTTGATTTCTACTTTTTCTTAACTATCACTATGTCATTGGAAAAATAGTCTCTGACTTTAGATTCTTCACCATATGGTTTAAAGTACAATTCACCATTCTTTGAATAAACCTTATGTTCGCCAGCCATTTGCACATCCAGAATATCGCCTTCCGATATCACATTATCAAATTTATCCACGCATATGCATGCCTCTGATTTGACCAATCCATTCTCTATATGATCTGCTATTGATATAATTGAATCAGAATCTATCCAGTTATAAGATACACCATTGAAAACTACCGAAAAATCTCCGTCTGACCAATCATAAACCGCTAGGTCGAATTTATCAACCTGTATGGTTTTTTCTTCGATCTCCTTCATGATATTAGCCAATACCTCGGATGAGAACTTTCTTTCCTGATCTCTTTTACCGATGTAGACTGTTCCCTTATGGTTGCCGCATCTCATCATCAGACTAAGATCTGAATAATCTTGAATCTTCTGGTAATTATCCAAAATGTAGATCTTGGCTGCTTCAACGATCTTTCGCATTTCGGAAACTGCACTGTAATATGTGTTTTGGAATTCCCTTTCCTTGTACTTTTCTGAACCCCTTATCGAATCTAAAACTTCATTTTCTCCCTTGGATATGTCTACTAGCATAATTACTTTCATTAATTTCTACAAATATAAAATAAAATCCCGGACTATAAAAATAATCCAGGATTTTATTTCGACCCTATTCAATTAATGGAATTTACTGGAATCAATTAAATGATTTATATCATTTTCTTTAATTCAGAAATGATCTCTTCCTTGTTGTTTTTTAATAATTCGTTACAGTAATCTGTATTATATTTAGCAGTTTCTATAAATTTTATCTGGGTCGGGATAAATTCATCGAATGATTTATTATATTCTTTAGCTAATGATTTTACAACCGATATCCAGTCTCCAGTGATCCCACCCATTGTGTCGGCATCTCTAATAATTTTTTGTAAAATATCTAAATTGATATCTTTATGAGGGAATTCAGTTGCATTTATGATCTTCTCTATATTACCATATAAATCTGATTTGTTTATTGTATCCAGGTAAATTTTTAACTCTTTTAATGCAATTTCGATATTTTCATCATCTTTTAATTTACCCCCTGAGTGGCCAAAATCGTGAAATAGTGCAGCTAAACCTAAACAAAGTTTATCCCTGGATTTTAATTCATATTCCTTCTTATACTCATTAAACAATGTCATGGAGTTATTGAAAACGTCAACCATGTGTTTATTATTGTGATAATGATTATCTGTTTTATTATTTTCTGAGATATATTTTTTTGTGCTATCAAATATAGACTCAATTTCCTTTCCCGTAAATTCGCTATTTTCATTTACGAATTGATTAAAGCTCTTAACTTCATCAATATCTTGTCGTATTTCTTTACTCATCATTATTTTATTTATTTTTATTATATGATTAATCATGGATTTTATTTCAACAGTAATTGATTTTTAGAATCTTTTAAGAACGTATAATTTTCTGCTCGCCCTAGTATATGCGGTGTATTTAATTCTGTTTCTCTCAACTATATTCCAGTTCATATCAATATCATCATCCAGAACAAATGTTGTATTGTATGTGCTCCCTTGCGATTTGTGACAGCTAATAGCATATGCAAAATTTACGTCCGCGTATCTTCGAATAAATCCATAATATCTGATCCATGACTTATTTCTTCCCTTGGTCTGTATAGCTTTTAATTTAAGTATATTAGCAACCTTCTGAAACTCATGCTCACTATCCTCATGAAGAATTTCAATATTATATTTTATTAAATCTCCATCGTCATCGACCAGGCTAACTATTGTGTCATAATATTTCAGATTAACCTTCATGGTGTCATCATCAGGATTTTCGCTAATGATCAGACTAAGTTCCTCACTATTGAGACTGAAGCTCTCAACAGTAAACTCCTCATTTGTATTAAGTATAACAGCATCATCCTGTATAACTGGATTGTTTGCGATTAGCTTTTCACCATTTAGTATTTTGGAAGTTTCTGAGATCTCACCATATATTGCTTTTCTAATAATAGCATTCATAGTGGATACCGTTTTATTTCTCCATGCTATTATTTTAGCATACTCTGAATCCTTAACGAATTCATCGGTCACAAAGTACTCTTTTAGCTTTTCTGAAAATCCCTTCCTTGTCTCAGGCAGATTTAGATTTAGATATTCTATACCTTCACCTATCTCATTTACCTTGGTCTCATTTCCAGTATTGATCTTATCGTTGTAAATATCCTCTCGGATAAGAACAGATGTGTCTATAATCGGATTATCCTCCTTTTGTCTCATTATCTGTTTGAGCTGTAGAGTTTTAATTCGATAAGCATCTGCCAATTCATCTCTAAATGGTATACAGTCTGGTTTACCTACCGGCGGGATCTGTGCAGGATCGCCCATACATATGATCTTTATCTTCTCCCGGTATTTTAATATCTCGTGGAATAGATCATCATTAAGCATTGAAACCTCGTCAATGATAAGAAGCTTAACCGAATTGATCTGAGGTTTAAAGTCACCCTGATTAACAAACTCCTGCTGACCATCCTTTGTTATCCTTTCGGTTAATCCCAATAATTTATGTATAGTCTGAAATGTAACTCTAGAATTTCTAAGACCGCTCGTTTTTTTAATAACCCTAACCGATTTATTAGTGGGACCGGTAACACCAATCTTATACCAATTATGTGTTGGGTGTATAACTTCAAGAGCGTATTTTATAAGTATGCTAATACAAAACGTTTTACCTGTACCAGCCCATCCTTTAAGCACATATACGCTATCATCCTCTCTGTCATATAGATAATCACGCAATTGTTCGAAAGCGGCTCGCTGGTCACCATTTAATATGTCTATATCGACTACCGGTTTTTTCTTTGTCCTAGCCATTTCTTAATAATTAAATAAGAATGTTTTGTATGCACATTACCAAACAATCCTCCATAGTTTTAATACCGTACCTGCAGTACTGCCCACCAAATCCGCCCTGAACAGCATAAGATCCGGAATCATCTGTTACCGCTACGTAGAAATCTCCGGATTCCTGTCTAGCTATATTTATATTATGATTTTGGTATCTACAATTGAGATCATTCTCCGTATGATAACTGATCATATTTTTTCTTATGATCCTTGGCTTATCATCAACGATTACTTTTATCATTTTTATATCTTGTATTAGTTACTTAAAATATAATAGTGTTGGATTGTCCTTGTGAACATCCATCCCCGGATGAAATCCTTTGAATTTCTGCAAATTAAAAGGTCTGGTTATAATATGAACCCCATTCTTGGTTGGTATTATATCCAGTCTAGGTTCCTTTTTGGTTTCATTCTGAAGATCAGTTAGAAGGGACATCATAGAATCCAGTTTTTCTCCCAATGATCCACCTGATAATAGAGTTTCCCTGCTAAGTGGTTCACCATCCCAATCTTTCCAATCTATATCAACTATCCAGCTTTTATCTGGGTCAGAATGGAATTCCCCCGTACAGGATGCATACGCGCTCTTTACTGCACGATGATTTTCGGATGTAATATGGTCTACCACTCTCTTCAAAGTCTGCATAGCGACCTTCTTAGCATCTCTAGAATTCAATCTGAAGTATGCTCTAGCGTTCTCCGAATCACACTGATCGATAATTCTTGGCTTTAACTTATCAAATTGATCTAAGTCATAGATATAATAATCAGCAATGTGCACCATGTCCTTACCAAGATCTGGATTATCCTTTCTTCTCTTCAGCACCTGAAGAAAATAGAAGGAGTCCTTATCTCGGAATTTTAAAAGATCCCTTATGATGTCGAAGTTGTTTACCACTATATTATTGTTTTTTCAGTTCCTCTATTAATCCCTTTAGAAATTCATTCTCGCCTCTCAGAAGATCGTTTACGTGATCTGGAGCATTGAAGTTGTCAATGCATTCCTCGTTCGTTTCAATTCTGATTTCTATTTTTCTGATGATTGCTTCCATGTTGTTTATTTTTATTTTTGCAAATGTATTAAATTAATTCGAATAATCTCTGATTATGTGTGCATTTTTTTATCAACTAATCCGCATAGAAATTCCGAGATTAAATCTGCTTCAGGATTTCTCCATGCGTGATGTAGATAAACGTCTGCATCCTTATGATAATGATAGTCATTTCTATCCAAATGTTCCTGAGCAGCTTTAGCAGTTAGAAAGGAGTTAGTATAAACGGGTTCCATTGAATATGAGCACTCCTTCAGATTCCCACAGTTATCTTCAATCCAATCCCTAAGATCATATGCATCATCCCAGAGCTCATCAAGATTGTCTGGTTCGTCCACACCATTATAGTCCAGATAATCTTTTAAATCATCAAGTGTTTCAACTACTGTATAATCACCATTGCTATCAACCCAACATGTGGTGTTACCATTTAGATCCCAGTCATAATTCCTTTTCCAATCTCTAATTTGAAACAAGTGTGGCATTCTGGTACACCTTGGATCCTGAGTAGTCATCTCGGTTGCAAGTTCAATTAACTTTGCGTACATTTCCTCGCTAACCTCTATCGTTTTTGTTTTCGACATTTCTATTAAATTTACTTAATTTTACTAATATAAAGAAAGGAATTATAATATAATAGAATTCCCATTGATCGTAGCTAATATTTGCGAAGTGCGAAAGAGCAAACCCTAAATAAGCGGGTGCAAGTAAATCTAAAATTCTCTTCATATTTTTTATTTCTATTTAAAACCTTTATATCTTTTTGGATTCTTGTATGGCATGAACTTACCCATCATTACAAAAAAGTCCTGATATTCCTCTATTTTTTCATCTCTTTTTTTGGCTTCATGTATAAGCTGATCTATTGCATAGATTAGCAATTCCTCTCTTTCCTCCGCAGTTATATTTCTGAGTGATCTTGGTAGATCCTTATTATTCTTTATTGCTTCATATAACTTATTAGCCCTGGTAATTTTCGAATTTGATAATGCCATTATGCTAATCTAAAGTTCTTTAAAAAGTCTCGTAAAAATAAAATATTGCTGGCCTCCCTTTCGGTTTCTGCAAACTTCATTTTCCATTCATAATGAGCAGTATGTTCAGGAGTTTTCATGTCTGCATAATATGGTCCATCATAATCTGGCCAAATCTTTTTGTCAAAGACTCTGTCATCAACCAAGAAAACTACCGCAGTTAATTGGTCACCTAAGTCCGGTTCAAAGAAACTACGAAATTGAACACCTTCATCCGACAATAATTGTCTGTGATTATTTAATGAACCAATATGATTATCGTTCTCATCGTATCGGGTGTTTGTTGTGCCTCCGTTTAAAATGATAAAAGTTTTGTCATCATTTGCCCATTTCTGGTATTCTGGAGTATTGCCAAATTCCAATCCATATTCAACAACAGCATGTCCGAATTGGATTCCTTGTTGGATTGGACTTAAATTGTATGGAACCAATCCATACATTCTGTATGTTCTATTGCTCTTCATTTTTACCATCTATATCTAATGTATTCAATTTCAAATTTATCCCAAACTCTATATACTGCCTCAACAAATGGTGCTGCCCACTCATCGCCTTCCTCTGCTATCCATTCCAGCTTAACATCCATTCTTTCATCACAATCGTTTCTTACGATGGTATCATTGGTTACATCGGATTGGAAGTACTCCAGCCAGATATGCCAACAATCTTTATATTCTCCACCAACTAATTTATGATAATCTCTAAAGTACTGTTCCTCAATACCCATCTCTTTACAGATTTCTTTCTGTATATCAAGCCAATCAAAAAATTGAACCGTGTGTTTTTCCATCCTATTTTATTTTAGTAACCTTGTATGGCGTTAATATAGTCATCTTGGATCCGTTAGAATTGTAATACCAGATTGAATCGTTATTATATCCATGTATGGTATCAGTGTAAGCAATAACATCCACTAATTCCTCGGTTAAGTTAGTTTCTTGCCAATCTACGTGTTTCTCGATTAGCATCACTTTCTTTCCGTATATTTTATATTTATAATTCCTGCCATTGCATGAAATTAATGAAAATATAATGATAAAGGCATATAAAAATTTAATTTTCATAACATCTGTTTTAATTAATATCCCAACATATATCGGTTATAAACTCGTCATTCTCTCCAATCCCACCAATCAACAATTCCTTGTGTTGAGCTGAATATTTCTTAGCATTCTCGGGTTCCCAAAGTGTTACCTGATCATAATGATTAAGTTTAGCTAATCTAACCAATTCTTTATAATCCTTGTCCCGGAGATGTCCTTTCAGAGGCATTATTCTACCAACGCAGCTACTCCAACTTAGCTTTCTGCCATTATAGGTGATCCAATAATAATCCATATCATCGGATCCAACAGCAACAAGTCTTTCTATATTGTGGCTACCAGTAATGACAAATTGTCCCTTAAGTGAATCAAACTCAGTTAATATTAGTTTTCTATTGCTATCCATGTATTATTTAGTTTCGACTTTACCGTATGTTTCAATCCAAACCTTTGCACCACAGGATAATGGCTTGTCTGGAGCATAAACTATCTTTGCAGCAGGTAATCCATCTTGTCCATAGATAACAGCCTCGTTAGTATAATCATTGGACTTATATGTCTTACAAGTTAACACTGGCCTGTCCTCACCTTTATTATTGGCTTTAATATTATGCTGATTTACGTGTATGATTGTTTTCATTTCTGCTCAGGTGTTTCTATTTTACTATAACCCTTGCATTTCTTTATCCATCTGGGATCAAAATTATGTGGCCAATTAGCCCATCCATTAGCCCACCCATAGGAATCTAGGCTTACTGTATTTTTAGGTAGGTCTTCAATGGATTTTGGGTAATTACATCTGGAATGAGCATCACCGACTATCTTTTCCCTATGCAAGCAATCATAACAATTATGTTTAGGCATTGTTAAATATTTTATAGATTTATAAATAATAAATTTTTACAAATCTATGTAATAGTTTCGGGATAAAAAAATAAATTAATACTTTTTATTTTTTTATATTTAGAATTTTTAATTCAATAGCTTTATCCAAACTTATGAAACAATCTCGGGTAGGAATATAGCAGGTCTTAGATCTAAAAAAATCCCACATATGCATTTCCCAGCATGCGCCACTTCTATCCTTATATTCTTCCCTACACTTTTTAAAATCATCCTTCGATTCTAATCTTATTACTAATTCCGTTGACATTGTTTAGTTTTTATGTTATGAATTAAAAAAATAAATCTGAGTAATTTTTATGATCACCCCAATATGGATCAGATTGATGTATTCTATCCTTGCTGTATATCGAGAAATGAGAGGTGAAGTGGTAACCATGATTAACATGAACCGATGGATTTTTTGATCTCCATTCAAGTATCTCCCTTTGGGGTTCAACTAATCCGCTATTTGTTAATATTGCATTTGGTAATATTGATTCAAAATGTGATATTGCTTCTTCGAATCTCATCGTAATTTGTGATAGCGGCTTATCGTCTTGATTTCTTTCCTGCCATCCATCTTTACATAACCCAATATAATTCATATTGCATAGCATTTGTCCCTTTTCGAAATCAGGATAATCGAAGCATCCCTCCGAATACAGGCAGTCATGTTCAAGAAAGCTAACATAATCATATTCTCCTGCTGATCTTGCAGTGTATAGGGTTTGCAATATTTGAATGGTCTGTGTTAAATGCGAAGAAACCTTATACCAACTAGGTGATTCAGGAAATGGATTATCACCAATCCTCTCCCATAGGCACGTAAAAACGTCAGCAACACCCTCGGATGCTATCTTTATCCTTTCTAGTGATTTTTTTATTGTTGGATAAGTCTGTTTATCTTTGTTATTTGAATAAAATATCCCTAATTTTCTATTTACTGATTTAGGTATAGAACAAGATGTCCCCTCATTCCATGATTGGCTGTATAAATTGTTATTTTCTAGCCATTCTATATCCAATGTTTTTAGAACCCCTGGTTTGGGATCACCACAAATATCATTATTCGATCTTATAACAAGTTTTCCATTATTAACCCTGGATTTTATTATTTCCGTTATGTCCCGATCTCCGTATGTTGCTTTTAGTATTATCATTAATATTTTTAGATGTATATTAAAAAAAATTCCGGACCAGACCGGAATTTTTAGAAATCGTCAAATGATATAATATTCTGTAATTTATTGCTGTCCTCGCTAAGCTTTTGATTTGGCTGCATTGCTGGAGAATTCTGTATGAATTTAGCAATACCTAGAGTTTTTGCAGCTGCTCTTTCGTGATATGCTTTATGTGGAAATGCTCCACAGTGGGAGCATTCCTTTTCTGGATCTGCTATGGCCTTTCCGCAACCTGAGCAAACATCCTGTCTTTTCCTTTCTAGTATATCCATGATATTTAGTATTAATAGTATCTAAGAGCTCTAGAAACTTGGATAAGTCTTTTGGTAAGTTCGTCCATGTCTTCATATCTTGTTGTTAAATCAACAAGGTCTTTTAGATCCTCATTTTCAGCTATTGTTGACTTTAAATCACTTGATCCTTTTTTAAGAAGGAATTTAAGAAGAAGTGCCAGTGCATTATCATGAATTTGAGTGTTCTCCTCTCCCGGATCTATAAATACACTCGCTTCTAGTGTTTCTGCTGCTTCTGTAAAATATTCGCCAAGAAGAATGTTTAATTCCTCAGCTATAGCCACTTTTTCCGCTCCCTTAGATCTTACTGAATATGATGGGATTAATAATTTTTCTTTCTCGTACTTGTTGCTTTTAACTCTCTTGAATGTTCTCTTGAATATTGCAATAAAAACCGATCCGAAAATCTCATTGTCCTGTATGTTACATTTAACTGAATTATCACCTGTTCTGAAATTAACAGCATTAATTGGCATTCGGTTGGAATTATTTACTCTCCATACTTCATAAGATGTTCCAACTATATTACCGGATAGTTCATCCTTTTTTACCTCCAGTATTTTTGCTATAGTTTCACCGTATATTTCACCTACTCTTTGGGTTGCTCTTGAATAAAATCTATATTTAGGAGATATCTTATCAACTTTACTGATAATTGTACTATCGCCTCTTAGTCCCTTTCCTACAAGGCCAAGTTCCATAAGGTTCTCCATAGTTGGTAGATTTTCGATCGATTTAACATCAAGATCCGATAATTCCTGACCACCTATAGTTTCTTTCATTCTGGTCATTATCTCAGGGTAAGTAAGATTAGCACCAACAGGAACTAGTTCGTTGAAGTTAAGATTTGGTATATCCTTTTTAGGGATGATAGCTGCAGGTATATTATTTCTAATGATTCTTAATAGAAGAGCTCTTAGACATTTTTCTGGCGTATCAAATTTGGAAAGATTGTATCTTTCAACACCGGCCTTACTAGAAAGATACTCGTAACAGAATTTGCCATCCTCATTCTCCCAAATTTCCACATCCGCCATCGGTCCTCCTTGTCTATTAAGAAGTAATGCTCTATAACCTCTAGAAAAAATACCAACCCCAATTGCTTGAAGATCCTTCCCCTCGTCAGTATCATTAAATGCATCATACATTGTTCTTGTATAATCATTAAGAGCATACCACTCTCTTCTTGCTTCATCGATTACGTTTACCCCGCCTTCAAATGATTCTATTATTTCCGATTCCAAATCGTTATGATTTAATGTTTTCTCCATGTTTTATATATCTTTATGTTATTTAATTCGATTTTATTGGTGTTAGAATCGAATTAAATTCTATCCTTTATTCTTCTGATAATTATATCACGATCAGCCAATATTGATTCTATATTATCCCTAACCTTTTTCGTTAATTGTACGTCGCCATTATCATTATCTCTAATTAAGAATCCCATTCCTTCAAGATTTCTTTCTATGGAGCTTAATATTTCTTCCATTTCCTCTTTGGTGTAGTCATTACCTATGATGGCATCAAAAACCTTCCATGTTGCCTCAGAAAATATACCATGTTGTGTAAAGACCTTCATAAACTGTGATTTTGATAGACCCTTATCGTTGACGATGATCTCAGTAATTATACCGGCTATATTATCCCATTCAGATTGATTCATAGTTCCAGCTAAGAAACCTCTACTGATTGTTATTAGAGATTCTATAATCTTTCTCGCCTCTAACTTACTTCCTTCTCTATAATAATTCTCCAGAGCCACTTTAATATCAACCTCTCTCTGAAATGCTCCATCAACAGCCTCGATAAGATCCTCAGGATATCCTAGTTCCTTAAGAGCTGATTTATACGTTCTGAATGTACTTCCTCCGCTGTCTCTAAGTCTACTATTAGGTCTATTAGCATCCGTGTGTACGGTTCCATCAGGATTTATAGTGATTCCAATTAAACTTAATGGATCAGTTACAGGAACGTTTGAATTTATTATATTAAGTTGAATTCTACCAGTTGCATAGCTCCAGAAGGTTGAATCCGTTCTAATACACCAGTTTGTATCTGCACATATTGCTCTTTGAGCCTCTGGTGTTCTTGCTGACATCACAATATAACCTTTTTTAGCATATATGATACCTGCCTGAGGACCTAGAGATTTTATTTTTCCCAATAGCTTATCCTCCGACTGACCCCAACTTTCTGTGAATTCAAGAGCATCCTTTATTAAGTCCTTAAATGCTTTCTTTTCATCGGAATATTCAGGATATGTCCTTGTATCATCATACTTTTTCATATTTTTAGAAAAAGATTTCCATGCATTAGCATTACCCTCCTCTGTTTTAATATCAGATAAAGATTTTAATTTGTTTGATATAGCTGTTAATTCCTCTATTTGAACATCGGTTGCCGAAGAAAATGCTTTCTTCATCCTAGGTGTTAATTCATTATAGAAATCTTTAACTTTTCTTTTTCTCTCGAAATTTCTAAGTTCATCACCTAATAGCTCAAAACCAGGTCTTCTATCCTCATCATCCTTTTTGACAACATATTTAGCATAGTCCTCAACTGACATTGGTAATTCATTAATCTGTCCTTTATACTTCTGAAGCATTTCAAGAATCTCCTTCAGTTCATCCATTTGAGCTTTCTGATCCATTCTAAATTTAAGAAATGCTAAAGTGTATCCTGGAGATTTCTGAAGCATGTCTCTAATTTCGGTAAAAATCTTGGATGAAAGTATCACCTTTTTTTCTTCTGCATCGATTTCCGATGGCTTAATTCCTTTTTTATCTGCATATTGCTTGATTAAATAATCCTTAGCAGCTTGTACATTCTCCATTAATGGTTCTGCAACATCGAAAAAAGTTGGGAAACTTCTATTTGTCATAATATCTATAATTTATCTTTCGATATATATTCAAATCAAAAACATAAAAAAATGAGACTATACACAAATATCGATGAGTTTTTAGCTTCGCAGCCAGCAACTAAACCTGGACAGCCAGCAACTAAACCTGGTACTTCGCCTGGAACTAGACCAACTCCATCAAGACCTAGTCCTATAAGAAGGGATAAGCCATCAACAGAACCTGCTCCAAAAGCAAAATTAAAGGATGTTATGGAAAGATTCAAAACGGAGCTTAGAAAATCTGAAACTCCGATAAAATTTAATCTAACAAAATTAAAAGCTAAATACAATGATTAAATCATTTAGAGAAAAATTACAAGAAGCCTCGCTACAAGGAAATCCAGGTATACCTGGAGAAGGCGGGAAGCCCGGATCATACCTTTCCGATGTTGAAGCAAGAGCATCAGAGAGAAATGCAGAGTTGCAAAGGAGACATGGTAGAGAGATACCACAGTTTATGGGGTTGGTGTCTAGAGCTAAACAGATTCAGAGAGGACACGAAGCAGAATTGGAAGCGCTTGCTGAAAGAGCTATTCGAACAATGTACGGTGACATATTAGAGGAAGTTGAATTAAGAATTAAATTTCCAAAGAGCGACGAGATTAAAAAGTCGATGGAAAATGTTCAACCAGAACCACCTGAAATGCCTCAATTGAAGGAATTAAAGGATGCCGGTATAATCTCTGAAATACACAAAAGAAAGATTGCTAATAATATAACTCAGGGAGAAGCTAAAAATACGAAGCTAATGTTAAATCTACCTGAGGTTTCTCAAGGATTAACTCAAATCCTTGGAGCTGAGATTGGTAAAGAATATAAAGATCTACTTAACAAAATAACAGAAATAGCTGGATTCTTTGACTGGGCAATTCCTATGGAGGTTCAAAAGGAAATGTGGGAAAGGGATAAATCAGGATTTTCTGGATCAGTTAAGGTACAATGGGAAACACCAGAAGATTTCAAAAGTAACGAAGATCTTGCTCAGGATATCTTAGATCAGCTAATGAACGACGATGAAATCCCAGCTGAGGAGACTGAAGAACTATTTGACCAAACAAAACCAACCATTTATGCATTTGGAACTGATTTCGCTATGCTTCTTCATGAAACTGTTAAAGGTATCTATGAATTAATAGCAGCAAATGCAATACCTGAAGATGAGGAATCATCAGAAATAGTAATAACAAATACTGATTCTCTGGCTGATGAGATCGAAGATCTTAGATACGGGCCAGAAATTGCAGCTGATCTTAGAGACTTTATTAATGAATTCCCTGAGGCTGATAAGATAACAAATCTAAGAGAACATGTTTTTGGTAAGATGATGCTTATGGAAGCATCTGGATTTCTTGATCTGATTCTTAGAATACTATCAGATGAAGCATCAGCTAAAAAAGACATGCAAGAAATAATTGATGAAGTTGCTAAAGAAATTAGTGACTATGAATTAGGAGCAGCTGGAATAGATAGAAATGATGACGATGAGGATGAATATAAATCGGAACCATCAGGAAATGCAGAACCTGCAGAGGATGAAGAAACTGACTACTCCCAACTTGCTAAAAGAGATCTTGAAAAGCTTATAGATCAAGCATTGGATAACAGAGACTTTGAAAGAGTTAAGGAACTTTCCAAATATCTTAATGAATCCAAACAGAAAAGCTTATTTGAGAGAATACATAAAAATGAAGGTTATCCGGGATAATCGGAACATATCACTATTTTTATGGTAGATATATAATATATAATAAAAAATAAAAACAATAATAAAATGGAAAATAAACCAGTATTCGAGAGCTTTAGCGAGTTCTTAAAATTTGCTATTAATGAAGGATTAAAAGTATCTGACTTTACTGAGCTTAAAACAGCATTAGCTGCTGAGGGTCTGGATGCTAAAGGAAGAAAGGCATTAGGCGCTATTGAGGAAGTAATTAATCAGGGTAAAGGTGATAAACAAATAGATCTAGCACGTATGAATGCTTGTCTATCCAAGATGACAAGGACAGACGTAACGGAAATTACTGGAATTGATTTTGATCTGCAAGAGATGGAATATGCTAATCTTTTAGGTGGTTCAGTTCTTGATGGAGCGGGTAAAAGAATAGGATTTGCCCAATATTTAGCCAAATTAAACCTAGCAAATCTTTCTGCAGCCAAGTATCTGTATTACGATGACAGTAAGAAAAAGTTTACATCGGGTGAAAAAAGTGCCGGCGATTTTATTGTGGGATCAGGACCAGCTAATCAATATATTATCGTGGACAACCAGGCTAAACTTGATGCTAAAGTGTGGAGATATGATAATCCGGTTAAGAATCAGGTTTTAAAAACACCCTCAGGATTTTTGAGTGCACCTCAACCTGCCGATAGAAAAGGTTCAGACTCCATAAGTGTACAGTATTATTTCTACTATCCAGTTAAAATCATTCCTCAGGGAGGAGTGGAATATGAATCTAGGGAGGTTATACAGTTCGTGAGACCTAAAACAACAACTGCAGAAACATTAAAGCCTATCGTTATCCAGGACGATAACACTCTTTTTGATGTTAATAAATCAGTTCTTAAAGAGGAAGGTAAAGCAGCAATATTAGCAGCACTAGGTAACGTTGCTTCTGCCAATAGTATTACTGTTACTGGTGGAGCATCACAAGAAGGTGATAAAGCTAGAAACGAAGCACTTTGTAGAGAAAGAGCTCAAGCAGTTGCTGATTATATTAAATCCACTCCTTCTTTCAAGGATGCTGATGTTAAGGTTTCTGATAAATTGGATATCCAACCAAAAGCAAGTACTGAAGACAGAAAGACTTGGAGAAGAGTTACACTTAACGTTGAGGGTGAATATTTAGCACCGGTTGATAAAACAACTCCTGAATTAGTTTACATGGCATCAGAAGATTCAAACAAAGCTGATAAAATAGTTATAGCTCAGGCAGTAATTCAATTAAATTCTTCAGTCATAGCTTAATACTAAAGGAAATAATAATAAACAAAAAACCCTCAGATTTTAAAATCTGAGGGTTTTTTATTATATATTGGATTCTAATTAGTAGTTTCCATTGCCTTATTAAATTCTGCATTCAATTTTTCGTCACTGTCAACTGGATCCAAATAGCCCATTGCAAAAACTAAATAGTAAGAACCTTTTATGTTTACGATTGTGAAGTAATATGAATCGTAATTAGCCTCGACATTGTTGGGATCATTTAATATCTTATTTATTTTTGACGCATAGATTTCCTTAGTCAATTTGATTCCGTATTTTTCAGGATTTATGTTACCATTACCATCCTTGTCAGTATAACTTGTGATGTTATGGCTATGTGCCACTGATCTCGTGTATGGTGCAACAGGCTCTCCGAATTTTTTCTCCTTAACATGAGAATAACATCCAGCTTCAAATCGATCCAATTTTTTAAGACCTTTACCTGATGAATTCACTGTGCTATCTACGAATCTTGTTAATTCGTCTTTGAATGTCGTTCCTGTAGATTGACCTTTTACCTGTGCAGACGTTAACGTTCCGTAAACTAAAACTGTGATTAAAATTAAATTTTTCATATCTCCTAATTGTTTTGTTTTTAAATACATTACAAATATAAGACCACAACTCGGAATAAAAAAATTTTATTGATTTTTTATTGATTTTTTAATCCCTGCTGAATTAAATACATTTTAATACATCTACATCAGTAAAAATAAAAGACGTCCTTAAAAGCTTTTATTTTAGCTTATACTAATACTGTGTTCGTAGTAATTCTACAACGTCCCATGCATCTTCCAAAGCATTATGAGTAACCGCTCCATCTATCTTAGCTCTCTGCTTACATTGATTTAATGAAGGCAATGAATCATCCTCGATCCAATTGGTAAATAATATAGATGGATCAATAATTCTTTGCTTAATCCTGAATATTTGTTTCCATCTCGGAAGTTTCTCTATAAACAATTTATCAAATGTTCCAAAGTTTTTACCTGCTACATTTAAAGAAACCGGATTCATATTGGATTTCAATATGGGATATGACTTGCCGTTAATGATTCTGAAATGTTCACCAGTTTGTGCATGGCTCCATCCACTGGTATCTTCTTTTTTAACCATCCCGTTATCATACAGGAATCTAAATAGTGCATCAGCAACATCACTTTCGTTTAAAAATTGCATACCGGTCATATGAACCAAATCATTCTTTTCATCCAGTGATTCTGCCTCCTGATAATGAACGATAGCCTCGATTAGATCCCTGTTCATATTGATGGCAAATGGAGATCCGGTAATTTCTTCTCTCTTAATTGCAACATGGAATTTTGGAATTTCTTCGAACGGAAGCTTATTGTTTGTGTCCTCTACAATAACCCCGATCGATAGTATTTCATTTTTCTCTGGATTTAGACCGGTGGTCTCAATATCGATTGATAGATATTTCATATATTTAGTTTTTTATTTATTATCGATTTTCTTTGATTCTATTAAAAATTATAAGTTGTTTGGGTGTCATTTTAGAAACCGGTGTAAAATCCCACATACATTCGGAGCATTCCGTGATGTACATACCCTCTACTTCCACCGAAAATATATTATGTCCGGTAATCTCAACCTGTGATACAACATCCTCCGGATCTTCGTAATCACCACCGGTCATGTTGTTATTGGATGCTTTCACTGTTTCTGTTACCCACTCCGCATATTTTACTCTTAATGAGTCCGGAATTTCCGATTCGGTACCGTACTTGTATATTGGATATTCAGTATGATTACACGATGCTAATGTAACAACTAATAGTAGTAAAAATGCTAATTTTTTCATTGATTCTTTTATTTTTATATTATATTAAAATTATATGTTCCATTAGGCTCTTGTCTAATGTTCGGTAAATGTAATTTATTATTACGGTATAAAAAAATGTACGTATTTTTTTTGGTGTTTGGAATATATAAAAATAAAAACCAAAACTTATGTTATTAAAGAATGGGTCTAAAGGAGAAGACGTAAAAAAACTCCAAGCTAAATTAGGACTAACTGCTGATGGCTCTTTCGGTCCTGGTACAGAAGCTAAGGTTAAAGCATGGCAAGCAGCTAATGGATTAACTGCTGATGGTGTTGTTGGTGTTGGAACATGGACTAAATTATTCGGTGCTGCTCCAGTTGCTGCTGCTCCAGTTGCTATACCTGCTTCAGATTTCAAATTAGCAGCTCTTAAAGGTCATATTCCTGATGCTGTTATTGCTCAGATTCCTGCTACGGCAGCAAAATTTGGTATTAGTAACACCTTAAGATTGGCTCACTTCTTAGCTCAGTGTGGACATGAATCTGGTGGGTTCAAAGCAGTTAGTGAAAATCTTAACTACTCTGCTGATGGTCTTAAAAAGATCTTCCCAAAATATTTCCCAGGAAAACTTAATGAATCTTATGCAAGACAACCTGAAAAGATTGCTGCTAGAGTTTATGGTGGAAGAATGGGTAATGGTGACGAAGCTTCTAAAGAAGGGTTTAAATTTAGAGGAAGAGGCTATATCCAATTAACAGGTAAAGCTAACTACACATCATTCGATAAATTTGTTGATGATGACATTCTAGCAAATCCTGATTTAGTTTCTACTAAATATCCACTAGCTTCTGCAGCTTGGTTCTTCAACAACAATAAACTTTGGTCTATTTGTGATCAAGGTGCTACTGATGCTGTTGTTACTTCAGTAACTAGAAGAGTTAATGGTGGTACAATCGGTCTTGCTGATAGAATCAAACACTTTAAAGAGTATTACGCTCTTTTAAAATAGAATTGTATAAAATCAATTCATAAAATAAAAAAAGATCATTATAAAAATGGCAAAGACAAAAACCCAATCCGCAGTTTCGTTTGTTAAAAAAACGAACACATCTTGTGATAGACACGCTAAGAGTGGAACATCTAAGAATAAAAGTTCTAAGAATTATAAGAAATCTTATAAAGGTCAGGGTAGATAATGATCTATCTATAAAACACAATAAAAAAAGGACGTCTAATATTAGACGTCCTTTTTTGTTATTATTAAATACCGATTAAGCCTCAGCTAAAATCTCTTTGATTTTTGTATCCATAGCAGATTTAGTTTGCATTCCCGATACTCTATGTACCTCAACACCATCTTTAAGGTAAACCAATGTTGGTATATTCCTAACGGAGTATTTCTGAGCAACTTCCTGATGTTCATCAACATTAAGCTTAGTAATAACTACTCCGCTATCATTTCCTTCTGGATATTCACTTTTTAAGCTCTCGAAAGCTGGAGCCATTGCTTTACATGGTCCACACCATTCAGCATAAAAATCAATTACTTCTAATTTCATATTTATTAATTTAGTTTAGCGAGTCTTTTTGCATCCTCTATATCTTTTACTCCGAATTTCTGAGCTTGTTTCAAATAAACGTCATCCAAAAAATCATCCGGATTCTTAGTAACGATGCTATTCCAATCATTATATTGGGTTGTATATTTCCAGATTTTTTCTGTTGTTGTTAATTCTGGATTTAATTTAGTTTTATATAGATATGCACCAACAGTTCCTCCGGTTCTATCTGATCCATGTGCGCAATGTATTAGTGTGTTACCTTTGGATAATAATTCATTTATTTTTTCCTGGTCCTCCATTGGTGAGAGTTTATAGAAATCACAGCCTATTTCTTTACATAACTCCCTTTCCTTTTCCATAGAAACGGATCTTTGTAGAGGAAGATGTTTGCCGTCCTTTCCATCATCATTTAATCTGATTACATTTTTGATGTTGTATTTGGTGTACACATTCTTCATTATATCTAACGGTAATTGGGCACTTCTATAATTGGTTTTCTTTCCGTCTGGTATTAAATGAAGATTATATTTTTCGGCTAATTTTGGATCTAGTTTATCCGGATCAGCTCCTAGACCAAGCGGGAGAAATGTTTCATCAGTTTCGGTATCTTTATTTACGTCACCTGATTTAATTCTATATTCTCTCTTTGGTGCATCGTTGGTTCTTATCTTTGGATTTTCTGTGTCCAATATGTTTATTGATACCTGAAACCCAGGTTTAAAATCTTTACCTGAAATCTCATACCACCTGGATTGATCATCTCTCTTGGCTAACCAATGATCATTAACAACCTTATATTTATAAGGATCACCCTGCCTGATTATTATCTCGGGGTCATTTATTTGAGGAGTTGTCAAGATAGCATCATTAATACTTTCCTGTATAGCAATATCAAGATTCTTAGCAATTTCTTTAACTGCTGGACTTTCCCTGTGTGCTTGAGCTGAAGTTGCAAAATATCCAACCGGTGGCTCTATTACGGTTGCGCCTTCCTTAGTATATAGGCCATAGTACTTTTTAACCATATCACCAGTAACATTCTTATTGTTACCCCATCCCCAAGATCCTTGAACTACAAAGAATTTGGCTGAAGGGAATGCTCTCCTTAGAGCAACAAATAAACCTTTTACATCGTCCCTAAGACTGAATC
>Ga0209599_10000437_pt1 | contig 27614 bp, 21 predicted proteins | sample Shrwel_input2_FT_FD_187534 | JGI IMG/M metagenome (GOLD analysis project Ga0209599, IMG submission 187534) | Subsurface microbial communities from deep shales in Ohio, USA - Utica-3 well 1 S input2 FT (SPAdes) (version 2) ...
CCAGACCAACGAGGTGAAGAACACCATGGAGACCGACCAGCACGTCGCCGCGGCCTTCGTCCTGTTCTCGTCCTTCGTGACGCTGCTCTTCTACGTCATCCGCCTCTTCGCGGGTCGTCGCGAGTAAGCCGTTTCCGAGGAAACTTCCGAGGGCTCCCCGGTGTTATATCGGGGAGCCCTTCTTCTTTATGCGCCGTTTACTGCTAGTCCTTCTCGCCGTCTTGTCCGCCGCTTCCTTGTCGGCCCAAGGTAAGATTCGCGAACTCCTTGCGGCCAGGGCCCCCGAGGGCTTCGTCGAGCAGTCGTGGGACGTCGACGGGGTGAAGCGCACGGCCCTCGTGCGCGTGCCGACCGGGGTGACTGGCCCGCTGGCCTTGGTCTTCGGCTGGCACGGTCATGGCGGCCGTTCGACGCACTCCGCCGGCCGCTGGGGTTACGCCGAGATCGACAAGACCTCCATCCTGGTCTTCCCGCAGGGGCTTCCGACCGTCTCGCCGCTGGTCGACAAGGAAGGACGCATGCCGGGTTGGCAGACTTCCGTCACGAGCGAAGGCGGACGTGATATGCGCCTCTTCGACGTGATCCTGGCCGACCTGAAGAAGAAGCATGCGGTTGATGACCGTCGGATCTATTCGATGGGTCATTCCAATGGCGCGGCTTTCAGCTACCTGCTCTGGCAGGGGCGCCCCGACGTCCTCGCCGCCATCGGCTCGGTCGCCGGCAGCATGCGCGGCGACGCTAAGCCTACGACCTCGCTGCCGGTGATCCACGTCGCCGGCAAAAAGGACCCCTTGGTCAAGTTCGCCTGGCAGCAGGCGACCTTTGTCGCCGTCCGTCGGATCAATGGCTGCGCCGAAGAGGGTCAACCTTGGGCCAAGGAAGGCGTCGTCGATGCGACGATCTATGCATCCAGCAAGGGCGCCCCGCTGGTGACCGCTCTCCACGAAGGCGGCCACGAATACGCCAAAGGCTCCACCGAACTGATCGTCCGCTTCTTCAAGGAGAACCCGAAGGCCGCCAAGTGATCAGCGGGCGGATTCGTCGGTGAGGATCTTAAGGTCGTCGAGATAGAATTCGGTCTGCTCGTTCGCGTTGCTGATGAAGCCGACCCAATCGAGGGTCTTCATGTCCGGGTGGCGGCAGGGAAGGTCTTTGAACTCCTTGGTCGGTTCGCCTTCCGGCGTGACCTTGAGATTCCAGCGACCCGTGACGGCCTCTCCGATGACGGCCGATAGCTCGAAGCGGATCCACTTCTGCACGGGCAGGGCGACATCGAGTCCCTTCACGCCGGAGAGCCTGCCGTTCTGGACATGGATGACCGGGCCGGTGCGATACGGATTACCTTTGGTGCGCCACTCGTGGATGAAGATCGCCTTGGGTTCGATATAGAGGGCGAAGCTGACGGTCGAGGTGCCGGTCTGGTGATGCGGATGGAAGGACAGCATCGGGTAATAATGAGCCGGTAGGCCGGGGGCGTCTTGGAAGAGCAGGGACTGCTTGCCTTCGGCGGCCTTAGCCGGGCTCAGGCGGAGCGCGTCGCCGAGGCCCACGCGCGGCTTGCCGGGGGCGGAGCGGAGCACCGTCAGCGCGGGCATGGCGTGCGGGAAGGGCCGTTGCTGGTCGATGATGCGTCCTTCGAAGGTTTGGCGGAGATTGAGGGCCGGGGCTTCGGGGCGGGGCGGGCGTACGGCCGGTGCGCCGCGTTCGAAGGTGTCAGCGAGTTTGCGCCAGGCGGGGTCGTCGCGCAGGACGCCCATCGCGGTGACGTCGATGGACTTGATGCCCATGGCCAAGGCGGGTGAGCCGGGCTTGAGGCGGAAGTCGCGCCGGGCGGGGTCGACGAAGAGTGGGTCGGCGATGACGGAGCCGACGTCCTGGCCGCGCTTCTGCCAGTCGGCCAGCGGCAGTTTCTGCTCGGTGAAAGTCACCGGCCGGGCTGCGTAATCCCAGTACAGGTTATCCTTATTCAGGAAGTTCGCGGTCGTGCCGGTCCAGTTGCTGCCGAGCAGCGCGCCACGGTCGAACACGACGATGTTCTTCTCGAACGTGAACGAAAGGTGTTCTTCGGCGCGTGCGCGTTTCACCTGATACTCTTCCGAGAAGGCGAAGACATTGTTCCGGATGACGTTCTCCTTGCCGTAGTGCTGGTGGAAGCCGCCGTCGGTGGTATCGAAGGTGACGTTGCCTTCCATCGTGATTCCGGTGCTGCCTTCGTCGGTGTAGAGGCCCCAGCCGCCGTAGGTGAAGCAGGTCACGTCATGGATGAGGTTGTGGCTGACCGAGGTGCCTTCGGACGGCCCGAGCGTATAGACGCCGCCCATGTCGCTCAGGAGGCCTTTCCCGAGGTGGTGGAGGTGATTCCACTCGATCCGGTTACGCTTGGCGTTGCTGGGCGCGTAGCCCCAGCGCCAGCCGACCGAGACGGCCGAATAGAAGAAGTCCGAGATCTCGTTGTGCGTGACCTGGTTGTCGGAGGAGCTACCGACCCAGACGCCGACGGCGCACGGGAAGGTCAGGCCTCCGTCGCGGATGATATTGTTATGAATCCGATGATGGCTCGCATGGTTCTCCGGCCGGGCTTCGTCGTTGAGGGTGCCGACCTTTACGCCGCCCGCGCCGACGTCGGTGATCAGGCACTTCTCGATCGTCACCTCACGGGTGCCGCGTCCGAGGGAGAAGCCGTAACTGCCGACGTGAGAGAGTTCGCAGCCAGCGAAGACGATCTGCGTCGCGTGCTCCAGCGTGACCACGCCGTCCACGGTGCGCACCGCGGCCTGATTGGGAACGGCGAGCGCGAGGGAGGGCACGCCTTTGGCGTGGCGGAAGGCGAGTCCGCGGAAGACGAGGTGGCGGACCTTGTCCGTGGGCTTGCCGGTGAAGGTGAGCAGCTTCTCCGCGATCGGGGTGGTTCCGCGGACGGCGGCGATGGTTTCGCCAGGACGCGGCTGGTAGGTCAGTTGGCCGGAACGGCTCAGGAACCACTCGCCGGGTTCATCGAGGAGTGAGAGCAGGTTCTCGATGACGACCCCGGTATGGTGATCGAAGGCAGTATTAGCCTTCTGGGCCGGGCCACGGACTTTCAACACCCCGGTGGAAGGGTCAGCCGATTCGACGCGGCTCCGGGTGGAATCCCATTTATGATAGAACGTCGCGACCGCATCTTGTGTCTCCGTGGGGCCGACTTCGGCGAAGGCGCTGAGTTCCTTCGGGTCGATTCGGAAAGTCTGTTCGGTGATGCCTTGCGCGGGGGCCGCGCCGGGAAGGGTGGATTCGTTTTCGACGCTGCGGAGGAAGCGGGTGCCGGGATTGCTGGTGCGGGCACGGGTGGCTCGGCGATCGCCGACCCAGAGCTGTTCGAAGCGCTCGCTGCCTGGCGTCGTCTGGAGGGTCCAGCGCCCGTCGGGGCCGACTTGGAAGGATGGAAGCTCCGTACCGCCAGAGATCACGACCTTGGCGCCGGGGGCGGCTTCGTAGGAAATCATTTGGCCGGCTTCACCGGAATCTTTCTCGTCGAAGGCGACCGCCTGGGTCACCCGATAGGTCCCGGCGGCGAAGATCACGCGTACCGGCTCGGTCAAGGGGCGGGGCAGTCGGCGCACGGCCTGACGGGCGCCTTCGAGCGAAGCCAGCGGGGCCTCGGCCTGGCCGGAGGCCTTGTCATCACCCTTGGGGCTGACGTGTAGGTCCAGAGCCAAGGCGGCGCCAGGCAGGAGGAGCGCGAGCAGCGGGAGGCAGCGGAAAGGCATGGTCATCCCGACAACACCGCCACGGGGCGGTTCCCTCAAGCCTTTCTCGCGACGTAGAAGCGGGTCTCGCCGGCGAACTCGCGGACGAGCGGCCCGTCGGTCGCGACTTCGGTGCTTAATGGGCACTCGATGACCAAGAAGCCTGTTTCCGACAATTCATTGCGGGTTTCCTGTTCGGTGCTGCTGTGGATGAACACCGGCGAAGTATCGCTCTCGTGCCAGCGGTCACCGGGGATTTCTTCGTCGGAGGGATCTTCCTGGGCCCAGTAGGCGGCGTTGGCCCCTTTCTCCCGGTCGGAGGCCGTGAATAGGAAGATGCCGCCGGGTTTCAGTACGCGGTGGATCGAGCGTAATGCGGCGAGCCGATGATCGCGGCTAGGCAGGCACATCAGGCCGTTGAAGGCGAAGATTGCGTGGTCGAAGGTGGCATCGGGGTAGGTCAGCGCCGTGGCATCCTGCTGTTCGATGCAATGTTCCCAGCTCACGTCGTGGTCGGCCAGGACGGCGCGCGCGAGGCTGACCATGATCGGCGAGAAGTCCGTGGCCACCACGTGATGGTAGCCGGATTGCCGAAGGCCGAGCACCACGCGGCCGCCGCCGCAGCCAAGTTCGAGTACGCGGGCCGCCGGCGGGAGGTGGCGTTCGATGAGCACGCGTTCCGAAGCCCAGAGGCCGACCCGGACCGCGGCCCGGGCGTAGTGCAGGGCCGTCTCGGTTTCGAGCCAGTGGGCCTGCGGGTCGCGTTCCATCAAGCCAAGCAAGCGAAACTTGCCTCCGAGGCAATCGCAGGAACACTCGCCCGCATGTTCAGGTTGCTCTTCCTTGCCTTGGCCCTCGGATTCGTCGCCTGCGATAGCCGTCGTCCTGAGATCGCCCCGGCCCGTGAGCTCGGCCTCGAGACCCGTTTCCCCATCCGTATGGGCGTGGTCCTCACGCAGCTGCGGGTGGCGGCTTCGGACCTTGAAAAAGCCCGCGGCCTGATGGGTGTCGCCAAGCTGGAGGAAGCCGAAGGCATGGCATTCCTCTATGACGAGGACGGCCAGATGAGCTTCTGGATGAAGGACACCTTGATCGACCTCGACATCGCTTTTGTCGCGCGTGACGGCACGGTCCTCGAAGTCCGTACCATGACCGCGGGGGAGACCGAGACCACCACATCCGTCACGAAGCAGGCCCGCTTTGCGGTCGAGATGCGCGCGGGTTGGTTCCGTGATTTCGGCGTCAAGCCGGGCGATCAGGTGAATCTCGAGGACCTGCGCGGGGCCGTGCGTGCCCGGGGTTACGACGTGAAGAAGTTCCTGCCCTGAGCTCAGAGCGAGCGCCAGAGGAACAGGAGTCCGGCGACGCCGGCGAGCAGGAGCAGCACGCCGGCGAGCGCCAGCCGTTCGGAGGACGTCGTGTGGAAGATTCTCATGTGCGGGGCGCGAGCCGGCCCGCGGCTTCGCGGAGAAAACCCGTGAGCCGGAGCAGGAAGTGGGGGGAGGGCGAGCCGGCGACCGTTTCCAGGGCCTGCTCCGCCGCGGCGATCTCGGCGTCCAGGCGGCGGAAGGATTCACGCCAGGCGGCGGCGGAGATCAGCTGACGGGCGTCACCGCCGGCGCGCAGGGGCGTCAGGAAGCCTTTGCCCGAAAGGTCCCGTTCCAGCAGCATCGGCAGCGTCAGCTTGCCGCTGGCCGCGTCGGTGCCGAGCGTCTTGCCGGCCTTGGAGTCATCCTGAAGCAGATCCACCAGGTCGTCGTAGATCTGGTAAGCGATGCCGAGGTGGCGGCCGAAGAGGGCGCAGGCGTCGACATGTTCCTGCGGGCGGTCGGCGAGGAGCGCGCCGATGCGGCAGGCGCCCTCGAAAAGCTCGGCCGTCTTCAGGCGGATGTGGCGATAGTAGTCTGCGAGCGTGAGGTCGTCGTGGCCGCGGGAGAAGGTCTGGCAGACCTCGCCGGAGCAGACCTCGCGGGAGGCGCGGGCGACGATGCGGCAGAGCTCCGGCGTCGGATGATCGGCGGCGAGCACGAGGGCGTGGGCGAAGAGCGCGTCGCCGAAGAGCACCGCCGCGTGGGCGCCGTGGGTACGGTTAGGAGTGTCGCTTCCGTGGCGGGTGTCGGCGCCGTCGAGGACGTCGTCATGGACGAGCGTGGCGAGGTGGACGAGCTCGATGATGCCCGCGCCGCGCACCAAGGCGGGCGGCGGCGGACCGCCGGCGCCCGCGCCGAAGGCGAGGAGCGGCCGGAGGCGTTTGCCCGGGTGGGCGAGCACGTCGCGGACCATCGGACGGACCTCTGGTTCGAACGCGAGTTCCTGCGCCGCGAGGAATTGCTCGAGAGCCACGAAATGCGCTTCAAGGCCGATGTGCAGCGGGGAGGACACGTCGCAATGTGCGTCTGAAAAAGCCCTTGCGCAAGCGCAGGATACGGATTGTCCCGGTCAGGGGACGAACTTCGTCTCGACGGAAACGATCGTCTTGCCGGTGCTGGCGCAGTCCGCGCACGGAACGCGTTTGTCGAGCAGCTGGCCTTTCTGGGCTTCACGCGTGAAGCCCAGTCCGCCGCACTTCTTGCAAGGGATGGTCTCGTTGGTCGTGGCGCTGAGTTCGGCGCCGGCGGCGATTGCTTCGACGAAGCGCTGTAGGCCGGCCGGCGAATCTTCCAAGGTCGCGCATTCCACGAACGCTTCGCGACGCAGGGTGAGGCGCCGGCCTTTCAGCGGAGCGAAATCAGGGGTGAAGAGCACCGCGACCGTGCCGACGTGCATTCCGGTGATTTTTCCCGTGTCGCCGGCTTTGGCGGGTTTCTCAAGCAGGAGGAGGGCCATCGTATCGACGCCGGCCGCAAGGGATTCGTTGGGCCCGGCGGCGGCCCAGGCGGCCTTGGCGAGGTAGCGGTTGTCGCCGAGATCCTGAAGCACCGAATAGGTGACGCTCGTCACATAGCCGACGGCCTTGCTGGAGCCGGCGGGCGATCCGTCCAGGATGCTTTGGGTGGCGAACGCCGAGTACAGGCGCTGCAATTCCTTGGTCGTCTCCGTCGAGCCGAGCCGGTTCATCTTCGAGAGCTGGAAGGTGCGGGTCGATTTCGCTTCGGGCAGGATCGAAGGCCGGAAGGGCGAGATCTGTACCGAGTTGTCGACGAACTCCTCGGAGACGCCATTGGCGGCCGGCGCCGTCGCGGCGGCTCCGGCCGCGGGGGCGGGGGTCGCGGCGGCGGGCGTCTCGCTCGCCTTGGTGCCGAACGGAGTCGTCTGGGCGCCCAGGGGGAGGGCGAGCAGGGCGAGGAGCAGGCGGAGGGTCATGGGCTTAGTCGAGGGAGCTCAGGTCGCCTTCGGCGGGAGGCGGGGTGGATTTAGGCTTATTGCCCGAGGAGGAGCCGAGGGCCGGGGTGGAAGGCGTCACCGGGTCGGAGGAGCGGCGCGATCGGTAGCCGTCGTCGCCGCGATCGTCGTCCTCATCGTCGTCCGGGAGGTCATCGTCTTCCGGGTTGGGCTTGTCGCCGCGGGCGACGCGTTTGCGGCGGACGATGATGGTTCCGACACCCACGGCGGCCAGGTAGAAACCGAAGAGCACGCTGGTCATCACGATCAAGGAGATCGGTTCGGCGATGGGCGTGATCAGCGCGACCAGCAACATGATGCCGACCAGCATCCCGCGCCATGACTTCAGGAGGGTCTTGGGGCGGACGAGTTCGAGCCACATCAGGACGATGAGCGCGAGGGGGAACTGGAAGGTCAGTCCCGTCAGCAGGCACATCATCACCACGAAGGCGTAATAATCCGAGGCCTGCCAGGTCACCTCCATCTTCATCCCCTCGGCGAAGTGCTGCCAGATCTGGATGGACATCGGGCTTAGCCAGTAGAAAGCCAGGGCCGCGCCCATGAGGAAGAGCACCAGCGCGGCTCCGCAGAAGGGGACCAGCCCGCTCTTTTCCCTGTCGGAGAGGGCCGGGCCGACGAAGCGGGCGGTCTCGTAGAGGAAGACGGGAGAGGCGACGGCTACGCCCACGCCGAAAGCCGCATACATGAGCACTTTCCATACGCCCATGAAGGTGAATTCTTTCAGTTCACCCATGTTGACCAGTCCGGGGCCGGGTTCACTGAGCGCGAAGGCCAAGGGAGAGGTCTCGGGGTGCTTCGCCCATTCGAGGGGCAGGCTCAGCAGGACGGGGGTCTCCTGGTAGAAGATCAGGGCGGCGACCATCCCGATGGCGAAGACGGTGACGACGCGGATGAGCGAGATGCGCAGGTCGTCCAGATGCTCCATGAACGACATCTCGCTCCTGGATTTGTTACGGCGAATGAGGGAGGAAAGCATGGTGGGGTCAGTCCTTGCGGAGGAGGTCCTTGATGACGTCAAGGCTCAGGCCGGACGAGACGGAGTCTGATTCGGTCAGGAGCTTACGCAACATCTCAGACTTGGACTTTTGGAGCTCCATGACGCGTTCTTCGATGGTTCCGGCGGCGATCAGCTTGATGCTGGTCACGGTCCGGGTCTGGCCGATGCGGTGGGCGCGGTCGGTGGCCTGGGCCTCGGCGGCCGGGTTCCACCAGGGGTCGAAATGGATGACCGTATCGGCTCCGGTGAGGTTCAGGCCGGTGCCGCCCGCCTTCAGGGACATCAGCATCACCGGGATGTTCGGGGTCGAGTTGAAGGTGTCGCAGACGCCTTGGCGGTCCTTGGTGGAGCCGTCGAGGTAGCAGTAAGGGATGTCGCGGTCCTCGAGGGCTGTCTTCAGGAGCTGGAGCGCCGTGACGAAGGTCGAGAACACCAGCATGCGGTGGCCGGCGTCCTTCGATTCTTCGACGAGTTCGAGGAAGGCCTGGAGCTTCGCCGAATCGGCTTCGGCCAGTTTCGGATCGAGGATGCGCGGGTCGGCGCAGATCTGACGGAGGCGGAGGAGCTGGTTGAACGCCGCCATCTGGATGCGGGCCTGGGTGGCGCCGCCCATCTCCATCTCGAAGATCTCCTGACGTGTGGACTCGAGGATCTCATCGTAGATCTTCTTCTGGTTGTCCTCGAAGTCGCAGTAGACGATCTGCTCGATCTTGGCGGGCAGCTCGGGGGCGACGGCGACCTTGGAGCGGCGCAAGATGTAGGGCGCGGCCATCTGCAGGAGGCGGTCGTCGTGCCATTTGCGCTCCTCGGCCTGGACGCGTTCCTCGGGCTTGGGCAGGTAGCCCGGCATGAGGAAGCCGAAGAGGGAGCGCAGGTCTTCCAGGGAATTCTCGACGGGCGTTCCGGTAAGGATGTAGCGGCCTTTCGCGACGAGCTGTTTGACCGCCTTGGCGGACTGCGCGCGCGGGTTCTTGATGTTCTGGCCTTCGTCGCAGATCGCCGCGCCCCACGCCACGGCGGTGAAGGCGGCGATGTCGCGCGCGAGCGTGCCGTAGGAGGTGATGATCAGGTCGAAGCGCTGGAGGTACTCCGGGGCGGTGAAGCGGTTCTGGCCATGGTGCGCGAGCACCTTCAGGGAGGGCGTGAAGCGGCGGGCTTCCCGACGCCAGTTCTCGACGAGCGAGGCCGGGCAGATCACGACGCAAGGACCGTCGTCCGGACGGTGCTGGCGCAGGGCCTCCATGAAGGCGAGCGCCTGGACGGTCTTGCCGAGGCCCATTTCGTCGGCGAGCAGGCCGCCCAGCGAGTTGTTATGGATGTGCCAGAGCCAGGCCACGCCGACCTGCTGGTAGATGCGGAGCATCTTGCTCAGCTCCTCGCGGATCGGGGCGGGCTGGAGCTTCGAGAGGTTGCGGATCGCCGACGAGCGCTGGCTCCAGGTCTCGGGCGGGGCGAAGGCCGCCTGCAGTTCCTCGGCGATGGCGTCGGCGCTCGCGAGGTCGGCGAAGCCGATCTTCAGGTTGAGGTCCAGGTCCACGTCGCGCTTGGCCTCGCCGGTGATCCGGCGCTGGGCGTTGCGGATCGACTCCATCAGCTCCGGCGTGATGAGGCGCGGGCCGCGGTCGGTGTAGAAGAACATGCGCCCGCTGGCGAGCGCCTCCTGGATGACCTTCGGCGACTTGCCTTCCGGGTCGATGCCGATGGCGAAACGGAAGCCGTCGTTCTCCTCGGACGCGTCGCACTTCGCCTTGGCGAGGTCGACGTTGCGCAGCGAGTGGGAAAGGTTGTGGGTGAAGAACGCGTCGTTGTCCGTCATCAGCAGCTTGTGATGGCGGGCGAGGAAGTTGAGCACCTGGATGGTGCCGGCGAGATACCACTCGCGGGACGTGGTCTCGAGCGTGAAGCCGCTGCGCTGCAGGACATCGCGCAGTTCGGCGACGGGGCCGGAAGACTGCTGGGGCAGGCGGATGCGCAACCACTTCATCGAGCCGTCGACCCAAGGGCGGTCGTCGCGGCCGCGTTCCTGGGAGCGGACTTCCTGCTCCTCGGGGCCGTCGTCCGGCGTCTCGCCGCTGGCGGTGGTCTGCGGCGTGGCGGCAGGTTCGTCGAGGTGCTCGTGGACTTTGTCCAGCTGGTCGCCATCCCAGGCGAGCGGGCTCTCCGGCGCGTTGGCCATGCGGAAGATCTGCAGGCCCTTGCCGATCGCGAGGAGCTGACGCAGGTGGCGGCGGGTGAGGGGCAGGATCCCCTGCAGCTTGCCGTGGCAGAGGTTCTCGAGGATCGCCAGGAAGAAGACCGTGTCCGGCTCGATGGTCCAGGCCTTGCTGCGGTCGAGGTTCTCCGGGGCGACCTGAGCGCCGTCGACGCGGAGTTCGAGGCGGCAGATGATCTCGTCCCGCGCGGCGGCGGTGGCGATGTTCGGCGGCACGATGAAACGCACTTCGATGGGCGTGCCGCGTTTTTCCGAAAGGGTGAGGGATTTGAGCCGGGGTCCTGCCGGGGTCGTCTCCGCTTGCTTTGACTTTTCCTTCTTCGTGTCCGCCGTCTTTCCCGTCGTCGTCGCCGTCGGCGGTTTGCCGGGCGGAGCCGCCGGTCTGGCCGGCGCCGCGGGCTCGGCCTTCAGGTAGCCTTCTTTGGCCGCGAGGACCAGGTAGGCGGCCACGGAATGCACGCAGAGCTTCCTTCGGCCGACCGAGACTTCACAGCCGCATTCGTTGCGCTGGAAGGTGACCGAGCGGAGGTTCCAGCGGGCTTCACGGGATTCGGTGCCATCATCCACGAGGGCCTCCGCGACCGGAGGGGTCCAGAGGGCTTTCTTCACCTTGCCCTTGGCGATCAGCTCCTTGGCGAGGAGCACGGTCGCACCGCCCGCGAGATCGACGAGATCGTCTTCGGAGATGTTGGGCAACGGCTGACGCGGCGCCATGGTGAGGGTGTGCGGTGAAGAGCGACGTCCGAAAGGACGCGCCAAAGGAGGGAAAACCTAGCGGGAAGACTGATCGCCTAGACGGCGACGTCTTGGACCGGGACTCCAGGGTGCATCTCGAAGATGCCTACGGGGGTCGTCGGGCCTGTCATCACGATGGAATAATCCTCCCCGATGCCAATGATAATCTGACCTCCGGGCATATTGACCGTCAAATCCGCGTCAACCAGGCCCATTTTACGGGCCACGGCGGCCGAAGCCGAAGAGGAGGAGCCGGAGGCCATGGTGTAGCCCGCCCCGCGTTCCCAGATCTCGATCCGCACGTTTTTGCGGTCGAGGATCTTCATGAACTGGACGTTGGTGCGGTTCGGGAAATTGGGATGCACTTCAAGGTGCGGGCCGTAGGTCTTGGCGAGGTCGGGGGTGAGTTCGTCGACCGGGATCACGCAGTGCGGGTTACCCACGGTCGCGGCCCAATACTTGAAGGTCTTGCCGAGGACGCTGATCTCTTCGCCGAGGACTTCGCGGTCGGCGCCGACGTGCGGGATGACCGGCGCGCGGAAGGAGACCTTGCCCATCTCGACGCGGATGCGGTCGCCGCCGTCGAAGACTTCGCAACGGACGCCGCCGCCGATGGTGTGCAGCTTGAACTCCTGGCCTTCCTTGATGCGCTTGGTCTCGAGCAGGTGACGGCAGAAGATGCGGATGCCGTTGCCGGATTTCTCGGCTTCGGAGCCGTCGGGATTCAGGATGCGCAGGCCGAAGGTGCCGTCGGTGCGCTCGATCGGGCCGTACAAGATGCCGTCGGAACCGAGGCCGAAGTGGCGGTGGCAGACCTTGCGGATGGCTTCCGGCGAAAAGAGGGTAGGGCAATCCTTGGGCTCAAGGACGAGGTAGTCGTTGCCGAGGGCGTGGTATTTGGCGAAACGCATGGTCGTCTTCTGATTGGGCTTTCGGGGCGGGTTTGGCAAGCAAGGGGTGGCTTATCTGTCGGCTTGGTTTCCTTCTCGGGCGGGCTTACAACCCACCCCATGCGCCTCCTGCCCCTGGTTGCCCTGTCCTGCGTGCTCTCCGTCTTCGCGGCCGAGAAACGTCCGCCTAATATCGTGCTGCTTTATGCCGATGACATCGGCTGGGGTGACCTCGGCTGTTACGGCGCGAAGGTCATCCCGACCCCGAACCTCGACCGCCTCGCCGCGCAGGGCACCCGTTTCACCTCGGGCTATTGCACCTCGGCCACCTGCACGCCCTCGCGCTACTCGCTGCTGACCGGCGAATACGCCTGGCGCCGCCAAGGCACCGGCGTGCTGCCCGGTGACGCCCGTCTCATCATCAAGCCCGGTCGTCCCACGATGGCGGCCAGCCTGGCCAAGCTGGGCTACGCCACCGGCGTGGTCGGCAAGTGGCATCTTGGCCTCGGCTCCGGCGAAGTGGACTGGAACAAGAAGATCGATCCGTCGCCGAACCAGATCGGTTTCACCTACTCCTTCATCATGGCGGCCACCGGCGACCGCGTGCCGACGGTCTTCGTCGAGGACGGCTCCGTCGTGGGTCTCGATCCCAAGGATCCGATCGAAATCAGTTACAAGCAGCCTTACCCGGGCGATCCCGACCTGAAGACCGCCGCCGAGCGCGCGAAGCTCAAGATGGACTGGTCCCACGGGCATAACATGGCGCTCGTCAACGGCGTCGGCCGCATCGGCTGGATGAAGGGCGGCAAGGCCGCCGTCTGGAACGATGAGACGATGGGCGACACCTTCGCGGATAAGGCCTGCGGCTTCATCGCCCGCAATAAGGAAAAACCGTTCTTCCTCTATTACGCTTCGCACGAGAACCATGTCCCGCGCGTCCATCATCCGCGCTACGCCGGTAAGACTCCGCTTGGCCCGCGTGGCGACGCGGTGGTCGCGTTCGACGATCAGGTCGGCCGCATCCTCGCCGAACTCGACAAGCAGGGCCTCGCCGAGAACACGTTGGTGATCTACACCTCGGACAACGGTCCGGTGCTCGACGACGGTTATAAGGACCAAGCGGTGGAACGGAACAAGGCCGCGGCGCATGCCCCGGCGGGTCCGTTCCGAGGCGGTAAATACAGCATCCTCGAGGGCGGCACCCGCGTCGGCTTCATCGCCCGCTGGCCCGGCCATACTCCGGTCGCCAAGGTCTCCGACGCTCTGATCTCGCAGGTGGACCTTCCGGCCGTCTTCACGAAAGTCGCCGGCGGCGATCCGGCGGACTTCCTGAGGCTCGACTCGGTCGATTCCTCCGCGGCCCTCACCGGCGGCCTTGGCCGCGAGACGCTCATCTCGAGCACGCAGGGAAATCACCTCTCCCTTCGCGACGCCCGCTGGAAATTCATCTCGGGCGTCGGCGCCCCGGGCAAGGGCAAGAAGGCGCAGGGGCCGCTTGTCGACCTCTTGGGTTCCGAAGCCGACCAAGCCAATGACCGACGCGATCAGGCCGGTCCTCGTCTTTTCGACCTGCAGGCGGACCCCGGCGAACGGAACAATGTCGCCAAGGAAAACCCCGAAATCGTCGCCCGCCTGAAGGCTTTGCTTGAGGCCCAGCGGGCGAAGGGCGTCGCCCAGCCCCTGCCGAACTGATCGCCGGATTAATTTCGGGCCGGTTTCTTCTCCCGACTTGAAGCGGGAGAGGGAAGGGTGATGCTCGGCGCATGAGTCAGACCCCTCTCCGTGTCCTCTGTGTCGGCGCCGGCCACATGGGCCGTTCGCACGCCCTCGCTTACCATAAACTGCCCGGTTTCCAGATCGTCGGTCTGGTCACCCGCTCGGCGGAATCCCGCGCGAAGCTCAACGCCGAGCTCGGCGGCGGCTACGCGGAATACGGCGATTTCCATGCGGCGCTCAAGGCGACCAAGCCGGACGCGGTCTCGATCTCAAGCTATCCGGACACCCATGCCGAATACGCCGTCGCCGCGCTCGAAGCCGGGTGTCACGTCTTCGTCGAGAAGCCCCTCGCCGTCACCGTCGCCGAGGCCGAGCAGATTGTCGCCAAGGCCAAGGCCGTGAAGCGTAAGGTGGTCATCGGCTACATCCTCCGCCACCACCCCGCCTGGACGCAGTTCATCAAGACCGTGCAGACTCTCGGCAAGCCGCTGGTCATGCGCATGAACCTGAATCAGCAGAGCTACGGCGACATGTGGAAGACCCACAAGTCGCTCCTGCAGACCTGCAGCCCCGTCGTCGACTGCGGCGTGCATTACGTCGACGTGATGTGCCTCATGACCGGTAGTCGTCCCGTGCGCGTCTCCGGCATCGGCGCCCGCCTCACCGAAGACATGCCCGCCGGACAGATCAACTACGGCCACCTCCAGGTGACCTTCGCCGACGGCTCCGTGGGCTGGTATGAAGCCGGCTGGGGACCGATGATGTCCGAGGAAGCCTTCTTCGTGAAGGACGTGATCGGGCCGAAGGGCTGCGTCTCCATCGTCGCCGGCAAGGCCTCGCAGGCCGGCAACTCCGCCGACGTCGATTCGCACTCCGCCGCCCAGGCGCTCAAGGTCCACTCCTCGCAGCTCGGTCCCGACGGTAAGTTCACCAAGCCCGATGAGATCGTCCCGACCGACGCCGATCCCGGCCATGACGGCCTGTGCGAACGTGAGCAGGTCTATTTCGAAAAGGCCATCCGCGAGGACCTCGACCTCGCCGCGCACATGGATGACGCCGTGAATTCGATGCGCATCGTCGCCGCGGCGGACCAATCGTTCCGCGAAGGCCGTACCATCAACCTCTGAGCGGTGATGGCGCATCCGAACCTCGTCTTCATGGGCGTCTGCGGTTGCGGCAAGAGCACCGTCGCAGAGATCTATGCGCGGCGTACCGGCGCCACGCTCATCGAGGCCGATGTCTTTCATCCGCCGGAGAACGTCGCGAAGATGAGCGCGGGCACGCCGTTGACCGACGAGGACCGCGCCGGCTGGTTGGCGGCGATGGCGGATCGGCTCAAGGAGGGTAAGGCCCGGGGCGAGGCGATGGTCGTGACCTGCTCCGCCCTCAAACTCGCCTATCGCGATCGCCTGCGCGCCGGCGACCCGGATCTATTCTTCGTCTTCCTGGATGGCAGTCCGGAGTTGCTGCAGGCCCGCATGGACGCCCGTAAGGGTCACTTCATGCCGCCGGGCTTGCTCGGCAGTCAGCTTGCCACGCTGGAACGTCCGAACCTCGCCACCGAGAAGTGCGTGCACGTCAGCATCAGCCTTACGCCCGAGCAGATCTGCGCGACCGTGGCGGTGGCGATGCGTCGCTTCGCCTGAAAAGCAGAAGGCCCGCTTGCGCGGGCCTTCGTCGGAGAGCCTGGCGGGCTTACTTCTTCCAGTTGACCTTGGAGGGCTCGATGACGCTCGTCTTGTCGAGGGTCGGGAAGCCTTCCGGCACGGCCAAGGTGACCTTGTCGGTCGCGGCCCATTCGGTGGAACGAGCCAGGATGGTCTGGAAGCCCACGCAATGCAGGGCGTCGAAGTTCGTGTCGCCGGTCCACATGTGGCCCATGGAGGTGGTCACCACGCGGCCTTTGCCGAAGGGGGCGAACCAGACCATCGGCTCATGCATGTCGGTGCCGCCGAACTCCGGCTTGGAGAACGAGCTCGAGAGCACGTGCATATGGTCGGCGCTGCCGCGCATGCGGCCGTAGAGTTCGTCATTGGCGTGCAGCCACTCGGCGGGCAGGCCCTGCATGATCGGGTGGGCGGCGTCGCGGGTCTTGAGCGTGAAGACGTGCTTGGAGCCGTGGCCGGAACCGAAGCCCTTGCCCTGGATCTTCTCCTCGGCGTCGACGAGCGCGACGGCCTGGCCGGTCTTGTCGTCGACGGCGATGCGCTTGCCGAAGGTGGCGCCGCGCCAGCCGCAGCAGATCATCTCGTTGAAGTTGTCCCAGCCGGTGAAGGCGTTGTTCGCGGCGTGCACGTTGACGAGACCGCCGCCGTTCATGACGAACTCGGTGAAGGAATCCTTCATGGCGGAACCCCATTCCGGGCCGTTGTAGTTGTTCACGATGACCTGGTGGTCGGCGAACTTCGGCGCCCACTGTTCCCACTCGACGGCGTGGGCCTTGACGAAGGCGGCTTCCTCGGCGTTCCATTCCTTCATCGCGGCGTCGAAGGCTTTCTTCGCGGCGGCGTCACCGGGCTTCGGGCGACCGGGCTTGGGCTTGGTGAAACCGGCGGGCGCGGTGGCGACCGTCACGGTGAAGCGACCGGTGGCCTCGAGGGTGGCCTTGCAGGCTTCCGTCGTGCGGATCCAGTCGTGGTTGTTGCGGCCGTCGAGGATGAGGACGCGGATCTTGTCGGCGGCCTCGAGGGGTAGGGTGAGGAGGGCGAGCAGGCTGAAGAGCCCGAGCTGGAGCAGGGATTTCATGGGGAGGCCTCCATTGGAGGGTTTTCCCATGGCCGGGCGAGTGTTTTCATTGCCGGTCCAGCGAACGATAGTGGATCGCCTCCAGGAGGTGGGCGGTGGCGATGCGATCCGCCATGGCGAGATCGGCGATCGTGCGGGCCACCCGCAGGATACGGTCATAGGCGCGGGCGGAGAGGCCTAGTTTCTCCATCGCCTGCTGAAGGAGGTCGCCCTGGGCCTTTTCGAGGGCGCAATGCTCACGGAGCTCGCGACCGCCGAGGAGGGCGTTGCATCCGCCATGCCGATGGCCGAACCGGAGGCGTTGCTTCGCCCGGGCGGCTTCGACCCGGGCGCGGATGACGGCGGAGGCCTCGCCTGGCGCGGCGTCACGGAGTTCTTCCAAGGTGAGCGCCGGCGCTTCGACCTGGATGTCGATGCGATCGAGCAGGGGGCCGGAGATCTTGCCGCGGTATTTCCTTACCTGCATCGGCGAACAGCGGCACTCGCGTCGGCGGTCGCCGAGGTGGCCGCAGGGACAGGGGTTCATCGCGGCGACGAGCATGAGCCGCGCAGGCAGGGTGACCTTGGCCGCCGCGCGCGAGACGGTGACCTGGCCGTCTTCGAGCGGTTGGCGGAGTACCTCGAGCGCCGAGCGGCGGAACTCAGGCAGTTCGTCAAGGAAGAGCACGCCGAGGTGCGCGAGCGAGACTTCCCCGGGGCCGGGAATGCTGCCTCCGCCGATCAGGCCGATGTCGCTGATGGTGTGATGCGGCGAGCGGAAAGGCCTTTGCCAGCCGCGCTTTCCTTCGGCGAGGCCCGCGCCGGCGGCCGAATGGACGCCGAGGATCTCGAGGAATTCCTCGGCGTCAGGCCTGGGCAGGATGGTCGGGATGCGTTTCGCGATGAGGGATTTGCCCGAGCCGGGCGGGCCGATCATCAGCAGGTTATGTCCGCCGGCCGCCGCGACTTCCACCGCCCGGCGGATCGCCAGCTGGCCTTTGACTTCGGCGAAGTCAGGTCGTCCTTCCGCTGACGTCTCCTCCGGCGGCGGGGGCGTGAGCGGCACGACTTGTCTTTCGCCGGTCAGAAAGCGTAAAGCTCCGTCGAGCGTGTCGGCGGGGATCGCCTCGATGCCGCCGACGAGCGCGGCCTCCTCCGCCGAGGCGCGGGGCAGGATGACGCCGCGGAGGCCTGATTTCCGGGCGAGGATGGCCATCGCCACGCCGCCGCGGAGAGGGCGCGTCGCGCCGCTCAGGCCAAGTTCCCCGGCGATGAGATAATGCTGAAGGAACTTCCGGTCCAGCTGCCCCGTCGACGCGGCGACGCCGAGGGCGATCGGCAGGTCGTAGATGGCGCCTTCCTTCTTCAGGTCGCCCGGGGCGAGGTTGATGGTCGTACGCGTCTCCGGCAGTCGGAGGCCGCTGTTCTGCAAGGCCGACTGCACGCGTTCCTCGGACTCCTTGACCGCGGCGTCCGGCAGTCCCACCAGCCAGAGGCCGTTCTCGCCGAGTTCGCCGGTGTTCACTTCGATCTCGACCGGCACGGCTTCGACTCCGACCAAGGCGGCCGAACGGATGATGGAGAGCATAGCGCAGGGCAGGGGGAAACGGCGGCGGTCACAATCTCCGACGATTGGGCCCTAAATCTCAGAAAAACTGCCCATTGCTGGGTGGTTTGCCTTGGCAACTCGGGGCCCGTTCCGCTGTCTCAAAGGCTGCCCCGCATGACTTTCCGCGCCGCCATCCTCGGTCTCCTCCTGCTGCCCCTTGGTTCCGCCTCGGCGGAGGTCCCTCCGTTCCTGGACAAGAACTGCGTCGAGTGCCATGACGCTGACTCCAAGAAAGGTGGCCTCGACCTGACGGCCCTCAGGCCGGAGCTCACGGACGCGAAGTCCTTCGAGGCCTGGGTGAAGGTCTTCGACCGCACCGCCAGCGGAGAGATGCCGCCCAAGAAGAAGGCCCGTCCGGACGCCGCCCAGCAATCGGCCTACCTCAAGGACCTTTCCGCGCTCTTGCTCCGCCAGGATGCCGCCCGCATCGCTTCGCAAGGACGCACCGTCGAGCGTCGCATGAACCGTTTCGAATATGAGAACGCCGTGCGCGACCTCCTGCAGGCGCCTTGGCTCGACCTGAAGGAGATCCTCCCTGAGGACACCGAGGCCTTCCGTTTCAACAAGACCGGCCAGGCCCTCGACGTCTCGCACGTCCAGTTGCAGCGTTACCTGACCGCCGCCGAAGAAGGCCTGAAGTCGGCGTTCCTTTCTTCCGTCGATAAGCCTGACGCCACGCCCAAGCGTTACTATGCCCGCCAGCAGGGCAGCTATACCGGCAAGATGAAGTTCTCGGAGTTCAACATGTCCCCTGAGCGCGCCACGTTCCCGACGCTCGGGTTCGCCGGCCAGCCCGACGTCCGTCGCGGCGACGCCAAGATGACGGTCGGCAAGGCTGACCCCAGGCTCCGCGACGAAGAAGGCGTGGGGGTCGTGCACGGCGCCTACGAACCGGTGGAGCCTAACTTCGGTTCTTTTCATGCGCCGACCGCCGGACGCTACAGGCTCAAGCTCTGCGGCCACTCCGTGTGGGTCGGGCCGGGCAAGCCCACCGGCAAAGGTCCGGCCCGCTGGTACATCCCCGACCTCGATGACATTTCCAAGGGTCGCCGGCCGGAACCCGTGACGGTCTATGCGTTGACGCATCCGCGCGTCTTACGCCGTATCGGGAACGTCGACTTCAATCCGGATCCGACCGTCAACGAGATCGAAGTCGTGCTCAAGGCGGGCGAGACCATCCAGATCGATACGGTTCGTTTCTATCGCTCCCGTCCGGGCGCCAGTCGCTCCCAGAACCCTTTGGCGTCGCCGGAAGGCCAGCCGGGACTCGTCATGCGCTGGATCGAGGTCGAGGGCCCGCTCGCGCCGAAGTGGCCGGCCGCGCCTTACGCCGTGCTCTTCGACGACCTTGCCGCCAAGCGCGTCGTGGGCTCGCCGCTCCGCTATGACGTCGTGACGAACGATGCGCCCAAGGATGCGGAGCGTCTGCTCCGTCGCTTCGTGAAGCAAGCCTACCGCTCTCCCGTCTCGGCCCAGGAAGAGGTCCGTTTCCTGCCGGTCATCCTCGGCGCGATGAGATCCGGCAGCACCTTCGCTGAGGCGATGCTCGCCGGCTACACCGCCGTGCTCTGCTCGCCGTCCTATCTTTACTTGCAGGAGAAGCCCGGTCGTCTGGACGACCACGCCCTGGCGGCGCGCCTGGCCTATTTCCTTTGGAACTCTCCGCCTGACGCCGAGCTCCGCGCTCTGGCCGCCGCCGGCACCTTGCATGATCCTAAGGTGCTGCGGGCGCAGACCGAGAGGCTGCTCGCCGACGCTCGGTCCGCCCGTTTCGTCGATACGTTCACCGACTACTGGCTCGAGCTGCGCAAGGCCGGCGCCAACGACCCGGACAGCCTGCTGTATCCGGACTACTATCTCGACGATCATCTCGTCGAGTCGGCGCGCGACGAAAGCCACGCCACCTTCGCCGAACTTGTCCGCGGCAACCTTCCGGTCCGGAACATCGTCGACGCCGATTTCGTGTTCGTGAACGAACGCCTCGCGGCGCTCTATCAGCTCCCGCCGGTACAGGGAGGCAAGTTGCGGAAGGTCGCCCTGCCCAAGGGCAGCGTGCGCGGCGGTTTCATGACGCAGGCCGCGGTGCTCAAGGTCACCGCCAATGGCACGACGACTTCGCCGGTCATCCGCGGCGCCTGGATCATGGAGCGCGTGCTGGGTCGCAAGCCGCCGCCCCCTCCCGCCAGCGTGCCCGCCGTCGAGCCCGATACCCGCGGGGCCGTGACCATCCGCCAGCAGCTCGAGAAGCATCGCACGTTGGAGTCCTGTTCCTCATGCCACACCAAGATCGATCCGCCCGGCTTCGCGCTCGAGAGCTTCGACGTCATGGGCGGCTTCCGTGAGCGCTACCGTGCGCTCGACGGCAAGACGCCGGAGGTCGGCCTCGGCAAGAACGGCCAGAAGTACGCCTTCCATAACGCCTTGGCCATCGAGACCTATGGCGAACTCGACGGCAAGAAGTTCAAGGACATCCGCGAGTTCAAGCAGCTCGTCGCCGCCGATGAGCGCCAGCTGGCGCGCAATATCATCGGTCAGCTGGCCGTCTATGCGACCGGCGCTCCCGTCGGTTTCGCCGATCGTCCGAAGGTCGAAGTCGTCATCGATCAGGCCAAGGCCGGCCATTACGGCGTCCGTGACCTCATCCACGGGCTTGTTTCCAGCGACCTTTTCCTTAACAAGTAACCTCATCCCCCATGTCTTCGTCCCTGCATCCGGCCAACACGCCTTACGTCGCCTTCAGGCGTGCGGTCTCGCGTCGTCGCTTCCTCGCCGGCACCGGCGTGCTCCTCGCCCTGCCGATGCTCGATGCCATGACGCCGGCTTTCGCCGCGGCGCCGGCTCCTTCGGCCAAGCCCCGCCGCATGCTGGGCATCTGCAATAACCTCGGCCTGGTGCCGGAATACTTCTTCCCGGCGGGCAAGGGCAAGGACTACAAGGCCTCCCCCTACCTCGAGCTCCTGCAGGCGCATCGCAAGGATTTCAGCGTGTTCTCGGGGGTCTCGCATCCGGACGTCGACGGCGGTCACCCCGCCGACAACTGCTTCCTGACCGCGGCTCCGCATCCGAGCAGCGGCGGCTTCCGCAATACGATCTCCCTCGACCAGTTCATGGCCGAACGGATCGGTCACCTCACGCGCTTCCCTTCGATGACCCTCGGCGTCAACTGCGCCCGCGGTTCCCGCAGCCTCTCGTGGACGGCCGGCGGCGTGATGATCCCGACCGAAGAGAAGGCCTCGGAAGTCTTCCGCAAGATGTTCATGGGCGGCTCCGCCGCCGAAGTGCTGGCCCAGGAGCGCCGCCTGCAGCTCGGCCAGAGCATCCTCGATGCCGTCGGCGGCCAGGCCGGCGAGCTCCGCCGCTCGATGGGCGCTCAGGACCGCGACCGTCTCGACCAGTATTTCACCAGCGTCCGCGAACTCGAGCAGCGCATGCAGATGTCGAAGGAGTGGGAGAAGAAGCCCCGCCCGGTGGCCAAGACCCACGCGCCCCTCGATCCCAGCAGCCCGAAGGAGTACATGGACAAGGTCCGCCTGATGTACGACATGGCCCGTCTCTGCTTCGAGACCGATTCCTCGCGCGCCGTGACCCTCATGCTGGACAGCGTGAACACGCCGGCCCTCGACATCGACCACGTCCACAGCACGACGGACGGTTATCATAGCCTCTCTCACCACGGCAAGTCGGCCAAGAAGCTTTCCCAGCTCAAGGAGATCGACAGCATGCACATGCGCCTGCTCGCCAAGCTCATGGAGGATCTCAAGGTCTCCAAGGAAGACGGCGCGCCGCTCCTCGACCGCACGATGATCCTTTACGGCAGCAACCTCGGCAACGCCAGCGCCCACACGACGACCAACCTGCCGACCCTCTTCATGGGCGGAGGTTTCAACCATGGGCAGCACCACGCCTTCGACACCGAGCGCAACTACCCGCTGCCGAACCTCTTCGTCTCGATGCTTCAGCGTATGGGCATCGATGCCGATAAGTTCGCTTCGTCCACCGGCACCCTCCGCGGCCTCGATCTCGTCGGCTAATCGCCGGAAAGCCTCCGCTTGGCCGGCGTTAGGCGCTTGCCCGACGGGGGCGGGCTAGGGCAGTCTGACTGCACCCCGCCATGAAGATCGAACAGCATAAGGACGCCGTCGCCATGGGACAGGCCGCGGCCGCACACGGCGCCCGCGAACTGCGCGCCATCCTCGCCCTCCAGCCCCGGGCGAACATCATCGTCGCCACCGGCGCCAGCCAGTTCGAGACGCTCAAGCATCTCGTGAAGGAGCCGGGCATCGATTGGACCAAAGTCACGGTCTTCCACCTCGACGAGTATGTCGGCCTCCCGGAGGCGCATGGCGCGAGCTTCCGCAAATATCTGCGCGAACGCTTCATCGACCAGCTGCCGGCGCGGCCCGAGTTCGTACCCGTCGACGCCGACGCCCCTGATCTGGCCGCCGAGCTCAAACGACTCAACGCCCGCATCACCGCCTGTCCGATCGACCTCTGCTTCGCCGGCATCGGGGAGAACTCCCATCTCGCCTTCAATGACCCTCCCGCCGACTTCGCCACCGAAGTCCCTTACATCGTCGTGAACCTCGACCAGGCCTGCCGCCAGCAGCAGTTCGGGGAAGGCTGGTTCCCGACCTTCGACGACGTGCCCAAGCAGGCCGTTTCGATGTCGATCCGCCAGATCATGAAGAGCGCCTGCCTCATCCTTTCCGTGCCGGACAAGCGCAAGGCCGCGGCAGTCAAGGGTACCGTCGAAGGTCCGGTGACGCCGACCTGTCCTGCTTCGATCGTCCAGCAGCACACCGACTGCACGCTCTTTATTGACGCTGCTGCCGCCTCGGAGCTTTCCCGCTGATCCGTGTCCGCCGCCTCGTCCCAGCGCATCCTCGGCCGTGATCCTTCCACGGGGAGGGGTATCGTGGTCACGATCGAAGGCGAGTCGATCAAGGCAATCGACTTCCTGGAGCACGAAGAGAAGCGGTGGCTTAGCGCGGGCTTCGTTGACCTGCAGGTTAATGGCTATGCCGGTCATGACCTCAACGGAATCACGCTCGATATCGCGACCGTGCGAGCCCTGTGCCAGACTTTGCTCAAGGCGGGCGTCACGACATTCCTGCCGACGATCATCACCGCACCGGAGCCGCGCCTCATCGCCGCCTTAAGGACGATCCGTGAGGCCTGCAGCCAGTATCCTGATGTAGCCGCGATGGTCGCAGGCATCCATGTCGAAGGGCCGCACATCGCGCCCGAAGACGGCCCACGCGGCGCGCACCCTGCGGCCGACGTCCGCGCGCCTTCCGTCGCCGAGTTCGATCGCTGGCAGCAGGCCGCCGGAGGGCTGGTGAAACTCATCACGCTTTCGCCGCACTGGCCGGAGGCTCCGGCTTACATTCGTCATCTCGTGAAGTCCGGCGTGGTCGTCTCGCTCGGACACACCTCGGCCGATGCCGCGCAGATCGCCGCCGCGGTCGACGCCGGCGCGACCCTTTCGACGCATCTCGGCAACGGTTCGCATGCGATGTTAAATCGGCGTCATAATCATCTTTGGCCGCAGTTGGCGGACGATCGCCTGACCGCCATGTTCATTGCTGACGGGCATCACCTAACCCCGGCGCAGCTTAAGGTCATGCTCCGAGCCAAAGGCCTTGGGCGATCTTTGGTCGTCTCGGACACCGTCGCCTTGGGTGGCCTGGCTGCCGGGAAATATCAGACCCCGATCGGGGGGAAGGTCGAGTTGCGGGCCGACGGCTTCCTGGCGATCGACGATGGCACGGGTAATTACCTGGCCGGCGCCGCCTTGCCGTTGCTGGCCGCCGTACCTGTCTTGGTCAATCAGGTCGGTCTGTCTTTCTGTGAAGCCCTTGCTCTGATGACCAGCGCACCGGGTCGGGTGGTCGGGGGCAGGGGAGTGTTGGCCGTTGGTCAGCCGGCGGACTTGGTCGCCTTGGAGTGGGATGGCTGCGCGGCTGCCCCGCGGGTGGTCGGCGTCTGGTCGCGGGGCATTCGGTAGGAATAACCCCTTGGTGCATCGATTTTATCGATGCATAGCCTGCACCAAAGCCTCGCCTGCCTTGGAATCAGGCTCATTTTCTTGGCATGTACTCTGGTGATCTGTTCGCGGCGATCCTCGTCCTAGCCCTGCTTGGATTCCTGATCTACCTGCCCGTTCGTTTCTTCCTGCTTATCGGACAGGTCAAGGCTCTCGAAAAGACCGTGAAGGATCTCATGGCGCGTTCGCCGACCACGGCGCCGACCGCCGTCGCCGCTCCCGAGGTCAAGCCGGCCGCCGTGGCGCCGGCTCCGGTCGTGGCCGCCCCCGCTGAGTTGCCTCCGCCTCTGCCGGTGGCGCGTCCCGCACCGGCTCCGGCTGTCGTCGTCCCTGCCGGACCCGATCCGTTGGCCGAGCGGCTGCGTGATCTAGGCGTCTTGCCGCCTTCCGATCTCCGCGGCGAGTATGCGCTGGGCGCCTGGTGGGCCGTCCGCATCGCCGGCGTCCTCGCCGTGGCCGCGGTCGTCTTCCTCGGTATCTGGCTGAACCTGCGTTCCACTATTCCGCCCATCGTGCGGGTCATCGAAGTGGCCTTGGTCGGAGCCGGTCTCTTCTGGGGCGGTCTCCGTCTCTCCGCCAAACGCGCGGATCTCGGTCAGGTCGTCGCCGCGGCCGGTCTCGCCGTGTGGCAGTTCGCCGCGTGGGCGACTTACGGGCTCGATAAGATGCGCGTCTGCGAAAGCGCCGCTTCGGCCGCCGTGGTCCAGTTCCTCGTGGCGTTGGGCGTCGCCTTCGTCGCTTTGGCCCGACGGAGCAAACTGTTCGCCCAGCTCGCGGTGCTCTTCGCCGCCGTCGCGGTTTATTTCTCGATCGGTACGGGCATGGCGCCTGGGCAGACGGCGACAGGCGCCGCCTTGGTCGCCCTGCTCGGCGTGATCCTGATGGTGCGTGGTCCTTGGGGCTCCGCCGGAGTGCTCGGCCTCATCGGTTCGCAGGTCTGTCTCCTGCTGCTTTACGATGCGATCCCCTCGAAGGGCGCGGATTACCTGCCGTTGCAGCTCGCCGCCCTCGCTTCGTTCATCGTCCACTGGTTCGGCGAACGTCTGGTGAAGGACGATGAAGTCCTTACAGGTCGTGACGCCCGCGCGGCTTTCCAGCTGAGCGCTTTCTTCGCGCCGGCCTTGCTGGCCCTCTTCCTCGCGACCGGCGGGGACCAGGCCCGTGCCACCGTATCCTTGCTGGTCGCCGTCGTCGCCGCGCTCGCGGGTCTGGCCGAGCGTGGACGTAATCGCCCGGTCTACGAAGTCCTGCTGCTGGCCGCCGTCGGTTTCGCCGCCGCCGGGCTGGCCTGGTTGGCGGACCCCCACCTTGTGTGGCTTATCTGGGCCCTCGCCGCGGGAGCCACCTTGCTTGTCGGCACGCGCACCGGCTCGGAGCTCGTCCGCTGGTCGGCCGAAATCCTCGGTGGCGTCGCCGCGTTCGCTTTCATCGATCACTCGCCGGAGCAGCCCTGGATGTCGTTGGCCGGTGTCGGCGCCTTCGCCTGGTTGCTGGCGTTCCGTGAGGATTGGGAGCGTGCCGCCGGCTGGCAGCAGCTCCGTCGCCTCGTCGGTATCGCCAGCCTCGCCTTGATCGTGCTCTCCGTGCAGGAATCCTTCCCCAAGGCCGACACCGGTTGGCCGTGGCTGGTGGTATTGCTCGTCGCCGTCCTCCGTTTCCGTCCGGCGCTGCTCTGGGCGGCGGCCCCCGGCTACCTCTTCACCGGCGTGGTGGTGGTGTTCTGGCGTCCGATCGTCGGATCAGGCGGATCCGCGGCTTGGTGGGCGGTCTGGGCCGCGTTATTGTTGGTCTTGAACGTCGGTGCGCTCTGGCGTCTCCTTGGTCGCGAGCATGACGGTGCCAAGGTCCTGCGTCATGCCTTGGCCTTGGTCACCGCCGTGGTCGGCTTCGCTTTCGCCGGGGCGATGGCCCGCAGCCTTCTGCCGGTCGCGAAAGACGCTTGGTCGCCCGTCGCCTGGCAGCTCACCCTCACCTGGTTCGGCGGAGCGGCCATGCTCGTGGGCGTGACCGCGCTCTGGCGTCGCCTCGGCGCCGCACCCTCCGAACTCTCCTTGTCGGTCCTGGGCGCCTTAACCGGGTTCTTCATCCAGGGCGTCGTCAATGACGGCTCTGGACTGACTGCGCTTGGATTGGCGCACAGCCCGTTCATCCTGCTCGGCTTGGCCGGCCTGCTTTCCGTCCTGGCCGTCCACACCCGTGGGCAAGGCGCCTGGGGCACCGTGCAGAGGTCGGTGCTCGGCGTCATATCGCTCTATTTCATGGTCTTCATCATGCTGGCGCGTCTGCCGGGGGCGGGGGTCTCGCTCTTCTGGGCCTTGGCCGCTGTGCTCACGTTCGTACTCGGTCACGTGCTCGCCACGCGTTCCTTCCGTATGCTGGGCCTAGTCGGACTCCTCATCGCCGCCACCCGCGTGCTGACGCACGACATCACGGACCTCCTCGGCCGGATCTTCGCTTGCGGCGCCCTCGCCATTGCCTTCTTCGGCATCGCCTGGCTCTACGGTCGAATCACTTCTGAAAAGCAGGCCGACTGAGTCCGCCATGACCACGCATCGATACGACGGTCACGTCCATCTCGTCGGCAACGGCCTCTCTGGCAGCGGCTGCTGGCTGCGGCTGGACGGCTTGTGGCACCGCGCCCTCGGCGAGGTGATGCGAAGGACCATCGGTCTGGAGGCGAAGGCCACCGCGCCGGATTTTGACGAAAGCTTCGTCGTACACCTCGCGGGATTGGTCGCCGAATCCTCGCTGGATGCCGCCCTGCTGCTCGCGCAGGACGAGGTCTATGACGAGACGGGCAGGAAACTTGATTTCGGTTCTTTCTACGTCCCGAACGAATATCTCTTCCAGGTCTGCGCCCGCCACCCGGAGTTCGTCCCCGCCGTATCGATCCACCCCGGCCGGGAGGATGCCCTCGAAGAATTGGAGCGTTGCCTCGCGGCTGGCGCCCGTGCTCTCAAGCTCCTGCCGAACTGCCAGAACGTGGACTGCGCCCTTCCGCAGTATGATGATTTCTGGCGTCGCATGGCGGCTGCGGGCCTCCCTTTCCTCTGCCATACCGGCGGCGAGATGACCGTGCCGGTCATCAACCGCTCTTATCAGGATCCGCGTATCTTACGCCGCCCCTTGGAGCTGGGCGTCAAGGTCATCGCGGCCCATTCCTCGGGCAACAGCCACTTCTTCGACCCTAACTACTTCGGCGAGCTCGTGCGGATGATGGATGAGTTTCCGGGCCTGTACGCCGACACCAGCGCGCTCAACAGCCCGATCCGCAGCGGCGTGCTCAAGCAAGTGAAGGAGTCGGGCCGCCTCGGGCGCTTCCTGCATGGCAGTGATTTCCCCGTCCCGGTCGGGGCTTTGTGGGTCCGTCTGCGCGGCCTCATCAGCACGGCCCAATGGCGCGAAGCAGGTCGGATCACCAACCTCATCGAACGCGACGCCTACCTTAAGCGGGCGATCGGTTTCGATGACGCGCACTTCACGCGACTCGGCGAGGTGCTGCGGAAGGTCTGACCGCTCAGAGCGAGCGGAGCAGGGCTTGGATGTCGACGGAGTCCGAGATCATCTTGCGGATGATCGGGATCTTGTCGGCGTCCTGGCGCATCGTCTTCACCGTCA
>Ga0209599_10000438_pt1 | contig 27608 bp, 25 predicted proteins | sample Shrwel_input2_FT_FD_187534 | JGI IMG/M metagenome (GOLD analysis project Ga0209599, IMG submission 187534) | Subsurface microbial communities from deep shales in Ohio, USA - Utica-3 well 1 S input2 FT (SPAdes) (version 2) ...
TTCCGTTGGCAAGAGCCGTGGTGCCGGCCAAAGCGGTTCCTCCCGTGGCAGTCGTGTACCATTGAATAGCAGTTCCGGTCGCAGTCAAATTGGCTACGGTGGCACTGTTACAGAAATTTTGCGTGGCAGTTCCGGTTGGCGCTGCGGTATTGTAAATCGTTACACTTACCGCCAATCGGTTCGGACTCTCACAGCCGTTTAAGGTTTGTGAGGCATAATAGGTCCCGTTGGCAAGAGCAGTGGTTCCGGCCAAAGCGGTTCCTCCCGTGGCAGTCGTGTACCATTGAATAGCCGTTCCGGTCGTAGTCAAATTGGCTACCGTGGCACTGTTACAGAAATTTTGCGTAGCAGTTCCGGTTGGCGCTGTGGTATTGTAAATCGTTACACTTACCGCCAATCGGTTCGAACTCTCACAGCTGTTTAAGGTTTGTGAAGCATAATAGGTCCCGTTGGCAAGAGCAGTGGTGCCGGCCAAAGCGGTTCCTCCCGTGGCAGTCGTGTACCATTGAATAGCAGTTCCGGTTGCAGTCAAATTGGCTACGGTGGCACTGTTACAGAAATTTTGCGTAGCAGTTCCGGTTGGCGCTGCGGTATTGTAAATCGTTACACTTACCGCCAATCGGTTCGGACTCTCACAGCCGTTGAGCGTTTGTGAGGCATAATAGGTTCCGTTGGCAAGAGCCGTGGTGCCGGCCAAAGCGGTTCCTCCCGTGGCAGTCGTGTACCATTGAATAGCAGTTCCGGTTGCAGTCAAATTGGCTACCGTGGCGCTGTTACAGAAATTTTGCGTAGCAGTTCCGGTTGGCGCTGCGGTATTGTAAATCGTTACACTTACCGCTAATCGGTTCGGACTCTCACAGCTGTTTAAGGTTTGTGAAGCATAATAGGTTCCGTTGGCAAGAGCAGTGGTTCCGGCCAAAGCGGTTCCTCCCGTGGCAGTCGTGTACCATTGAATAGCAGTTCCGGTTGCAGTCAAATTGGCTACGGTCGCGCTGTTACAGAAATTTTGTGTAGCGGTTCCAGTTGGAGTCGCAGTATTGTAAATGTTAACTGCCACAGCCAAACGGATTGGACTCTCACACGAATTCAACGTTTGTGATGCGTAATAGTTTCCATTGGCTAAAGCAGTAGTGGCTACTAAAGCAGATCCTCCGGTAGCTGAAGTGTACCATTGAATGGAGGTTCCTGTAGCGGTTAAATCGGCTACGGTGGCGCTGTTACAGAAATTTTGTGTAGCCGTTCCTGTTGGGGTAGGGGTGGAACAGCCAATAGTTTTGGTAATAAAGAAATTTTGTTGCCCGGTGCTTTGTCCCGTAAAACTATTTTGGGATAAGTCCGCGGCATTTAAATTGGCCAAATTTCCGCCACTTCCACTGAACAGGATGTTCCCCGAGGTGTCATATACGATGTCGAATAATTGTTTAGAGTAGCCATTGAAAATATTGAAAGGGTATACACTATATACCGAATGATTGGGGTTTAATTTTATCCAATAGGCATTTACGCCACTTAGGGTCAGGGTGGTCGCGGTAGGGTCGACATCGCTACCTGAGGCATACTGTCGGGCGTAGCTTATTTCTCCGAGTGCATTGACATCAAAGACTATAGCAGGTGGAGCTAGGGAAGAATCCGAATAGTTGGGGTCGTGCCATACATAATTTCCGTTGGTGTCCCATTGGACCAATGTGGCGGATACATTAGGAACTGTAGCGATAACGGCTTGTGCCGGATTGGGGTTCAGATCTGCTCCCAGCACATTGAAAGTTACGTCAAAATACAACTGGTTGTTTTTGGCTTTGATATTATTGATGTAGCTATAAGTGTTTGAACCATCGTCTTTCTTTAATTCTTTGGTCCAGGTATAGGTCCCGGAAGGGCTGTATTTGGAGATGTACGCAAGGTTGCCGGTGGCTGTGAAATTAGCTACGCCCGCGGTTCCGTCCAAATCGGCAGTTCCGGTGTAATCGCCCGCTATATAGAGATTGTTACTTGCGTCTGTGGCAGTTCTTACATAGCCGACATTTTGCAATTTCCACAGGTAATTTCCGTTGGGGTCGTATTTGGCGGTAAAATAACCCGTCGTATTTTGTGTTCCGGCGCCCAGATCCAAATCTAGGGCGCCAGAGGAATACCCACTAAAAATGATGTTGTCGTTGCTGTCCAGCTTCAGCTCTACTATGGCTTCATTACTAGCCGTTGCCAGGACTTTTACCCAGATTAAGGCTCCCGTGTTGCCGTTGTATTTGGCAATAAATGCATCTTGATTGACTGCAGTCAGGGTGGTGGGACTTGCCGGATTGGTGAAGTTGAAATTTACCGTCCCATAAAAGGAGCCTGCTATGATTACCTCCCCTGTGGTAGTTAGGGTTGTATTGGCAATAGTGGTCGCATTCCCTCCCGTGGTATTGCTTTTTAAATAGCCACCCCAGGCCATGGTTCCGTCGTTTTTGCGTTTGCCCAAAAAAGCTTGCCCGTAATATAAAGTGGTCCCGTCGTAGCTGTTGGAAAAACTGTTGGGCGCTATGGTTAGCACCGCAGGACTGGCATCGATGTCAAAAATTCGATTCCCTCGTCCGGAAAAGAACACTTCGTTTAGCGGGTTGGTGGCTAATTTGATGGTATTAAAGTAAGGATTGTCTTGACTGGTATATACTGAACATCCCGAACTCCAACACGATAAGTAATTGTAATTGATACTGTTTCCTCCGTGCGCCTGAGTCCAATCGTACTGAAACGTTTGGGCGTTGGTTTTAGGGCTTGTTAAAAAAAGAGGGAGTATAAAAAGGAGTGTGTAAAGTTTTCTCATCAACGTATGGGTTAAATCTTTTTTTCTTCTGGGAGAACCTGGCAAAACTAGTGAATAAGATGTACTTTTCCAAACTTGATTTTCTGATTTTTGGAACTAATAAATTGTTAATGAAACTCTTACATATTTATTGTTGCTGTAACATCTGTTGCTGCAGTCGTTTGTAATCGTCCGCTTTTTGGGAATTTCCTTTTAGACTGTAGTACTGGATTAAAAAAGCCACCACTCCGGGATTGTACGGTTTTTTTACTGCTGCTTTTTCTATGTAGGGCAACGCTTGTAAGGTATCTTTTTGGCTCAATCTATAGTTCGCCATTTCTGCATAACCTAGAGGAGAATTGGGATGGTATTGGATGCATTTGTTCAACAAGGCAATGCCTTTTTTCTCCTGATGGGTTTTAAAATACAAGCGGTTTAGGATTTCGTACCCTTTGAGGTAATTGGGCTCCAAAGTCAAAATTTCTTCTAAATACTGAATGGTTTTAGTGGAGTGGTTTTGTTGGTTGACATGTTCGTAAAGGGCATTTAGATAGATTAGTTTTTGCTCTTTAGCTGTGCTTTTAAGAATTAACTCTCTACCGACTTTTTCATTGCCTAAAAAAACGCTTAGTTCATTGATTCGGTCGGCTACGCTCAGGTTGTTTGGAAGGATTTTTAAGGTTTTATCGTACTGTTTTTTCGCCTGTTGATAGTGTTTTGTTTTTTCTGGATAAGAGTGCTCATTTGTTGCCATTTTGTAATAGTAATTGGCGAGTTCCATATTTAATTTATAGTTTTCCGGATATGATTTTAGATCAGCCTTGACCGTAGTAGGGAAATTTTTCCATTCCAAACTTCGGGCATAGGTCAGGTATCCAAATCCCACGGCGATGACTATCAGACTTATTTTCTTTAGTTTTACTCCAGTCTTGTCTTCTACCGTTGTTATAAACTGTACCACAAGAGGAATAAAAAAAAGTAACGGAAATACCGCAAACCGATCGGCAAAAATGCCTGGTAAAACTTCAATGCAATTGGACAGACTAAACAAAAAGAACAACAAAAATAAGAGCAGGTATCCAAAAGTGTTTCTTTTGCAAATTAAGTATACACTTGCAGGACATCCTATCAGGAAGCTGCAGAATCCTATCCAAAAATAAGGCGTGGTACTTTTGAGGGTTTGAAAAAGCGGGTAACCATAATAACAGCTTAAAGGATGAGGATAAGCCAGTAACGCTATGTATTTTCCTATAATATGAAGGCTGTTTTTGAACATTTCTCCTAAATGCCCCTGTGCTGCTACTAGAGGATTTTCTGCGAATTCCAGTACCCGATTACCACTGTATTCGAGTGTGTCGTGAATGAAAATATAGAAAACCGTTGCCAATATAAGTTGTAAGGCAAAAAGCAGCTTTTGTTTAATTTTTTGTTCCGGTGTCCAAAAATGGTACAACAAAATATATACTGGAAGAAACAGAATCCCATTTTTTTTGGAGAATAGAGCTAACAGATAAAAGAGTAGTAAAAAAAATAAATCCTTTTTCTTTTTTAATTTTTGGAAACGGTATAAAAACAGTACTGCTATGACACTAAACAAAAGCACATAGATTTCTTCTCTTGTTTTGGCACTACAAATGATCTCGGTATTTATAGGATGTAGCGCAAAAAGTATTAGTGAACCCCGAATTATAAATTGTTGCTTTACCTGAATTGTTTTTTCGAGCAGGTACCACAAGCCAAAAAGCAGTGAGGTAAACAGGAGTAGGCTAATGGTATGTGAAATGAAAGAATTTTTACCCAAAAGTTTGACTTCCAAATAAAACAATAGTTTTGAAATGGGTCGGTATTCGTGTCGGAAACCCGTTTCTTCGGTAAAAGAAGGTTGGGTAAATATGGTGGTAATTGCCTTAAAAAAGGCTGAGTCGTCAATTCCTCATTGTAATACAACTGGTCGTCTATGTTGTACTCATTCCAAAGCGATTTGGAGTACAGTAAAAAAGTGACTGCCAAGAGTACCGTGATGAATCCGTATTTCTGAAAAAAAGAGGTTTTCATTAGCGGGATAAACATTGTCTTCAAATGTATTGTTTTTTTATATAAAGTATGGTTTGGCAGCGGAAAAAATTAAAAGGAAACGATTTGGTTATAAAAATAACATTTTGTAATTGTTTATTTGTTAGTACATTTGGTTTTGTTCAAAAAAAGAACATCCTGTTTAATACGATGCATCTACATGTCAACAATACCTTTTTATAAGCCTTTTTTGAGTTCCGCTTCTTTGAGTTACATTCAGGAATCGGTTACTTCTTCAAGCAGCTTGTTTCGTGGCGATTATCATGCCCGATGTACGTCGTATTTCGATACTTACTTTTCTCCTTCGAAGCCCTTTTTGGTATCCTCCTGTACTGAAGGAATTGTTATGGCTTTGATGGTTTTAGATCTTCAGCCCGGAGACGAAGTGATTGTGCCCTCTTTTACTTTTGTCAGTGTCGTGAATGCTTTGGTTAATCGGGGCTGTGTGGTTCGTTTTGCGGATTGTCTTCCGGGTCTTCCTGTTTTATCTGAAGAATCTGTAAAAGCTGTTGTTACCAAAAAGACCAAAGCCGTTATCGATTTGTACTATGGCGGAGTTGTTTCTGAAGCACATCGGGATTTGTATGCTTTTTGTCGGTCGAAAGGGATTTTTTATATTGCTGATGCCGCCCATGTTGTTATCGATGCCGGACGTCCTCATCCCCTCAATCAGCTTGCCGACATTACAGTTTTTTCCTTTCATGAAACCAAACCGATTCAATCGGGACAAGGGGGTTTGTTAGTGTTGCATATTCAGGATTTATTGGATAAGGCTATTTCAATTTATAATCATGGTACGGACAGAAAAAGTACGTCTTCCTATGAAAATGGATTTTATCAATGGGTTAATGAAGGGATCGAATTCAATCTTAATGAGTTGTCCTGTGCTTTATTGTGGAGTCAGTTAGAACGGTCAGAGCAAATAGCAGAAGCCTATTTGTCTGCTGTTTCTTCTTATAGTGAAGGTTTACAGTCGTTGGTAGCCAGTAGAAAAATCAATACATTATCTTCAGTTTCTGCTCAGGATGTGATTTGGTACAGTCCGTCTATAGTCTATTTATCAACCCATACTAAAGACGAAAGAGACGCATTGCAGCACTATTTAAGGGATCATGGGGTTGACAGCCGGGTTCATTACTATCCTTTACATGCTTCAGCCTATTATAATTCTCATTTTGCTTCGAAAGATGATTGTCCACAAGCCAGCCACTTTTCTCAAACCCTACTCCGATTGCCTGTTTATTATGATATCGATGCTATCACTATTGCACAAGTCACTCCTCTAATCCATCATTTTTATGAAAGCTGAACCTGTATTATGGTTTAATAACTTAGATCCAACCGCTCAGTACTTTGGGGATGAGCCCTCTTTCATAGAAGTAGGGCATTATCCGGAAGTGATGGCTGTGCTTGAGGCGATCCCCGTTTTGTATGATGAACTTCAGGGGTATTTGCAGCATTTCGAAATGGACCCTTACTTCAATACTACTTTGGTAAATCGTGATGCTGACTGGAAAACCATTGGGTTGAAAGTTTGGGGTATCTCGCTTTTTCACAAGATGCGACATTTTCCTAAAACAAGAAAATTATTAAAAAATCAGGGTCGGATTTTAACTTTTTCATTCAATAAATTGGAGCCACAAAGTAGAATCAGGCCTCATTGTGGAGATTGTAACGGTACTATCCGAATCCATATTGGTTTGGAGATTCCGAGCGGACTTCCTGAGTGTGGTTTCCGAGTTAAAGACGTCTCCCGTTCTTGGGAGGTTGGTAGTGCCTTTGGTTTTATTGATGCTTTTGAGCACGAAGCCTGGAATATGACTGATTTACCACGATATGTCATTTTAATGGATATCATCAGGCCAGAGTTTAAAAAAATGGAAACTTATGTTTGTTTTAGAGTGCTTATGAGTTTGCTGTTGCAAAAAGTAGTTTCTGTTTTTCCTTTTTTGCTAAAAAGCCCCAATTGGGTTAAGCAATTGGTTTTTTATTTGATGGCTCTCCCTCAAAAAATTAGTCATTTGTTTCGCTTTCGTTAATGATTTTAAACGGTTGATCTGAGTCTGTTTTAGATTTGGCTACTATTTTCTGAATGAAATCATCGATGGCAGTATTTTCCCATTCCAATGCAAGGGGTTCTTTTATTTTAAACTGGGAAGGAAATGTTTTTAAAGCGGTCCTAAAATCTTCTTTTTTTAACCAGTAGGTGCTCCATTCGGCCCCTTGTTCTTTTAAAACATAGCCTAAGGCTTTGTTAAATTGTATGGCATTATGGTTGTTGTTTAGGATTTTGACTCTGTTTTCTTTGAGGTTTAACTGAAAACCGCAATAGGTAAAAAGCAGTGCTATCAGTATAGGGTATCCGGACCCATAGATCGTGTCGTCTGTAATAAAAATACCGCTGTTGTAGCTTATTTTTTCGGTCCAGTTTAATTCATTGGCATAAATGAGCCCGATGGGTTTCTGTTTGATTTTACAGAGAAAAAACAACTGATTTTCTTGGGTTAGTTTTTCAAACCAAGCTTGTTGCTGTTCACCGGAAATGTGTTCCCTGTATATCATTCTGTTCTGGATGGCACTTTTATTGCGCCAGTTTCTTATCATCTCAATATGATGCTCTTTAATGCTTTCGAGTTCTATGTCTTCGTAGTAAATTTTCATTGTTTAAAACCAGTTTGCAATATTGATAATACTCCCAGAACCCATAACGTGATTTTTTCAGCAACGACTTTCGCTGTTTGGTGGGCAGGTACTTTATATTTGTGCTTATTTTAAGGATGAGATGATCTAAAAGCTGAGGCGGTTGGTTGGTTGTGTTTTTGAGTTGCTCGTTGACTTCTTTCGTCCACAACCTAAAAGATGATTTTAAATGTTGTTTACTCAATAACCTTCTGAGTATAGTTCTCCAGTGCCTTTCCTGTCGGTATGTAAAATTAGCATACACGATATCTGCTTTATATTGAATTGAAAGATCCTTCATCTTGAGTATCACTTCCGGATTGTGTTGTCCGTCATCATCCATTGTTACTACAAAATCCCCTTTTGCTTCCTTACATCCCAATAAAGTAGCCTGATGTTGTCCTTTGTTGGTTGTTAGTTTTTCGATTTTTGCTTGAGGAAATACTTCGGCGATTTGAATTAGTTTTTGACTTTCTTTTTCCTGGTTGCCGTCATCAACTAAAATGATTTCGTAAGTGTTGTTTTTTAGTACTTTGGTTATTTCCTCCAACACTGACTTTAGTACTGTTGCCGACTGAAAACAAGGGATGACGATTGAAAACTCCATCTTATCCTTTGCCTAAATGCAATCCTCCATCCAACACTAGTGTGTTGCCAGTCATCCATCTCGATTTTGAACTCAATAAAAAAGCACACAAGTGAGCCACATCGGAAGGGTAGCCTACACCCAGCGGGTATTTTTCTAGATGTTGTTTCATAACTTCTTCGGAACTGTTTTCTACGGCTTCGTCGAACAAAGGTGTTTTAACCATGCCTGGTAGGATAGCATTGGCTCTAATTTTTTTATCGGCACATTCTAAAGCAATATTTCTCATATAGGCTTCCAAAGCGGCTTTGGAGGCGCTGTACAGAGTACCTCCTAAATGCGGAAATTGACTGGAAACAGAAGAAATAAAAACTAATGAGCTATTATTGTTTATTTTTTTATACCTCAGCAGCAGGCTGGTTATTATCACTGTAGCATAAAAATTACTATGCAGCATAGAATCTATTTTTTGCTGATTAATGAAAGCGGCGGGAAAAGGTTCTATTTTTCCAGAGGAAAGGATGACTCCATCGATATTTTGCATGCCTAAAACGGCTTCTTTTACCTCTTGCTCTTTTTCCAAATCTAAGCGGATGGTGTAGTATTTACCCTCTGGATTGGCTTCAGTACAATTTGTAAATATTTGTTGTAAACGCTCCTGATTTCTTCCTATTAGGTATAAATTGGCTCCTTTTTTTGCCAATCTCTGGGCTATTTCTTTTCCAATTCCAGAAGAAGCTCCTGTAATTAAAAATGTTTTATTCTTGAAATCACTCTTTTTTTGCATCTATACTTCAATTAGGTTCAAAATTTCGATTTCTTTTGTTTTTAGGATGAGGTTTGCCCACGACAATCCCACTCCGAAACCACTTAACAATAGTTTTTTGTTATTGAAAACCTCTTTGTTTTGATGGATTACCATGGTTAAAGGGATAGAAGCAGAGCTGGTATTGCCAAAGTTTTCCAGCGAGTAGGGCACTTTTTCCTTGGGTACTTTGGTTTTAATCCGAATGGTTTCATTCATTATTTTATTGGCTTGATGCATAATCCAATAATCGATTTCGTCTACGGTCTGATTACAATAACTCATCAGATTTTTAATAGAAAGTGGTACCTGAGTCACTGAAAAATAAAAAACTTCTTCTCCGTTTAATGCCAGGTTGACTCGGTTTCGTTCTATTCCTGGAGCGATGCGTTGCGTTGTTAGGCTCTCACTGGTTATGGGTTCTTTGCAATGTCCTCCGGGGATTATAATATTTTCTGCGCCTGCGCCATCACTACCCAATTCAAAAAACATTTCCATGTCTTCGGCACACCATTCCACAGCTGTAGCAGAACCAGCATCGCCAAATAGAGGGTAGGTACTTTTGTCTTTTGGATTCACACTAAATGAAGAGGTGTCGCCGGCTAGGAGAAGGCCTTTTTTAATTTGCCCATGACTGATAAATGCAGCCATAATCGATAATCCGTAAACATAGCCAGAACATCCTAAGGGCACATCAAAACACAGACAGGTTTTGGGTAATTTTAATCGTTCCTGAAGTAGTATTGATGTTGATGGAATGATGTAATCTCTGGATTGCGAAACATAAACTAGGAGTTCAATTTCTTCTTTCTTCCATTGGAGTTTTTCGATGATTTTTTCAGCCGCTTCATAGCATAAATCTGAAGCAAGAAGTTGCGAATGGGCTTTTCGCCTTTTTTTTATCCCCGTGGTTTTAATAAAAAGTTCTTTTTCTTTTTCTGAAACAAAGGGATAGTCTTCATTGGATTCTTCGTGCTGGGGAACGGCTACTGCGATGCCTTTGACCGTTGTATTTTTAATCGAAAGGTACGCCATAGTGTTAAATCAATTGGTATAATTCCTGAATTGAATTGCAATTTCGCAACTGTTCTACTTTGACTGATACATTGAATTCGGTTTCCAGAAGTGCCATGACCACTAAGGCATTCATAGAATTCCAGCCTTCGGCCTCTTTAATGTTGGTTTCGGGGGTTATTTTGTCTAATTCCAAACCTTCTATATTTTCAGAAAGGACTCTCATTAAATGCGCTATCGATGGTTTCATTTTTTGTCTGATTAGGGATGTCTGTGCTCCATTTTGTTGTAAACAACCAAAAAACGAAGATAAGTAAACTTTATTAAAAAGGAGTTTGTCCAAGTGTTTTTTGTTGGTAGATGTTGAGTTAAAAGTTAAAAGGGAAGAGTGGGCTCTCGATACTATTTTTAAAGCAAGCATTTTTTTATTTTCTTTTGATTGGTTGTTTGCTTTAAAAATCACTCGAACTGACATAGTGGTAGTGAGGTGTGATTCGTGATTTGTTTTCGAGGGTACTTTTTATTGTTTTAATGAAAAGTAACAAAATGTTTTCCCCTTTTTTAGGGTGTTACCGGCGAAAAGGGTGTACTTTAGCTTTTATTTTCTATCTCTATTTTATTCTATGAAAATTATTTATTACCTCCTCTTCATTGTTCCTATTATTGCTTTGGGTCAGTCATCTCTTCAAAACGATCAAAAAATCGCTATAGGGACTGTAAAGACTTTTCATTCTAACGTATTGAATGAAGATAGAGAATTGTTAGTGTATGTTCCCAATTCAGGTGGTGTCGATAGCAATACCCGATACCCAGTTATGTATTTGTTAGATGGTTATTCTTTTTTTCATTCAGCCACGGGAATGATGCAATATTTAAGTGCCATCGGCAAAATGCCGGAAATGATTGTAGTAGCCATAGTAAATACCGATAGGGTAAGAGATCTTACGCCAACGCATTCCACCATAGGATTCGACGGGCAGGAGGTACCCTTTTTAAAGAACTCGGGTGGCGGAGAACAATTCTTGTCATTTATTGAAAAAGAATTATTTCCTTACATCGACTCGACTTACAAAACAGAACCGTATCGAATGTTTGTGGGACATTCGCTGGGCGGATTAACAGTGGTCAATACTTTTCTCAATCATCCAGCACTTTTTAACGCTTATGTGGCTATAGATCCAAGTTTATGGTGGGACAATCAACTTCTTATCAAACAGGCAGCAACAATAGTAGCTCAAAAAGACTATATCGGTAAAAGTCTCTTTTTTGCCGCAGCTAATGCTAAGGAAAAAGGAAGTGTTGCTGAGGTAAAAGAATCAGCAAATGACAATTTGCCTGGTGTTGACAAACTTCAATTTCACGAACTTCTCAAAAATGCTAAGAATACCACTCTTGCCTGGGATTGGAAATTTTATTCTGAAGACAATCATTCGTCAGTCCCCCTCATGGCGCAATACGATGCTATGCGGTCCCTATTTAAAAAGTTTGAATTAGACAAGGAATTGAGTGACACTACGATTACCACAGCCTATATTAAAAACCATTATCAAAACTTATCGGCCGCATTGCAATACCCTTTGCTTCCGGCACAAAGCACCGTTAATCTATTGGGATATGCTTTTCTGGCCCACAAAAATTATGATAAAGCGTACTCTTTTTTTAAGATGAATATGGAGAACTACCCAACCAGTTCGAACGTTTATGATTCTATGGGGGATTTTTATGTAGCCCAAGAGGATCGAAAAAAAGCCATGGAACATTTTGAAAAAGCATTGTCTTTGAAAGAAGTGACGGAAACCAGAAAGAAATTAGAGCGACTCAAATTGGAAAATTGACCGGCTTGCGGTGATTGTACTTCATGAAAGCCGCAAAAATGCGGGGATAAACAAAATAATCACCGCATATCGGTTAATTTGCGGTTTGTTACGATTCATCCCTTTGAAGAGGGCAATGGACAGATCCCTAGGGCTATAGCCGATAGGTAACTGGCTCGTGCCGATCAAAGTAAACAGCGGTTTTATTCCATGTCCGCTCAAATTCAAGCGGGGGCTAAAGTGTTAGAATTCGTCACTTGGCTTTGTGCCGTTTGGCTTCGCCTCGGGGCGGGTGTTTTTTACGGCGTAAAAAATGTATCGAGAAGTCTTTTTAACCAGGGTTCTCGTTACCATTTTAAGCCGGCACTTTTGTTTCGCTTCAAGGCTGTTGTAGGCTTTAAAAACCACTCGAACTGACGGAGTCAAGCGTAATCGATTCACGATTCACGATTCACCAAAAGAGACCTCAAACCAAATACCTCTCCATTTTATACTTGTTTGTCCGATTTTTTATTGTTAAGTTGCGGAGGTATTAAGAGGATAAAAAATGAAGCAGGACGCTTTGGAGGAAGAGGCTTGGGATTCGGTGATACAATCACAACACTCCCTATTTGATTTGCGATTAAAAGAGTTGTGGCATTACCGCGATTTACTGGTGTTGTTTGTGCGTCGTGATTTTGTCACGGTGTACAAACAAACGATTTTGGGACCACTATGGTTTTTTATTCAGCCGTTGCTGACGACCATTACTTTTACCATTATTTTTGGGAATGTTGCGCAATTGTCTACCGATGGCGCACCAAAAGTCGTGTTTTATATGGCGGGTATTACCTTGTGGAATTATTTTTCGACTTGTCTGACTTCGGTGGCCAGCGTGTTTAATGCCAATGCAAATATTTTTGGGAAAGTATATTTTCCAAGACTCATCATGCCCTTGACGATTGTAGTCTCCAATCTGATGAAATTTGGAGTACAGTTTTTACTATTCCTTTGTTTTGTAGGCTATTTTGTATTGCAAGATCAAATACATCCAAACCTTTGGATAGTCCTTACACCTGTTATCATTCTGTTAATGGCCGTTATTTCGATGGGTGTCGGACTTATTTTGTCTTCAATGATGACCAAGTATAAAGATTTAAATCAATTAATCAGTTTCGGAGTGCAATTGGCCATGTATGCCACACCGGTGATTTATCCGAGTTCTTCTATCCCTGAAAAATTTAAATGGATTTTGCAGTTAAATCCTTTAAATGGGCTATTCGATTATATGCGCTATGCGTATTTAGGAGTAGGACAATTCTCTACTGCCTCTTTGGTTTATCCAAGTGTATTCGCCGTAGCAATTTTAGCAATAGGAGTAGTGGTGTTTAATAAGACACAAAAGACGTTTATGGATACGGTGTGATTTAGTTGTTGGTTATGAGTTAACTGTAACAGATAACCAATAACCGAATACGCAAAATAAAAAAAATGAAAGACTCTCGCTCATACAAAGATTTAGACATATACAAAAAAGGATTGGAATTGTTTTTTGTAATTCATCCACTTACCTTACAGTTGCCCAAACATGAAACATATGAATTGGGAAGTCAATTGAGAAGATCGGCAGATAGTGTGGTTTCAAACATAGTAGAAGGATACGGACGCAGGAGATACAAAGCCGATTTTATCCGGTTTTTGGTATTTTCCCATGCCAGTTGTCTCGAAACAGGCAATCATATTCATAAGATAAGTCATTTGTATAAAGATACAGAAAATAAATTCCAACCTTACGTACAAGAATACGATGTTTTAGGAGCGAAAATTTATAAATTTATACAATATGTAGAAAAAAGTTGGGAGACATAAAAAGGTTATCAGTTAAGCGTTATCTGTTATGAGTACTATTAACTGACAACAGATAACCGAACACTGAGAACAGACAACCGATAACAAAATGAAAACAGTAATAAAAGCCGAAAATATTTCCAAACAATACCGCCTCGGATTAGTAGGTACCGGCACCGTACGTGACGATTTAAAACGTTGGTGGTACAATGTGCGAGGAAAAGAAAACCCTTTTTTAAAAATTGGAGAGTCTAACGATAGGAGTACAAAAGGCGAAAGCGATTATGTTTGGTCATTACGAGATATCAATTTTGAAATCAATCAAGGGGATTCGGTTGGAATTATTGGCCGCAATGGTGCCGGAAAAAGCACCTTGCTTAAAATATTGAGTCAAGTGACCCAACCCACTACCGGTAAAATATACACCAAAGGACGTATTGCCTCTTTATTGGAAGTAGGAACGGGATTTCATCCTGAAATGACCGGTCGTGAAAATATTTATTTAAACGGCGCCATACTGGGTATGCGCAAACACGAAATTACACGAAAACTGGATGAAATTATTGCCTTTTCAGGCGTGGAACGGTATATTGATACCCCGGTGAAACGGTATTCTTCCGGAATGTATGTACGATTGGCCTTTGCGGTGGCGGCGCATTTGGAATCGGAGATTTTAATTGTGGATGAAGTATTAGCGGTGGGAGATGCCGAGTTTCAGAAGAAATGCTTGGGCAAAATGAATGATGTTTCAAAAGGAGAAGGAAGAACGGTGCTATTTGTGAGTCATAATATGGCGGCGGTGAAGAGTTTGTGTAATCAGGGAATGCTTCTTGAAAACGGAAAAATAGCTGATTTTGACTCTACAGATTATATAGTCTCTAAATATCTTGAAAAAAATAATCAAGAACAAATTGAGTTGAATAAGGAAGAACTATCGTTTTTATACAAATCAGATGTTTTAGAGATTAATCACGTTGGATTAGATTCTAAAAATAACTTCTCAATTAATGATGTTACAATCTTTAAAGTAAATTTTGAGTCATTTGAAGATTTGCCAAAGTTCAACTTGAGTTTGGTTTTATATGATGTAAATGATGTTGCCATTTTTAATACAATATCACAAGTTACGGGGATTAGAAAAGGAAAATATGAAGCTAATTTAAAAATCCCACAAGACTTTTTAAATGATTCTTATTATTCGATTAGATTATTATTTGTTAATAATTCAATATCTTTTATTGATATACCTAATTTGGTTAGTTGGTCAGCAATTGAAACCAAAGAGAGAAAAGTAAATTGGTATGGAAAATATACAGGAGTAATAAGACCAAATTTAGAATGGGATTTAAATGAAAGGATATGAGGAATAACGTTGACTTTTTGACGATTGATAATATGGACATCTTTTATCCTATTAATCAAAAAAAGGATTTGATAAAAAGAATATCTAAAGAATATTTGCGTGGTAATTTAGTTGACCTTGGATGTGGTCGAATGCCATATAAATCAATTATAAAAGAGTATTCAAATGTAAATAATTATGTAGGAATTGATATTGAAAATGAAATTTATCAAAAAGAATCAAAACCTGATTTATTTTGGGATGGTAACAAAATACCTGTTGAAGATAATTTATATGATTCTGCCATTTTAATTGAGGTGCTTGAACATACTCCTGAGCCAAATGATGTTATAAAGGAACTTAATAGAGTTCTAAAAGTTGATGGCTATCTATTGATTACAGTTCCTTTTTTATGGACACTTCATGATATACCATATGATGAATATAGATATACTCCTTTTGGATTAGAAAGGATTTTAATTCAAAATGGATTTGAAGTCGAAAAAATGGAATGCTTTGGAGGATGGAACGCAAGTATGGCTAGTATGATTTCTTTGTATGTCAAAAGAGGTGTAAATAAAAAATACAGAAAGATTTTTTCTAGAATTATGTTGCCTTTAGTTAAGTATTTAATGAAGAAGGATCAGAAATCTGATAAATCTAAATTTTATGAGGGTCAAATGATTACTGGAATATGGTGTTTAGCAAAAAAAAAAGATAAATGATTAATGTAACAAAAACTTTTCTTCCTCCAATAGAGGAGTACCAACAACAAGTACAACGTGCTTGGGATAATCAATGGATAACTAATCGTGGAGAATTGGTTTTGGAATTGGAAGAAAAAATAAGAAAATATTTATCAGTTTCTAATATTATTATAACTAATAACGGAACCATTCCTTTGCAGATTGCTTTGAAGTTGTTGGGAAAGGGAGGAGAAATCATCACCACCCCCTTTAGTTATGTAGCCACTTCGGCGGCTATCGTTTGGGAAAATTGCACACCTGTTTTTGTAGACATACATCCCGAATATTTAACCATAGACGAAACCAAAATAGAAGCGGCAATTACCGATAAAACGACCGCTATTTTAGCGACCCACGTTTTTGGAAACCCCTGTCATTTGGAAGCCATTGAAGGTATTGCAAAAAAGCACCACCTAAAAGTAATTTACGACGCCGCCCATGCTTTTGGGGTAACCTATAAAGAGAAATCTATTTTTGACTATGGCGATGTCTCTACCTGTAGTTTTCATGCTACCAAGTTGTTTCACACTGGAGAAGGAGGGGCTTTATTTGCTAAAGATATTGATTTACAACACCAACTGTTTTACAGCCACAATTTTGGACATAACGGACCGTTAGCGTTTCATGGTTTGGGGATTAACGCTAAAATTTCGGAACTACAGGCAGCCATGGGATTGGCTGTTTTTCCGTATATGAGTACAATTTTGGCTGAACGAAAAAGAGTTGTCGAATATTATGAGCAGCACCTTAATTTTTCTAAACTTAAAAAGCTGAAAATTAGAGAAAACACCTCTTGGAATTATAGCTATTACCCTGTGATTTTTGAAACAGAACAGCAGCTTTTACAGGTGCAAAAGACACTTAATGAGCAACAAATTTTCCCAAGACGCTATTTTTATCCGTCTTTAAATACCATTCCGTATACATTGGGTATCACTATGCCGGTTTCAGAAGCTATAGCTTCACGAGTACTTTGTTTACCTTTGTATTTGGGATTAGAAAAGGAAAATTTATCAAGGATTGTAGGAATAATTAATCAATCAATATGAAAAAAAATATTGTAATCTTTGGAGGTGGTAGTCATTGTCTTTGTATTCTTGATTTGATTGAGACATCTGTAGATTTTGAAATAATTGGGATTATTGATTCTATAGCAGAAATCGATGCTCAAATTAAAGACTATAAAGTGATTGGACGACAAAATGAATTGTCAAAGTTAGTTAAACAGTATAACATTGAAGGAGGAATAATTGCAATTGGAGATAATTATTCTAGAAGTCTTTTGTCTCAAGAAATTCTACTGCAAGTCCCTGATTTCAATTTTGTCAATATTATCCATCCAAGTACAATAATCAGTAAAAATGCCAGTATAGGATCTGGTAATGTTTTTATGGCTGGTGTGATTATAAATATTGGAGCTATTGTGAAAGATCATTGTATCATAAATACAGGTTCACAATTAGAGCATTTTTCAATTATGGAAAATTATTCAAGTCTGTCAGCCGGTGTCATCACGGGAGGGTATGCTGTTTTTAAAAAATTCTCCGCAATTGCCCTTGGGGTTACGGTGTTTGACAGAGTAACTATTGGAGAGAACACTGTAGTTGGCTCGGGCTCGTTAGTGACTAAAGATTTGCCAGATAACGTGTTAGCTTATGGAGTCCCTGCTAAAGTTATTAAAAACAGAGCGTTAAACGAACGATTTTTAAAATAGCCTATGAAAGTAAGTGTGTGTATGATTACCTATGGTCATGAAAAGTATCTTCAGGAAGCTATAGAAGGAGTCTTAATACAAGAGTGTGACTTTGAAGTGGAATTAATTGTAGCTAATGATGGTTCACCAGACGGGACGGATGAAATTGTAAAAGATATTATTGCCAATCATCCCAAAGGGAGTTGGATTAGTTATTTTAAGCAGCAAACCAATGTAGGGATGATGCCTAATTTTATCTTTGCTTTGCAACAGACTAAAGGCAAGTATATTGCGCTATGCGAAGGTGACGACTACTGGACAGACCCTTTAAAGTTGCAAAAACAAGTTGATTTTTTAGAAGCAAATCCTGATTATGTGTTGTGCTTTCATAAAATTAAAATTTTAAAGCCCAACGGAGAATTAGTAAATGATTTTATTACCAAAGTTCCAGAGAATTATGAGACTCAAGTAGATTTGGCTACTAGAGGGAATTACATTCACACCCCTTCAGTGGTTTTTAGAAATGTAATCAAGGAATTTCCTTTTGAGTTTGCTTTAACTCCTGTAGGGGATTATTTTTTATATATGTTAGTAACAGAACATGGTAAAATAAAATATATAGACCAAGAAATGGCGGTATATCGTTATGGAGTAGGGATACATTCCTCATTAGGGGTCGCAAAAAGCGTTAAAAATTTTCATCAGGCATTTGTTTGTTTGATAGGTTGCACAACAAACGAAGAAATTAAAAAAATATTTTACAGTAGACAACAACGACTTATGGATAAGTTTGAGATGGCTATTCACAATAACTACCAAAAGAATTATTTTTTATCGAATCATGTTTTTTTTAGAAGTATAAAATTTTTAAAAAATAATTTAAAAAATCCAGCCGTTATTAAAAAGAAGTTGGTTTCTAAATTTTGAAAAATGGATGAAATAATAAAATATAAAACCTTGTCGTTTGAAATTGACTTATAAAAAAAATATGATTCATGTTTTTGATGATGACAAGTTTATAGATGTGGCTATTAGGCTCATTGAATATGTAAAGCCAAATGAGTCAAGATATTTTGTGGTTAAAAATAATGAGTCACCATTTCAATATGTAAAATCAGACAAAGTTGAAAAAATATCTTTGAAAAATGAAGACGAACTCATTAGATTTGCTGATTTTATTTCTAGCAATTGTGAAGTTTTATTTTTGCACGCTTTAAATGAATATAAGCAAAAATTAGCACTTTTAGTCTCAAAAAAAATAATAAAAGTTTGGTTTGTATGGGGATATGATTTGTATAACAAGTGGCCATTACTTAGAAGAAAAATTTATGAAGCGGAGACTCAGAATGGATTAAATGTTGCTGAAGATACTTTAAAAAAGAAATTGACTGTAAATGATTTTAGCTTTTATCTTTTCAAAAAACTAAATATTTTTCAAAAAATTCTTCCTAAAAGAGTGATTCATGGTTTAAAAAATAAATATGAAACCGAATTTTGGAAAGCAATTCAAAGTATAGATATTGTCGTGCCAGTAATTCCTAACGAAGTTAACTATGTCAAAAAAATAAATCCAAACGTTCTTTATGCTCCTTTTACGTATGGTTCTATAGAAGATTTATTGGGAGACAAAATAGGGTTAAATGTTCTTAACGGTAAAAATGTTTTAATAGGTAACTCGGCAGATCCTTCAAACAATCATTTGGATATATTTTCTAAATTGTCAAAAATCCATTTAGGAAATAGGAAAGTTTTTGTTCCATTAAGTTATGGAGGTAATGAATTTTATAAGTCATTGGTTATTAAGAAAGGACAAGAGTTATTTGGAGATAACTTTGTTCCTCTAATCAATTTTATGGCTTTGGAAAAGTATAACGAAATTTTATTAAGTTGCGGAACACTTATTTTTAACCATGTTCGTCAACAAGGAGTAGGCAATATTATAATTATGGGATATTTAGGTGCTAAAATTTATTTGAATCCTAAAAGTCCGGTTTATGGATATTATAAAGATTTAGGAATGCATATAAACAGTTTGAAAAAACTTGATTCGGAAAAAAATTTATACCCTTTAACTAAAAAAGAGGTTTTAAATAATAAAAAAATATTTTTTGATTTGTATTCTAAGGAATCTGTTTTGAAAAAAGTTCAAAAAATGTTTGAAGTAATAGAAAAAAATAAAAAATAAAATGAGCTCACCTTTAGTCTCCATCATAATCCCAACCTACAATCGCTCACATCTGATCAGTGAAACGCTCGATAGCGTTTTTGTGCAAACTTATGCCAATTGGGAATGTATAATTGTAGATGACGGAAGTACTGATAATACAGAAGAGATTGTCATACAATACCTTAAAAAAGATCCTAGATTTCAGTATCATAAAAGACCAGATACTCATAAACCAGGAGGAAATGGTGCTAGAAATTATGGGTTCGAAGTAAGTAAAGGAGAATTTGTGAATTATTTAGATTCAGATGATTTTCTGTACAAAGAAACTTTAAAGACAAAAGTAAAATATGCAGTAGAGAACAATGCAGATGTTGTAATTTCGAAACATACTAGACAATTTGACGAATTAACGGATAATGTGGGTGATTTTAAAGTTTTTGAGTCAAACACTTTTTACGAAGATTTTATATTGGCAAGAAATTCAATTTTGATTGGAGATCCGTTTATTAAAAGGAAAAGTGCTCTGAATTTACGTTTTGATCAATCGTTGAAGAGAGGGCAGGATCACGATTATTTCATAAGACTTTTTGAGAATAAGCTTGTTTATTGTTTAATAGATGCAAAGCTTTATTTTTATGATTATACAGAAGGTAGTATTACTGTAAAAGCAGGTAAAGGAAGCTCAGAAATGATTGATACTCAAATTTCTATTCATAAGGCAATGATGAAAAAGTACTCTGATAATTCTAAAATCATTGAAGAGTATAAGAGAAAAACTAAAAAAATGTATATAAGATTAATGCAAAAAGGAAAATATAGATTAGTACTTAAGCATTTTAGGTTTTATAGTTATTGTTTCAATAAAAATAGGTTTGTTTTTTTTCTGTTTTTCATTTACAATTTAATTACTAAAAGAGGTTTCGATGTGTTAAAGATAGAATGAAGGAACAGATGATGAAAAAAATATTGCAAATTAATTTTAATCCCAATAGGATTTATGGTCTTGATATTTTAAGAGCTTTAGCTATTTTATTTGTTGTGGCAGGTCATGGAGAAATATTATTGCCAGAAAAACGTAGTAATTTCATCAATGCTTTTATCTTTGATGGGGTAAGTATTTTTTTTGTTCTGAGTGGGTTTTTGATAGGAGGTATTTTTATTAAGATTCTGGAAAGTCAAAAACTAAGTTGCAGTGTCTTATTGAGTTTTTGGTTGAGAAGATGGTTTAGAACTCTTCCAAACTATTTTTTAATATTAATTTTCTTATTAATAGTAAATGCTGTTTTTACTTCTGGTTTTAATATTTATGAATATAAAAATTATTTTATTTTTTCACAAAATTTAGTATCTAACCATCCTTATTTTTTTAACGAAGCTTGGAGTTTAAGCGTTGAAGAATGGTTTTATTTTTTAATTCCAATATTAGTATTTATTGTAGCAAAATTTTCAAATCTTTCGACAAAAAAAGCACTGTTAATAATAGCTGTTGGAATTCTTATTTTAGTAACCTTTTTCAGATATTATAGATTTCATGAACTAACAACGTATTCTGAAAGTGATCTTGATCCAATTTTCAGAAGACAGGTTTTTACAAGATTAGATAGTTTGATGTATGGAGTAATAGGAGCCTATCTAAGTTTTTATCATCAAAAATTTTGGCAACAACATAAAAAAGTATGGTTGGCTATAGGAATTTTTATTTTTATTATAATCAAATTGTCCGAATTAAATTTTTTAGAGTTTAGTCAATTTTATAAATGTGTCTTTTCATACTCTGTTATTTGTTTTGCAACACTATTACTATTGCCATATTTGAGCGCATTTAAAGATGGTAAAGGGTTTGTATACAAGTGTATTACATATATAAGTTTAATTTCATATTCTATGTACCTCATAAATTTATCAATTGTAAGAGTATGGATATTAGGAAATATTGATTGGTCTTATGTTTCAAGTATAAATGGGTATTTATTTGTCGGATTTAGATATTTATTATTTTGGTTTTTAACAATATTTTTTTCGATTTTGTTATACAAAAATTTTGAAGTACCTATGATGAGTGTTAGAGATAAAATAAAAAGTAAATATTGATAGTGAATTCGAACCTAACCTAATGAACAAATTAATGAAATCAGTAATCTTAGTATTACCCTATTTCGGTAAATGGCCCATTTGGTTTGAGGCTCATTTGTTGTCTATAGAGAAAAACCCAACCATCAACTGGCTCATTGTAACCGATTGTACACTTCCGAAAAAATATCCCAAAAACATACAATTTGTAACTACTTCATTGCACGCATTAAAAGAAAAGGTAGATAGAATTGTTGAGGCTAATGTACCTTTAACTCCTAGAAAATTTTGCGATTTAAAACCGGCTTATGGAGCTATTTTTAGCGAACACATTAAAGACTATGATTTTTGGGGGTTTTGTGATATGGACATTATTTGGGGCGACATTCGAAAGTTTATAACAAACGATATTCTATCACAGTACGATGTCATATCCAGTAGAAAAGAAGCTATTTCAGGCCATTTTAATTTATTCAGAAATACTGATGAGTTAAATAATTTATTTAAACGAGTTCCTAATTGCCAAACATTATTCGAGCAACCTAAATTTATGTGGTTTGATGAAGGGAAATTGACCAATTATATTAAAAACGAAATAGAGCAAAAAAAAGCCAAATATGAAGTATATTGGCCTGATACTTTACTCAATCAGGAAAAGGGGAGGGATTCACATCAAGAGTATTATTTGGACAGATGGCTATGGACAGATGGCAAATTGGTAAATACCAAAAACAAAGAGGAAGTAATGTATCTTCATTTTATCAATTGGAAAAAAACAATGAAAATTTGTGAAGTTGATTTTAAAAAGGAGTTAAATTGGTTTTATATTTCGTACAATTCCATTCATATAAAGCCCCATACAAACTCTGAAATCAAATGGAATGATTTTAAAAATATTTTTGACGGATATTATATGAGAGAAAAAAGAAGGATAGAAAAAACACGTTTATTAAGTTGTTTTAAACGTATTAATAATAAAATTAAAATAAAGTAAATTATTTGTTGTGAACAAAATTTCCATTTTACATCCATTTACTCCAAAAGCAGCAGGAGTTGTAGAGAAGAGTGTGGCTACTTATCACAGTCAGCCACATGTCAAAGCAATGGCGAACTTGGCCATGAAAAAAAATTACACTTGTGTAATGGAATATTTTACCCCAAAATGGTTTCGGTATTCCTCTTCAGATGCGGTCTTACAATGGAACTTTTATCCTGTCGATTTTACTCTTAACGGAGATCATAAAAAATGGAAGAAGCAACGTTCGTCTGCTTGTTTAAAATACTATAAAAAGGAAACCCCTGATGTAACAATCATTAATATGTCCGGACATTCTAGTCCGTTCTCTTACGAATTATCCAAAATAATACTGGAAAAAGGGAAAAAGTACATAGCCATGTTAGGTGGTCAGCATTATACAGAAGCTGATTGGACTAGAGATTATTACAAAAAGGCAAACCATATTTTAGTGCACACGCACCTACAAAAAAGAGAGATGAAAACCATGGATATGTTTAAAGGTTTAGACATTAGAGTATTTCCGTTGGGTGTCGATTGTAATGTGTTTGCTCCAGGAAATGATAACAATACTGCGCCTGAACTATTATATGTGGGAAGAATTGTAGCGTGGAAAAGAGTTCATCTGGCGATTGAAGCAGTTTATAAATTAACTCAAAATGGTTTTCCTGATGCTAGACTAAATATTATTGGGCCTACCTCTTCTGAAGAATATTTGAAAGAATTAAAGGCATTAGTACAAAAGTATAATTTATCAGAAAATGTGTTTTTCTTAGGACATAAAGAGCATCATGAATTATCTAAGTATTTTCAAAAAGCCGACTTGTTTTTGTTACCTAGTGATAAGGAAACCTTTGGTATGGTTATGATTGAGAGTATGGCAAGTGGGACTCCAGTAGCAGGGATGGACTGTCCTGGTGGTCCAGCCGATGTGATTACCAATGGAGTAGATGGAATCTTGTCAACACCAGAAGATTATCCAAACTCAGTATTGCAATTTTTTCAAAACAAAGAGCTGGCAAAACAAATGACAACAAATGCCAGAAAGACAGCGGTTGCTAAATATAGCATTCAAGAGACCACAAGAGTGTTGTTTGAATCTGTTCAATCTGCTTTGCGTTCGTAATGAGTCAAATTCTAATCAATATATTTACACCACAGGAACTCAATCATTCGTCCTACATTCAAACGGGTCTGTTTGAATTAGAAAAGGAGTCTTTTTTAAAAACGAAAGTCAAATTATCCTTTTCCAAAAGATTAGGAACGATAAGAATTGAAGAGAAAAAGATTACAGAAACACAACAACCACACCCTAAAACATCGTTCTATCAATTGATAGATACGAAGTCAGGAAAAACAATTAATTTTGCCACCGATTTGTATGATGCCTCTACTTCTTTTTCGAAGTATGCTTTAGAACATTGTGATTATGTATTTAAAAGAAATTTTGAGGCAAAGCATATTGAAGTTCTCCCAATTGAATATCAAAAAAAAATAGTTTCTTTAGGACTCACTTTTGGTTGTCATTCGGCATCAAAAAAAGCATGGCATAAATTTTTTATTGGTTTTGTACTTACCAATATTAGATTGAATTTAAAATTTGATTCTTATTTTGTTACTCGTTTAAAAAAGAAATTAAAGCTTGTAGATAGCCATTGGAAGTTTATTAACACTTCTAGACTTATTGAGAGTTTTGAAGTAAAATCAGCAATTGAAAATAATCAAGATATTTTATTTCAAACTCGTTGTTTCGCATCAGAAGAGCAAAAAGATGTACAGGAAATACACCTGCAGCGCTATAGGATTATACAGAGTTTAAGAGAAAGATTTGGGAACCAATTTAAGGGAGGTTTTATACCTTCTGAGGTAGCCCAATCCAAATATCCCAAAGCATTGACCAATTTACCCACAGATCCAGAGTCGTATTTAACTTTGGTTAAAAACAGTAAAGTAGTCATATACACCCGAGGATTAATTTATTCACCGGCATGGAAAATGGCCGAATATTTATCGCAAGGAAAAGTAATCATAGCCGAAAAATTAACGACAGAGCTACCAGTTCCGTTAGAAAATGGAAGAGAGGTTTTATTTTTTCAAGAGGAAAACGAGTTAATCCCATTAATTGAAAAGGTGTTAGAGGATTCGCAACTTTCAAAAACCTTATCCCAAAATGCTAAAAAGTATTTTGAGACCCACGTGCACCCCAAAGCGAATATGAGAAGAATCATTACTTTTATGCTCGATCAAAATACCTAATGAAAAAAGTCGTTATACACCATCGGTCTTCGCATCATTCGGGTTATTCCGGATATGCTACACTTGTTGAATACCTGCAGGATGTAGAAGTTGTTTCGGGCAAAAACTCTATTTTGTCCGAAAGAATGGCTCGTTTCATTAAAGCGTATTCTCCCCAAAGCTTTGGAGGATATGATAGTATTAGTGCCAGAAAAAATGAAGAATTGTTACGGAAATTCTTTTTTTCAAAAGAAAGAGAGATTTTAATTCATTATTTAAATGGCGAGAGAGACATAAGACAGGCGGTTCGCTTTTTACCTTCAAAAGTCACCAACATTGCCACTTTTCATAAAACCCCTTTTGTGCTAGAAACAGAATTCCCGAATCTTAAATACTTGCAAAAACTCAATGGTGCCATAGCAGTAGGGATAAATCAGGTAGATTTTTTAAAAAACTGGCTCAACATAGAAAAAGTGGCATACATTCCACATGGGGTAGATACTCATTTTTTTGTCCCAGATGATTCCAAGCGAAAAGAAAATACGCTCTTGTTTGTAGGACAGCATTTGCGGGACTTTGAAGCGTTTAATTATGCGATCCCTCGACTAGCAGATAAAATCCAGGGCCTTGAAGTCAATGTGGTATTAAGACAAGAATTTAAAGATAAAATTGTATCACATAAAAAAGTAACAATCTTTTCAGGGTTAGATGATGATAAGTTGCGTGAGATGTACCAAAAAGCTTCGCTTTTATTTTTACCCTTAATTGACGTAACGGCTTGCAATTCTATATTGGAAGCAATGGCTTGCGGATTACCTATTGTAACTTCTGATTTGCAGGGAAATAGAGGGTATGGGCTAAACGAACAAAATAGTTTTTTGGTTCCTGAACGTGATTATTCAGGGCTTGTAGACAGTACGTTACAGGCAATGAATCAGGATAATAGCCAGATGGCAAATGCGATGAGAGAAAATGCCTTACATTACAGTTGGGATAAAATAGGGCAGCAAGTACAGCAATTTTATAATACCTTTAAAAAATAAGGCAAGAACTTAGGTTTTGAGATAAAAATAAATCATAAATGGAAAAACAAGCAAAAATAATCCTGATTCTCCCTTATTTTGGCAAATGGCCCATTTGGTTGGATGCTTTTATGATTTCGGTAGAAAAAAACCCAACCATTCAATGGCTTATCCCTACCGATTGTGATATTCCAACACAATACCCCAATAACATTAAGTTTGTAAGTACAACCTTGAAAGAATTGAATAATTTCATTGATAGTAAATTAGGCTTTGGAATAACCTTATCACCCAAAAAACTTTGTGATTTAAAACCAGCCTATGGTCATCTGTTTGAAGACGATATCAAGGAATTTGATTTTTGGGGATTTACCGATTTGGATATCATTTATGGGAATATTAGAAAATTCATCACGGCGGAAATGTTGGATAATTACGATATGATTTCGAGTAGGAAGAATGCGCTTTCCGGACATTTTACATTGGTAAAAAACAATTCCAAAATGAATTTTTTATATAAAAGCACCCCCAATTATAAAGAATTATACCAAAAAATGGAGATGGTTTGTTTTGATGAGGCTCATTTTTATGCCTATTGCAAAGAAATAAAAGATAGCTTCAGGTTGTACAATTCTGAATTTTTATTGAACCACGAACGCGGTAAAGATTCGTATCAGGAATATGTGTTGAATAAATGTTTTTGGAGAAATGGGGAAGTGTTTTGTCAAAATAAAGAAATCATGTATTTGCATTTCATGAATTGGAAAAATCTAATGACATTTTCGGAAGTAAACTACACTAATAAAGTAGATAGTTTCTACATTTCATACACAGGAATTCATTTGAATCTATTTCCATTCCTAGTTGAATCGTATCATAATTTCAAAAACTATTTTTTCGGATTTTATTTTTCAAGAAAAGTGAAAAAAGTAAAAAAATTTATTAAAAAACGCCTCAAAATACAAGCATAGGAATGAAAAAAACAGCAATAGTAATCACTTTAGGGAAGCATCATGTCCATTACTGTAAAGCATTAATAGCCAGTATTGAATTTTTTAATCCGGAGATTTCCATTATTATCATCAAGGACGGTGTTTTTGATACACAAGTACTAGAAGAAAGAAGTATGGTGTCTGTAATTGATTCTAAAGAAATTAATAAAATACATCAACTGGATTTATACATCCTTCTGAATAAATTGAACATCTTATTTTTACCCCAAATAGGATTTGATTTTGATTGCTATATTCATTTAGATGCCGATTCTGTTTTGACCAATCCAGTTGATTACGATTTTTTTAATAAAGAATCCGACTTTTTTATTTTACAAGGAAATGTTGTAGAAAGAAGGGATGAGAAAAGGATGAGTAATTTGGCTCATTATGCTTTTAATCCGTTAAATTTTCCAGAATATAGTTTTGATGAGAAAGAACTATATTTTTTTTCCGCAAGTCATATAGCAATCAATAAAACCATCATTTCAAAGTTGATTGCACTTTTAAAAATACACCGACACGAATTGAACAAGGAATTCATAAATGATAAGAGAATTCGTTTTAACGATCAGGGTTTCTTGAATTTAATGGTTAACTATTTAAGTCATACCAAAGAAATAGTAGTTAAAATTAAGGACATGGGGATTTATGGAAAACAAAAGCCACAAGATTTTCCAAAGCTCATCTTAGCTAATATTAAAAATAAAATAGATACGGAAGTCATGTTTATTCATTATACG
>Ga0209599_10000439_pt1 | contig 27588 bp, 24 predicted proteins | sample Shrwel_input2_FT_FD_187534 | JGI IMG/M metagenome (GOLD analysis project Ga0209599, IMG submission 187534) | Subsurface microbial communities from deep shales in Ohio, USA - Utica-3 well 1 S input2 FT (SPAdes) (version 2) ...
CAAAGCCCAGCGCGGAGGTTCGTTTGAGTAAGCCCGCCCTTTTAGCCCTAGCAGATGGAAGTGTTTTTCGGGGTATTGCCATCGGTGCTGATGGTAGCACGTGTGGTGAAGTCGTTTTTAATACAGCCTTAACTGGTTATCAAGAGATTCTCACCGATCCTTCTTATTGCCAACAAATCGTCACCTTAACCTATCCCCATATTGGGAATACAGGTATCAACAGCGAAGATGAAGAAGCTGCCAAATTATGGGCTGCGGGGTTAATTATTCGTGATTTACCTTTGCTGGCAAGTAATTTTCGTAGTCAAGAAACCTTATCTGATTATTTAAAGCGTCATGGTATTGTCGGTATTGCCAATATTGATACGCGCCGTTTAACCCGCATTTTGCGGGAGAAAGGCGCGCAAAGCGGCTGCATTATGGCAGGCGATAATATCAATGAACACGCAGCGATTGAACAAGCCCGCGCCTTTGGTGGTTTAAAAGGGGCAGACTTAGCCAAAGTGGTGACGGTCAGCGATAACTACACATGGACAGAAGGCTCGTGGCAGTTAGGTAAAGGCCATGTTACTCCCACCGAGCCAGCTAAATTTAAAGTGGTTGCTTACGATTTTGGTGTTAAACGTAACATTTTAAGAATGTTAGTTGATAGAGGTTGTGATGTGACGGTTGTGCCAGCACAAACGCCTGCCGATGTTGTATTGGCGATGAATCCTGATGGCGTGTTCCTCTCCAATGGGCCTGGCGACCCAGAGCCATGTACTTATGCCATTGAAGCGATTAAACAATTTTTAAGCACTGACACGCCTATCTTTGGTATTTGTTTGGGGCATCAATTATTGGCCTTGGCCTCTGGCGCACAAACCCTAAAAATGAAATTTGGTCATCATGGAGCTAATCATCCTGTACAGGATTTAGCCACAGGACGGGTGATGATTACCAGCCAAAATCATGGTTTTGCGGTGGACGAAGCCAGTTTACCTGCTAATTTGCGTGCGACACATAAATCGTTATTTGATGGTTCTTTACAAGGTATCCATCGTACCGACAAGCCCGCGTTTAGTTTTCAAGGACACCCCGAAGCAGCACCTGGCCCACATGATGCCGATGCCTTGTTTGACCATTTTATTGAATTGATGACTGCACGTAGTTAATCACCGAGAGTATTATGCCTAAGCGTACCGACCTAAAAAGCATTTTGATTATTGGTGCAGGCCCGATTGTGATTGGTCAAGCCTGTGAATTTGACTATTCTGGCGCACAAGCGTGTAAAGCTCTGCGTGAAGAAGGTTTTCGCGTTATTTTGGTCAATTCCAACCCTGCGACCATTATGACCGACCCTGCGATGGCCGACTCAACCTATATTGAGCCGATTACATGGCAAACTGTGGCAAAAATCATCGAAAAAGAGCGTCCTGATGCGGTTTTGCCAACGATGGGTGGACAAACAGCCCTCAATTGCGCCTTAGATTTAGATAAACATGGTGTATTAGCTAAGTTTAATGTGGAGTTAATTGGCGCGTCTAAAGATGCCATTAACAAGGCCGAAGACCGTGCTTTATTTGATAAAGCGATGCGTAAAATTGGCTTAGAATGCCCACGCGCTGCGGTGGCAGGTAATATGCAGCAAGCCTTTGAAATTCAAGCAACTTTAGGCTTTCCGTGTATTATTCGCCCCTCATTTACGATGGGTGGTAGCGGTGGTGGTATTGCCTATAACCGTGAAGAATTTATCGAAATTTGCGAACGTGGTTTTGATTTATCACCCACCAAAGAACTGCTCATTGACGAGTCCTTGATTGGTTGGAAAGAGTATGAAATGGAAGTTGTGCGTGATAAAAACGACAACTGCATTATCATTTGTGCCATCGAAAACTTTGATGCGATGGGTGTGCATACAGGCGACTCCATTACTGTTGCCCCTGCACAAACATTGACCGACAAAGAATACCAAATCATGCGTAATGCCAGTATTGCGGTATTGCGAGAGATTGGTGTCGAAACAGGCGGCTCTAACGTCCAATTTGGTATTGACCCAAAAACAGGTCGTATGGTGGTGATTGAGATGAATCCGCGCGTCAGCCGTTCATCTGCTTTAGCCTCAAAAGCAACAGGTTTTCCGATTGCCAAAGTTGCCGCTAAATTAGCAGTCGGTTACACCTTAGACGAATTGCAAAATGACATTACAGGTGGCAAAACGCCTGCGTCTTTTGAGCCGTCAATTGATTATGTTGTGACCAAAATTCCCCGTTTTACCTTTGAAAAATTCCCCCAAGCTGAACAACGCTTAACCACCCAAATGAAGTCGGTGGGTGAAGTGATGGCGATTGGTCGTACTTTTCAAGAGTCGATGCAAAAAGCCTTACGCGGTTTAGAAGTGGGTGCGGATGGTTTTAATCCAAAACTCAATTTAGCCGATGCTGAAAGTGAAGATAAATTACGTCACGAGTTAAAAAATCCCGGCCCTGACCGTATTTGGTACATTGGTGATGCGTTCCGTGCAGGATTAAGCGTTGAGCAAGTGTATGAGTATTCGGCGGTTGACCCGTGGTTTTTGGTGCAAATCGAAGACATCATCAAAGCCGAAGCCCAAGTTAAACAATTAGGTTTTGCCGCGTGTAACCGTGATTGGTTGTGGACTTTAAAACGTAAAGGTTTTTCTGATAGTCGTTTAGCCCATTTATTAGGTGTCAGCGAAAAGCAATTGCGTAAAAAGCGTTGGGAATTAGGGGTGTATCCTACTTACAAACGGGTTGATACCTGTGCTGCCGAATTTGCGACTAGTACCGCATATATGTACTCCTCCTATGAAGAAGAGTGCGAAGCGCAACCCTCAAACCGCGACAAAATTATTGTTTTAGGTGGTGGGCCAAACCGTATTGGTCAAGGCATTGAGTTTGACTATTGCTGTGTTCATGCGGCCTTGGCGATGCGTGAAGATGGCTACGAAACGATTATGGTTAACTGTAATCCCGAAACCGTTTCTACCGATTACGACACCTCTGACCGTTTATACTTTGAGCCAGTCACCCTCGAAGACGTATTAGAAATTGTCCGTGTCGAAAAGCCTAAAGGCGTGATTGTGCAATATGGCGGCCAAACGCCATTAAAATTAGCCCGTGATTTAGAAGCCGCAGGCGTACCGATTATAGGTACAAGTCCCGATGCAATTGACCGCGCCGAAGACCGTGAACGCTTCCAGCAAATGGTGCAGCGTTTAAACTTACGTCAACCACCTAATCGTACTGCCCGTAGTGCCGAAGAAGGGGTGCGTTTAGCGGCAGAAGTTGGTTATCCTTTAGTGGTTCGTCCTTCCTATGTATTGGGTGGTCGGGCAATGGAAATTGTGTATAACGAAGAAGAATTACGCCGTTATATGCGCGAAGCGGTGCAAGTGTCCAACGAGTCGCCTGTTTTACTAGACCGATTCTTAGATGATGCCATCGAAGTGGACGTTGATTGTGTGTCTGATGGTCAACAAGTCGTTATTGGCGGCATTATGCAGCACATCGAACAAGCAGGTATTCACTCAGGTGACTCTGCGTGTTCGTTGCCACCCTATGCGTTAGGTGATGATGTACAAGCGATTATGCGCCAACAGTCGGTGGACATGGCCTTAGAGTTGGGTGTTGTGGGTTTAATGAATGTACAGTTTGCGGTGAAAAACAACGAAGTGTATGTTTTAGAAGTCAATCCTCGTGCTTCGCGTACTGTACCTTTTGTCTCGAAGTGTATTGGCGCATCGTTGGCTAAAGTGGCAGCGCGTTGTATGGCAGGCCAAAGTTTAGCCAGCCAAAACTTTACCAAAGAAATCATTCCCCCTTACTTTAGCGTCAAAGAAGCGGTATTCCCCTTTGCTAAATTTCCGGGTGTTGACCCAATTTTAGGGCCAGAAATGAAGTCAACAGGCGAAGTGATGGGCGTGGGCAAATCTTTCGGTGAAGCCTTCCACAAAGCAGTATTGGGGTCTAACGAAAAATTACCTACAGGTGGCTGTGCCTTTATTTCGGTGCGTGACTCAGACAAAACCTTATTGCCACAATTGGGTCGTGACTTAGTGGCGCTAGGTTTTAGTTTGGTGGCGACAGGCGGTAGCCAAAAAATCTTGGCACAAGCAGGCGTACCTTGTAAACGCGTTAATAAAGTCACCGAAGGTCGTCCACATATTGTGGATATGCTCAAAAATGGTGAAATCAGCTTAATTATTAACACCACCGAAGGCAAGCAAGCACAACAAGACTCGTTCTCGATTCGGCGTAGTGCGTTACAAGGTAAAGTGTATTACACCACCACCATTAGCGGTGCGAGTGCCGTGTGCCAAGCCTTAAATGCTAAAGGCGAGTTAAGTGTATCGCGTTTACAAGATTTGCATTTGGAGGTGCAATAATGCAGCGTTATCCGATGACGGTTGCAGGTGCAGAAGCGTTACGCACCGAGTTAGATCGTTTAAAAAATGTTGACCGTCCGCGCATTACCGAAGCGATTGCTGAGGCACGCGCTCACGGTGATTTAAAAGAAAATGCCGAATATCATGCCGCACGTGAACAACAAAGTTTTGCCGAAGGTCGCATTAAAGAGATTGAAGCCAAACTATCTAACGTGCAGATTATTGATATTACTAAGATGACCAATAATGGCAAAGTCATTTTTGGGGCAACGGTAGATATTGAAAATGTCGATACAGGTGAAGTCAAAACCTATCAAATTGTGGGTGAAGATGAAGCCGATATCAAACAAGGCAAAATCTCGTCAGGTTCGCCAATTGCTCGTGGTTTGATGGGTAAAGAGGAAGGCGATACGGTGGTTATTACTACGCCTGCTGGTCAAGTTGAGTACGAAATTAGCGAAGTGCGTTATATTTAAGGCTTATTAGCTCGTTAAAAAAGCCTCGTCAGCTCAGGATTTACGCATTTCACCGAAATTAGCGCGTTTTGCACCCCCCTCAGTCCCCCCTTAACAAGGGGGGATGCCAAAGGCAGGGGGGTAGGGTGAGAGCAAATAAGCGATAACCGGGTAAGTCCTAAATTATTAATTGATGGGGCTTTTTTTATACCGCTAATTCCACTCGGTTTCGGCCATTCGCTTTTGCTCGGTATAAAGCACTGTCGGCTTGTTTAATTAAATCATCGGCAGTTAGGGCTAATTGTGCATCGTTACTGGCTAAACCAAAACTACCACTGACAGGAATACGCTCACCATTTTCGGCAACAATCACCGTATGAGCTAAAGTTGCACGACAACGTTCAATCAGGATTGCAGCACCACTTAATGCTGTATCGGGTAATATCATCATAAATTCTTCACCGCCATAACGACCCACCATATCACATTGACGAATTTTTGCCTTAAAAATGGTAGCTGCTTTTTTCAGTACCATATCACCTGCAGGATGCCCCCATGTATCATTAATACGCTTAAAATGGTCTAAATCAATAATAACAACGGTTAAAGGTGGACCATGTCGAATGGTTCGAGCAATTTCTTTATTAAGTATTTCAATAATACTATGACGATTTAACAAACCAGTGAGCATGTCGGTACGAGACAAGGTGCGAATGGTTTCTTCACGATTACGCCAATAACTCACCATTTGATCGGCAAATAAAATAATGACTATAAAATGTGGTGCAGTAAAACAAAAGATAATCGTTGTCCAAATTAACTCAGTTGTGTGACTATGCGGACTAACGACTACTGGCGCGTATGGAATAATCCCAAACACAGAAGCATAAGTTAATGCGAGTAGGGCAATGGTGGACACAATAGTTGCAGCCCATACCACATGACGATTGAGTAATATAAAACCAAAAACGGGTGCGCCTAATAACACCACGCCCGTACAAAAAGTCATGGTGCCAATGTAATAACTACTTAATACTAGGGAGAAAGAGTAATATTGAGTGGCAATATGTTGTAGCCATAATGCATTAGGATGATCTTTGCGTAGCCAACGTCCCACAGCGATAATTAATAATGCACCTAAAACAAGTCCCACTTGTATTTTTGTGAGTTGTTGTAAAGGAACAATATTAATCAGATGCTCACTATCTTCCATATTTCGTAAAACAAAATTACCTAAAATATAGCCACTTAAAATAGGAATTAGCATCAGCATTAAAAAAATACTTTTATCCACTTCACTCCAATCTAAAACTGCTGCTACACGTTGTCGCCAAGTTTGCATACTTGATCCTTTTTATTTGGAATGTTTTGGCTATTCTAATCATTTTTAGATTATTTGTTGATGATGTTTGTAGCCAGTTTTAGGCTCAAAATGTTCACAACATCTGTTAGCAAGAATAGGGTAGTCTGAGCTATTTAATCTACAAATTATCTTACGGGACAAAGCTGATACAGCGTGCTTAGCCTGTATGGAGCATCGGGGAATACAGGATTAAGTATTTTCAAAAACAATGCTCTGTGTGGTTTATGTTTGCACCACACAAAACGTCGGTGTGCCATAATCGGTGGCATCCCATAAATACAACATTTGTCCACTCATGTTTTTTATTCCTTAAATTTTGGCGGTTCAATTTTTTTAATGCGTGTAGTGTATTGTAATACGCGATTATTAAAAACAATCACTTAGCTTTATGAAAGTCTTGTACATGTTCTAAAAATAGTCACTTTCGCAGCCATCATCAAAATATCTTCATCATTTTTAAAATTTATTTTTAATACTTGTCAACTTTTTTGTCACTTCGCCGTTATTAGTTACATAAGCATACTGTGTCTAGCGGTATGCACACTATGACTTTGTTTCGGAGAACTATCATGTCAAAAGGTTACTCATTAATTTTAGCTGCTATTTTAGGTACCATGACACAACAAGCCACTGCCCGTGAAGGTGGAATGGGTTTGGTGCATCGTGAGGCGCGTTTAAACCATAGCCACCAAGTACGTCAACATACCCAAAAACGCCAAGACTTTAGTCAAACTACTAACCGTACTTTAGCCAATGGCGAAACCGTGCAACGTAACACAACGCAAACAGTGACTGACAATGGCTTTACCCGCAATAGCACCATGACCAATAGTCAAGGCCAAACCGCGACCAAAAATATCACGGTGGTTAATGACAAAGAAGCAGGGATTCATACACGTACCATGAGTGGGACAACCTTTGATGGCAAAACTTTTGGTGCTAATAGCACGACTAAAAAAACGGATGAAGGTTTTAGCCGCCAAAGTAGTTTTACTAATCCAGAAGGCAAAACTGGGAGTCGTAGTACCGTTGCTGTCATTGATAAACAAGCAAGTACCATGACCAAAACAACCACAATTAACACTCCAAATGGTGAAACCAAACAGCACAGCGTCACCCATCAAATCAATCAACAAAAACAAGCTAATTGATATGAAGGGTGTGAGCTAATGCTTGCCTATGGCGGTTCAATGACTTATGGTCATCGTCACATTCAATCTGATAGCGAGCCACATCAGGGACAGAATATGACTATTTCCAATCGTCCAATCCCCTTAAGCATTAACCAGTGGGTAGGGGAGATTGGTCGTCGTGCTTTGATGATGGCAGAGCTGGCGACCCATTTTCATCACCATAGTCAAGACCTTGTGCAAGACAGCTTACTCGCATTTATTAAACACTATAGCCACAAACCGCCTGAACAATGGACTCCCTTATTTTATGGTATTTTACGCAACCAAATTACGGAGTGGAAACGCCAACAAGCACGGCGTAGCAAGTGGTTTATGTGGTTTGGCAGTATGCAAATAGACGAAGAAGATGCGCTAAACCCATTGGAGCAAATTGCCAATAGTTACGAAGATAATCCAGCACAGCTCTTGGCTAATGCCAGCGATATTAAGGTGGTACAACAGGTATTGAGTACCTTGCCAGAACGGCAACAACAAGCGTTTTTGTTACGGGCGTGGGAAGGCTTGGATATTCAAACAACAGCACAGATTATGGGCTGTAGTGAAAGCAGTGTCAAAACACATTACAGTCGCGCATTAGTGGCATTACGAGCTGCATTAAATCAGACCAATTTAGCGGAGAGCCATCATGAGTCATGATTCGCATAAAGATGAGATGATGGTTGCTCATCTTTGCCAAACGCTTGATGAGCAGAGCCAACAAGCTCATCATTTTGACAAAAACTTGCAAAAACTTGCCCAACAAGCGCAACAAGTGCGTCAACAACGTTTACAAAAAAACAGTGAGCCTAAAAAGTGGTGGTATGTGGGTGGCAGTGTTGCGATTGCAGCGAGTGTCATGCTGTTAGTACTAACGCCTAAACAACAAGCGGCTGCACCGATGTTGGCAACAACAGACACTTCATTGATAAATATCACGGTTGAGCCACAGTTATTAGAAGATATGGAGATGTTAATGGTATTGGGAGAGGAGCAATGAAAAGAAGGGATATGGCCTTGTTGTTGAGTTGTTTTTGGCAACAAGCGGCGGCACAACCTCCTTCGGTACAAACGGCTTTGGAGCCTGCATTTATTAGTTATTTACTGGAGTTTGGTGAGCAGCCAGAGTTATTTGATGCGGCTAACCATGAGTTAGAGCAAAAAACGCATCAGCAAACTCGTCAGTCAAATCATCAAAACGAGCAAACAGCAACCAAGCTCAAGGAGATTAAACAATGAAACGTATTTTAATCATCAGTTTACTCTTGTTAAACTCTCTGAGTTGGGCAGAAGGTGTATCTTGGCAAGATTTACCACCAAGCTCACAACAAGCACTAACCAATCTTAAAGACAGTTGGGATAGCTTACCCGCACAAAAACAAAATGCGATTGCGAAACGTATTGAGCATTGGCAAAGTTTATCAGACGAAGAAAAGGCTCAGGCCAAGCAGCGTTTTGAGCGTTGGCAACAACTCCCACCCGATAAACGCCAACAATTAATGGTCAAATATCAAGCATTTTTACAACTTGCGCCAGAACAGCAAGATGAAATTAAACGCAAATGGCGTTGGTTCAAAAACCTTCCGCCAGAAAAACGCGAGAAGATGCGCGACAAATGGCAGTCTTTATCGGTAGAGGAGCGGCGTGTTTTGCGTGAACAGTTACGCCAAGCGACACCTGAGCAACGCTTGCAACTACGACGTGAGTTTTTACGGCAAAGATAGTGAGGACTTACGCATTTTGCCAAAATTAGCGCGTTTTCACCCTCACCCTCAGGGAGAGGGAGGAGCGATAGCGGAGGGTGAGGCCGTGAGTAAATAAGCGATAACCGCGTAAGTCCTAATAGTAATAGACTGAAAGTATCACTCAATATAAGAGAATAAATATGATAAAAAAACTCATACTCATAACGGGCTTATTCTTATCGTGTGTTGTGTATGCCAATGATGACTCAAGTGTTGGCATGGATATGGATGGCAAATATCAACGTCAAAATTACGCTCAAGATAGCAGCACTAATTATCGCCTTAGTTTGCAACCTTGGTGGAGTTACGCTAATTGGTTGGTGTATGGCGAGCTACCGTTTGAAGCGCGAGACAGTACCGTCATTAGTAAGCAAACGATTTATGCGCGCACCAGTACGGGACGTATTATTCGCCGTATTGCCCCACAGTTAGTCACAACCACCAAAAAGCAACAACAAGAAGGCATAGCCGATGCCTTATTGGGATTGAGTTATGGCTATTTTATAAAAGACTGGCAACTTGCTGCAGCACTTGATTATAAATTTGATAATGGCGATGCGGCTGCTGCCTTAGGCTCAGACACCACTGAAACCAGTATGTCTTGGTCAAGTACCTATAGCTTGCAACAAGTTAAGCTCAATGGACAAATAGGTTATGTCTTTATTGGAGGCAATAATCCTTATCAAAATAAGGATTACAATTTTGTTTCTGCGAGCGCAAAGTGGCAGCTACAGCCGCGAGTGGATTTAACCCTATTGTATAGTACGCAGTCTGAACCTTATGCTAATGCGCCTGCACAAGACTATGTGCAATCACGTGTAGATTGGCGTGTAGATGATGTTTTTAAGGTATATGCTAGTTTTGGCCAGTATTTGCAAAAAGATGTTTCTTTGCCCGAGCAGGAGTTTAATGTGGGGCTAAAAATATTTTTGAATTAAAAGCAGGGTAGTAGTGGTAGCCCATGTGTAGTGCAACGCAACACAGGCTACTTCACAGGCTCTAATTTATGGGTTGATGGGACAAAGCTGATGCAGCATATTTTTATCAGCATTAGATAAATCAACACTATTATTAGCAGCTTTGTAATACATAATTGCTAAAGGGTCTTCACTATGTTGTAAGCCTAGTGCATGACCAAACTCATGTATTAATGTTTGTTTTGAAGCATTGAGTATATCTTCATTGCTAATACTATAAATATCAATCCAGCGTTTTATGCCTTGTGCTTGATATGTGCCAATATGAAACTCTTTGGTTTTTCTAGATTTAATGCTTAATCTATCAAGTAATGATGAGGAGGGTTTGCCTATATTTACAGAAGATTTTAGCTCTGCTATGTCTTCATTTATGGCCAAACGCTCTTGGGCTAAAATCTGACTTTTAGCATTAAATTTATTTTGTTCTTCGAGTAACTCTAAACGGCGACTTTCTAATTGCTCTCTCATTTGATTAAGTTTACTGGCTTCATCTGGTGATATTTTTAAGCCATTTACTTTTAGAGTATAGGCTTCTATGTCATTTTTTAAATTCTGCTGTTTTTGATTGAGATGATTAAATTCTAATTCTTGTTGTTGAGTTTTGAGTTCAAAATCTTGCTTTTTTTGCATTACTTGTTGCGCTAATGTTTCAAGCTGTTTGTTAGCGACTCTTGAGCCATTATTGTTGGCAACAGCCTCTAATAAGCGTTGGTCATAGACAAAATGAATCGGTATCTCTCCTGCTTCATCATATTGTAATAAGACTCGTTGAGCTTGCTGATTCCATATAGACGCTGCCTCTTGGGCGATTTGCATAGCTTGCTTTTTTGACAAAGAAAATCGTTTATCAATATTACCAATACGATAAGTCATAATAGACGGACAAGTTAAGTGTGAAGATACCGTATTGATAACTTGTGTGCAGGGGGAGTGATAGTCTATTTTGCGTAAGGTAATATTTAGGCGTTCACGTAATAAACGACTTGGTGGTTCAGAAAAGCTGGCACGTTGAGTCCAGTTACCACAACTATCAAATAAATAATCACCAAAATAAGTGGTATTTGTCATGTTAGGACGTCGTGGATATTGGGTAACAATAGAAGCGAGTGTATCATTTTCATAATAATAATTTTGTTGATATTGCTCATTTATAGTACGCAAAATGCCATTTTTAGAATAAGTTATGGTGTTAAAAACACTACATTCGCCTTCAATACACAGTTGCTGAGTTAATTTCCCATCCTGATTAAACTCAAATTTAATGGTTTGATACAAATCGCGATTTTTATAAATGGTGTGGATTTGTTCGTTATTATCATATTTGACGATGCGCACAATCGTTGTGTCACTGGGTTGATAATAAGGAACTTCAGACGTATTGGTATTGTCAAGATTAGATAAGTCTTTAAGCGCAGTAGCACGACCTTTGTCATCGTATTTTAATGCTCTAATAGCAGGGGCAAGAGAGGATGGTGAAGGTGAATAACGCGTTTCTATAAATCGGCCTTTTTTAATTTCAGTTTCAAATGGTGGGCTTGGATGTGTATCTCCAGCCATATGGCTGATGAGTACACCATTTTCGTCATATTTATCCATGCTCAGGATTAAAGAGTTTGAGGAGTCTTCTTGAGTTAATACTGATTTTGGTTGGCCTTTGAGAAAAGCATCGTCTTTTGTTTGTACTACGTCTATTGGAAAGTTGCGTGCATTTATTGGCGTATTTATAGTTAATATAATAAGAAAAAGAAAAAGCTTGGGCAATTGCATTTTGAAGTCCATGTTAATAGCAAGCGTACTGATAATTGAATTTTAAAGAAATATTAAAAAAATCAAAAAGATGGGTCTATCTTTGACCCATCCTAAAAGTTTATGATTAATCTTTTTGTGGCAAATGACTTTCCAATGCGGCTAACGCATCTTCCAAATAATCAAGCATACGCTGTACACGCGGCACGGTATCTCGACAGGCAATAATGCCAAAATCTAGGCTATCCACATAACTATGCACAGTAATATTAGCCGCATAACCATGCCAAATCAGCGAGACAGGATAATTAGCCAGCATTTTAGCACCGTGCATATACAGAGGCTCTTTAGGGCCAGGTACATTAGAAATCACCACATTAAACATGGTGGTACGCCGACCTGCCAAACCTGTTGCTTGTCCTAACATTAACGGTAAATTACTTAATACGGTAAAGGCATTAATGTCGGCTTTTTCCATACTCGACAAACGATGTTTAGCGGCTTTCATTGACTCTTGAATAGCGCGTAGTCTATCAACAGGATGGCCAATATCCGTGCCTAAAGTCACTTGCACTGCACTAATGGCATTACCATTATCATCATCAGCATCTGCTGCTCTCACCGACACAGGGACTTGAGCCACTAAAGGTAATGCAGGCAAGGCATCGTAACTTTTTAAGTAGTCACGCAAACTGCCGCCACACATCGCCAAGACAATATCGTTGACCGTGGCATGATAGCCTTTAGCTACAGTACGAATACGCTCCATCGACCATGATTGTGCAGCAAAACGCCGAGCACCCGTGACGCGATGGTTAAGAATGGTTTTTGGTGCTTGAAATAACGCCTTGGCATTGCCATCACGCGGCGTTTTTAATAAATCAATCAGTTGTGCCGCACCATTGCTAAAACTACGGAATGCTTCTTTAGGTGAGGGAGGAAGTGGCAAGCTACGCTTTTCTTTTTTGGGTAAACGTTTTGTCCATTCTGCCGACCAAATGGGCGGCAAATCTTCTTCGGGTGAACGAGCCATTCTCGATTGCATCAAACGGGTTGCGGCCACACCATCTACTAGCGAATGATGTATTTTGGTATAAATAGCAAAACGATTACCCTCAATGCCTTCGATTAAATAGCATTCCCACATCGGGCGATGATGATCCATCCGTTGAGCGTGTAAACGTGACACCAGTGCTAATAATTCACGAATACGGCCTGGTTTTGGTAAGGCCGATGGACGTACATGGTACTCAATATCAAAATTACCATCTTTAACCCAACTGGCATCCATATTAAATGGTAATACACGTTGTAGCTTTTGGCTAAACGGTGCTGACACATCGTCAACTTGTAATAAATATTGAAAAAATGACTGTAAATAATCGTCAGGTGCATTTTCTGGTAATTGAAACAACATTAAACCGCCAACGTGCATTGGCGTTTCAGGCGTTTCCATCATTAACCAACCAGAATCGAGTAGTTTTAATCGTTTAGCCATATATCCCTCTCAACAAAAGACCAAGGCGTGTTGCCCATGAGTCATCATAAATTTTTTCTTATCATGCAGGAGTGGCTATGCCATTGTCTAGGGGCTGTTAACGTTTGCTTAAATAATCCTTTGGACAAGCTTCGGCAAAGATGTCAATTGCTAATTTTCTGCTAAAATCCGCGACAATTTCATTACAAGCCTGTAAATCATCATGCACTTGTCCCATGCCCATACACCGAGCCGATTACAGCTCAATCCACAAGGCCGTTTGCGCCATTTTTTAACGACCGAAGGCTTAAGCCGCGAGCAATTAACCGAAATTTTAGATTTTGCTGAGTCATTTTTAGACCCAGATGGTGCCATCACTAATCAGCCCTTATTAGCAGGGCGCACGGTGATGAATCTCTTTTTTGAAGCATCAACCCGTACCTTAACCACTTTTGCGGTAGCGGCCAAACGTCTGAGTGCGGATGTGGTCAATATCGACATTGCGAAATCCTCTAACAGTAAAGGCGAAACGCTGCGTGATATGTTATGGAATTTAGAAGCCATGACCGCCGATGTGTTTGTGGTTCGGCATTCGCAATCGGGTGCAGCGCATTTTATTGCTAGTCAAGTCACGCCCAAAGTTGCGGTGATTAACGCGGGTGATGGTCGGCATAACCATCCCACACAAGGCATGTTGGATATGCTGACGATTCGCCGTCATGCGGGTGATTTTAGCAAATTGACGGTGGCGATTATTGGTGATGTGCGTCATTCACGCGTAGCGCGTTCCGAGATTTATGCCTTACAAACCTTGGGGGCGAAAGAAATTCGGGTGATTGCGCCGCGTACCTTACAAGCCAAAGATTTTCAGCAATTGGGGGTCAAAGTGTATGAGCGTTTGGAGCAAGGCTTAGAAGGTGCGGATGTGGTGATAGCTTTACGCATTCAAAATGAGCGGATGGAGTCGCCATTATTGGCTAGTCCCGAAGAGTTTTATGCTTTATATGGTTTAACCCCCGAAAAATTACGTTACGCCAATCCAAATGCGATTGTGATGCACCCCGGCCCAATCAATCGCGGCGTAGAAATTGCCTCCGAAGTTGCTGATGGCAATCAATCTTTGATTTTAAAACAAGTAAATTATGGTATTGCGGTGCGTATGGCGGTATTAGCCTTAACCATGCAAGGACAATTAACCACACGAGGCGAGGGCTAATCATGAATCAACAACGTATTTTATTACATGGTGGTCGGGTGATTGATGTCGCACGCAGTATCGACCGTATTACCGATGTTTTAGTGGAAGGTGATCGTGTTGTGGCTTTGGGTGCAGAAGCCCGTGCCGCCGAATACACACAACAGCAAACTATAACAGGTTGTTTAGTCTTACCTGCTTTTGTCGATTTGTGTGCCAGTTTGCGTGAAGGTGAAAAACAACACGGCTCTATTGCGAGTGAAAGTAAAGCCGCAGCCAAGGCAGGTTTTGCTCATGTGGTATTACCGCCAAATCCTAAATTAGTGATAGATAATGCGGCGATTGTGGCGCAAATTCAGGAAAAATCACAACAAGCCGCACAAGTGACAGTCTATCCTTTGGGCGCATTAACCAAAGGTTTAGAAGGCAAGCAACCTGCCAATATGCACGCTTTAACTCAAGCAGGATGTATTGCACTGACTAACGCGCGACAAGGTATGGCCAATGATGAAACCTTGTTACGTTGTTTAGAATATGCAGCGAGTTTAAATTTAACGGTGTTTTTTTACCCCGAAGAGCCGAGTTTAGCCAATGGTTGCGCTCACGATGGTTTTACCGCTTCGCGTTTAGGTTTACCGAGCATTCCGCGTGTTGCCGAAACCATTGCTTTGGCCAAACAATTATTATTAGTTGAAGAAACAGGCGTAAAAGCCCATTTTAGCCAATTATCATGCAAAGGCTCGGTAGAGTTAATTCGCATTGCCAAAGCCAAAGGTTTGCCCGTTACTGCCGATGTAGCGATGCACCAATTACATTTAACCGATGCCGCGATTGATGGCTTTAATAGTTTGGCACATGTTCGTCCGCCATTACGCAGCGAAGAAGACCGTTTGGCATTATGTGCAGCCGTGCAGTCGGGCATGATAGATGCCATTTGCTCACATCATCAACCTTTAAATGCAGCAGCTAAATTAGCTCCTTTTCCTGCTACCGAAGCAGGTATTTCAGCTTTAGAAACGGTATTACCTTTAGGACTAAAATTAGTGCGTGAGGGAATGTTGACCGAAGATGTACTGTGGCGTGCTTTAACTATCAATCCAGCCAAAATTATGGGTATTGAAGCGGGTACTTTGCATCGGGGCGGTGGGGTGATTGTGGTTGACCCCGAAAAAGCATGGAGTATTGCGCCAGAAACTTTAGTGTCATTTGGTCACAATACGCCCTTTTTAGGAATGATGGTGCAGGGCAAAGTATTAGAGCTTTTTCGATAAAATTGTAACGACTTTTCTCTAACAGCGATAAAACATTGCAAACTTTCTGAGTTAGCCTATCGTACAGAGTGGGTATGTAGAGTATACTCATGAAATCACTACCCTATGATTTGGTTTGGTGGTATTAGTTATCGTTCTTTCGAGGAGTCCCTTTCATGGGCAATAAGTTATATGTTGGCAACTTAAGCTACGGCGTAAGTAATGCCGATTTGGAGCAAGTGTTTTCTGCTCACGGTGCTGTTCGTTCTGCAATGGTTGTTATGGACCGCGAAACAGGCCGTTCTAAAGGTTTTGGTTTTGTAGAAATGGGTAGTGATCAAGAAGCACAAACCGCAATCAATGCCTTACATGGCAAAGAAATTTCTGGCCGTACGTTGACTGTCAACGAAGCACGTCCAAAAGAAGAAGGCGGTCCACGTGGTGGTCGCGGTGGTTTTGGCGGTGGCGGCGGTCGTGATGGCGGCGGTGGTGGTTTTGGCGGCGGTCGTCGTGATGGCGGCGGCGGTGGTGGTTTTGGCGGCGGTCGTCGTGATGGCGGTGGCGGCGGTGGTGGTCGCGATGGCGGCGGCGGTTACGGCGGTGGCCGCGACCGTTACTAAGCCTTGCCTAGTGCATAGCTGACCTAAAAGCCCTGACAGTTGTTGGGGCTTTTGCTTTTTAGGTGAAGACTTACGCATTTTGCCAAAATTAGCGCGTTTTGAAAATCCTCCCCAACCCTCCTTTAAGAAAGGAGGGAGTTCCCCCCTTTCGCAAAGGGGGTTAGGGGGATTTGTAATGAACAAATAAGCGATAACCGCGTAAGTCTTAAAGTTCGGTTTTTTGATTGAGGTAATGATAATGAAAATGGTAAGTGCAGTAATTAAACCATTCAAACTTGATGATGTTCGTGAAGCGTTGTCAGATATTGGCGTGACAGGTTTAACCGTAACTGAAGTGAAAGGTTTTGGTCGTCAAAAAGGTCATACCGAATTATATCGTGGTGCCGAATATGTTGTCGATTTTGTACCTAAAGTACGTTTGGATTTGGCGGTAAAAGAAGCTGATGTTGATCGTGTGATTGAAGTGATTTGCAAAGCAGCAGGTACAGGCAAAATTGGTGATGGCAAAATTTTTGTCACCGATTTATTACAAGTGGTGCGTATTCGCACAGGCGAAACCAATGAGTCAGCCATTTAATCAAACAGGATTTACGCCTTGCACGGCAATTAGCGCGTAATTCTTATAACGAGTAAGAGAAAGAGTCGATGTTTGCAAAAATAATTGGGCTAGGTTTGTTAGCCTTATCTCCGCACGTCTTGGCGGCGGATACGCCACTCAATACAGGTAATACGGCGTGGATTTTGACCGCGACAGCCCTCGTATTATTTATGTCTTTACCTGGTTTGGCCTTGTTTTATGCTGGCCTTGTGCGTAGCAAAAACGTGTTATCTATTTTGGTACAATGTTTTGCTATTGCGGCGATGATTAGCTTGTTATGGCTGATAGGTTTGTACTCTTTAGCGTTTACCGATGGCGGCAGTGTTAATAACTGGTTGGGTGGTACATCACGGTTGTTGATGGCAGGTTTAAACAAAGACAGTATGACAGGTGATATCCCTGAAGTGACTTTTGCTGCTTTTCAAATGACTTTTGCCATTATTACCCCTGCTTTGATTATTGGTGCATTTGCTGAGCGCATGAAGTTCGCCTCAGTATTGGTGTTTAGTGCTTTATGGACTTTGGCAGTGTATGTGCCTGTCGCGCATTGGGTGTGGGGTGGTGGTTATTTCTTTCAACACGGTTTGATTGATTTTGCAGGTGGTACTGTGGTGCATATTACCGCAGGTATTGCCGCTTTAGTGTGTGCCTTGGTACTCGGTGCGCGTAAAGGTTTTGGCAAAGTGGCTATGCCGCCACATAATTTGACCATGACTATTACAGGTGCAGGTATGTTATGGGTCGGTTGGTATGGTTTTAATGGCGGTTCTGCTTTGGCAGCCAATGGCAGTGCGGGCATGGCTTTGTTTGTGACTCATATTGCGGCTTCGGCAGGCGCATTAGCATGGATGGCGTGTGAATGGATTAAGTTTGGTAAACCTTCAGGTTTAGGTATTGTCACAGGCGTGATTGCAGGTTTAGGCACAATTACAGGCGCGGCAGGGGTAGTTGGCCCAGCAGGGGCATTGGTGATTGGTTTATTGGCGGGCGTGATTTGCTTTTTTATGACCCAACTGATTAAAAAGACCTTAAAAATTGATGACTCTTTAGATGTTTTTCCCGTACATGGTGTGGGTGGCATTTTAGGAACATTTTTGGCGGGGATTTTTTGTAGTCCCGATTTAGGTGTTTTTTCGGGCTTTGGTTATGCAACAGGTCATGAAAGTATCGGCAGTCAATTATCAATACAAATATTAGGCATTGTGGTGATTGGTGTTTACACGGCTGTGTTGACGTGGATTTTGCTCAAAGTGACGGCTGTTGTAACAGGTGGTTTGCGTGTGAATGAAGATGAAGAGCGTGAAGGCTTGGATTTGGTGGCACATGACGAGCGTGGTTACGATATTAATTAGGACTTAGGTGTTTTCTCCCTCTCCCTTTGGGTATAGCTGTCTACATATCTTTGTTATATGGCGATGGTGTTCCCTCTCCTTGTAGGAGAGGGCTAGGGTGAGGTCTTAAAACCCAGTGCTAAAAAATCACCCTCACCCCAACCATCTCCCTGAGGGCGAGGGAGTTTTATCGCTAAAAACAGATTTTATCAAAATTGTGTAGGTGCCTATGCCACAATGAGAGTAATAAAAGCTAAGCGTTATTTTGCGCTGGCAGCCAATACGCCAGTAAACGTGCTAAGGCTTCTAAGTTAATCGGTTTGGCCAAGTGTGCATCCATCCCCGCTTCTAAGCAGCGTTCTTCATCACCTTGCATGGCATTAGCAGTCAAAGCGATAATGGGCAAATGCACTAAAGATAATAACACTTCTTGTTGCCGCCAACGGCGTGTCGCTTCAAAGCCATCCATGACAGGCATTTGACAATCCATCAATACCAAATCAAATAAATTAGAGGTGCTAAGTTGTGCTAGGGCTTCGCGGCCATTTTGGGCAATTTCGGCATGTAAGCCCAGTTTTTTGAGCATCCGCAATACCACTTGTTGATTAACGGGATTGTCTTCAACAATCAGTATGGTAGCGGCGGTGTTAATGGCGGGAATTGCTTGTGGTAATTGCGCTTGTTTGAGCGACTCATCGGCCAAAGCCAAAGGTAGTCTAAACCAAAAGCGTGAGCCTTGACCCAAGGCACTTTGACAATGAATTTCGCCCCCCATCAATTCGACCAAATGCCGACAAATGGTTAAACCTAAACCTGTTCCGCCATAACGGCGCGTGGTGGAGCTATCTGCCTGAGTAAAAGGTTGAAAAATACGTTTTTGTTGCTCATCACTTAAACCAATGCCTGTATCGGTAATACTAAAGGTTAAATTGGCGGTTTGCTCATTGATGTGATTTAACTCAATAGCTAAGGTAATAGAGCCTGTTTCAGTAAATTTAATGGCATTATTGAGCAAATTAAGTAGCACTTGTTTAATACGGTCGGCATCGCCTTGTAACATTGGCGGTAAGTTGGGAGCAATATTTTTGTGTAAAGGAAGTTTTTTTTGTTCAGCAATTGGAGCAACAATATGCACCACATCGGATACTAACGATTCTGTACGAAACGCATAGTTTTCAATCGGTAATTTACCAGCTTCTATCCGCGAGACATCCAAAATATCGTTAATAATTTTTAGTAAAATATTGGCTGAGCTTTGAATGGTTTCGGCAAACTCAATTTGTTCGCCATTAAGCGGGGTTTCTAATAACAAACTCGACATACCAATGACCCCATTCATGGGCGTGCGAATTTCGTGGCTCATCATCGCCAAAAACTCACCTTTGCCACGGTTGGCTTCTTCGGCTTGTTCTTTGGCGTAACGTAACTCGGCTTCGTGTCTGCGCCGCTCACTGATATCATCCAATACCCCTGCAATGGTGGAGGGGTCGTTATTATGGCCAGCAGCTAAAGCCAAACGTAAAGACACCCATTTTTGAGAGCCTGTTCTTAATCTAAACTCGGTGGCTGAGGCTTGACCTTCATTACAAAAGCGATGCCAAAATAATCTAAATTTGGGTTGGTCTTCAAAACAAATAATATCTATCAAGGGGATAGGAAATTTAAATTGATGAGTTAATTGCGAAAAGACAGGATTGGCCCATGTCACTTGCCCATAAAAATTGGCAGCAAATACGCCAGCAGGTACGACATCACTCAGGGCATTACGCCATGTTAAAGAATTATCTAAGGCCGAACGAATACGTTTGCTGGTGTAAATAGAAATTGCCTCAACAAAAATACCCACGAGCCAAATCAAGATTAGCCATAAATATAAATTACGATTGATGACGTTAATCTCGCGCTCAAGCCATGACTTACGACTTAATACATGCACTTTCCAACCAATAGGCAAAGTGCTTTCGTAACTTAGCCATTGCTGAGGGTCACTTGGTAAAATGGCGTTGACGGGAACGTCTAATAGCGTGTTAAAGCTATCTTTGGCATGAATGGATTTGAGCAATTGTTGGCTATTGGGGTAAGCAATCAGTTTTTTGGAGTGATTATTGCTAATAAAAATCAGTTCATAGTCGTTATGGCTATATTTTTGTAAGAGGCTCTCAAGTTGCGGTAACACCAAATCAATACCTACCATGCCTTTCAAGTCTTTTTGACCAACAGGAAAAGCACGACCACAACTCACATAAACTAAGCCATTGTCCAGATAAGGAGCAGTACAGTGCTGCTGGCCTTTGGCGCGCATAATATCTTTAAACCATGCTTGTTGCGGAAAGTTATAGTCTTTGCTCATCCATTCATAGGTTAATGTAATGGTTTTGTTTGGCTGATAATGCGCGTAAGGACCATATAATGGATATTGAGGGTGTGGTGATTTACCTACATTAAACCATACGCCCATGCCATAAATTTTGTCGGGGTCAGATGCTTTTAATAAATGTTGTAGATTGTTTTCGATATCTGTCGGTTGTTGACTATAGGCAGTCGCTAAATGACTTAAATTAAGCAGTTGTTGGCTAATGGTATTAAAGGTATTGCCGAGTTGTTCTTCAATTAAATGTGCTTGTTGTTGTTGGTGTTGTTTGATTTGTTGTTGTTGCTGTTGTATTTTGGGTTGAAACGCTAAGATAACGGTAACACTGGCAATCACACACAGCGCAATCACGACTAATCCAGTTGTTGAGCGAAGCGGGCGAAAAAGAGCCATGTTGATAATCTATGTTGGTCGAAGCGTTGATGGCTTCAAGTTAACACAGAATATCAACAAAATCACCTTTGCTGTAAGTTAGTCAATCAAACCTAATTCGGCCAATAATTGATAAATAGCGATGATTGCGGCTTTACGCGGAAAGGGATGGTCTAAGTTAGGCGAGGTCATACGCACAGCGCGTGGAAATGGTGGATAAGATATATCCCAATGATGACCATGTAACATGGCGGCATGAGCAGCCATCGGAATTTTGAGTTTGGCTTGTTCTTGAGTGACCTGCATATCGTTATTGCCATCATAACGAGTCAAGTTTAAACAATCAGCCATTTGAAAAGTCGGCACTTCTAAAGCGGTAGTAGCGGCAGTGATGTTAATAATCGGGATATTTAACTCATCCAAAATTTGATGATATTGTTTAAAAAACTCAGCTCGTGCTTTAGTGGTGAGGCTATGCACACCGCCTTTAATGTCGTATTCGTCCAAGCGGCGTAATGAGCCTTTGCGGGTGACATTGGGCGCGAGCAGTTGTAAAAAGTCGTGCAAGCGACCTGTTAATAAATCAGTATCAGCGTTTTTAATTAACTCATAAAAACTGTCGGCCATATAAGAGCCGCCAATTGCACCTGCCCATGTCACTACACATTGTACTTTATTGCCGATTTTGTCGTGATGCTCGGCTAGGGTACTCAAAATATCGGGCGCGCCTTTGCTATAACCCATTAAAAACACTTTATCAGGCGCAACAGGTGTTCTAAATTGGTCACTTGCGCCACCTGGATTAGACTGAAACCCTTTACCTTCTAAAATGGCCGCTAATAAATCTTGTTGGTTGGCTTCACAGCTACGCATAGGGTGAGCATCGGCCTGAAAAATCTTCCAACCATACTCTTGTTCTAATTGAGGAAACTCTTGAGAAAATGCGTGTGCAGGTAATAAACCATTAATAAAACCAGGACAAAAAATCAAAGTGCTATCAATTTGCTGGCTACATTGAGCAACAGGCATGGCAATAGACCATTCAGTTAAATGGTCGCCTTTTAAAAAGCGTTCGGCAATTTTTTGTTCGGCACTGCGTTTATCTTTACCAATAGTTAATTTTTTTGTCGCCACTTTAACAGCATGTTTGTCTTGTACCGCCGCTTGAATAAACAGATTACGCCAGCGTTTGCCAATCCATTCTTTCACATAGGGGTCGGCAAAGGTGCGTTTATTGGCTTGTAATTGCCCTTTGAGAGTACTGATGAGCGTCAGATAATCGCCCTGATGTTCGAGATGTTTGAGTTCTTTGGCTAAGTTGCTCAGCGCATAGGGCATGATGTTTTACTCGGCATAGTCAGTTTTAATAATATAAGCCTAGCTTAAAGCAAAGCAAAAAAACCTTCTTTTGAAAATGCGACAGTGATTTGTTTTTTGAGGACATTTTTTACTTTTGTATTTTTTTGTACTGTTGCGTTTGTTAAGTAGTGTGAATTAGGTACAGTGGAATTCCAAATAACTTGATAGTGAGAAAAAATTAATGATGTCGCAAAATTTGTACAGATTTGCCTATGCTAGCCGTTCAACTTTTAAACCATTTAACACCAAGGATGGCGTTGACGTAAACATTGCTCAAATTTTACAAGTAGCGCGTAAAAACAACCAAAAAAACAATTTGGTTGGAGCTTTGTATTATGGCAATGGCTGTTTTTTTCAGTGTTTAGAAGGGGATAAGCAGGCGATTGATACGTTGTATGCCAAGTTGCTCAAAGACCCTCGTCACAAAGATTTAAAAGTGTTGTTATCTGTGCCGATTGATAAAGCGGGCTTTTCGAGTTGGGAAATGAAGTTTGCCACGATTGATAATGAGGTACGGCAATTTTTGCGCGAACATGATGCGAAAAAGTTTGACCCCTATCAATTTGATGCTAATGCCACACAACAGCTAGTCAGTATGTTACAAAAAGCTGATGATGCCTTAACCCAACATCAACTGGATGAAGCGGCACGGGTTGATGTGTCGAATCAAATGCAAGGCTCTCGTTATGCTCCATGGTTTATCGTTGCGATTTTGGTGGCTATTTTATTTGTGGCAGCCTTGTTTTTAGGTTAATAACTTAGCAGCGGCTTGCCATCCCCACCAAGCCGCTTCTTCAAACAACGATAATCCCGATAAATCACTGTGAGCAAATAACAGTTGTCCATCTACCGCTTGTAATGCGTTTAATCCTTGGTTTTGCAAAAATCCTACGGTCGGTGCGGCCATTGCATGAGCGCGTAAGGTTAATTCTATCCCACGCACACAACGCCATAATTGTTGACCATAAGCCTGTTGTAAATCACTCATTGCCAGTTCTAATAATTGTGTACCTGTCGCTTGTTGCAAATAACTACGTCCTGCTTTTTCGTTGTCAGGATTAAAGGCATGATAGGCACTAAAAACCGTGTATTGGGGTTTAGCGGCGCGTATCCATTGATGTGTTGCCACTACATAACCCAAACTTTGACTGCCATAACGCACATTGTCCCAAGCCAAAGCCGCACCCGCTAACTCTCGTGGAAATTGCTCAAGAAACACATTACTTACTAACCACGGCGCATGAGTTGGTAAATGCTGTTTGCTATCAAAACCATAGTCATGTAAATGTGGCACAAGATATTTAGTAACGTGCAAGGGCGTAGCACAAATCACTTTTTTGGCTTTGAGGGTAAAGGCTTTGGCACCCAACGTGGGCGTGTATAAAACCTCAATGCCTTGTGCCTGTTGTTTAATGTTTAACGCAAAACCCTGTAACCGTTGAGCGGCAGGCGGTAACATTTTATGGGCTAAATGTGCCAAGCCTTCTGGCCACGTTAAGACGCTATCGGCCTCAGCATTGGCGGCTAAACCTTGACGACTGGCAAAATAGTGCAAACCTGCCCACGCCGAAATTTTACGACTATCTAAACCGTAATCGTCTTTACACGCATAGTCCAGATACCAACGTAAGGCAGCATCATTAAAACCTTGTTGACTGAGCCACGTCGCAAAACTCAGTGTATCTAATGCCCGCCATTGGCTATCTTGAGATGATAACACCCGTGGAATTGCAAATAACGGTTTGCCATCCGTACCGCGCTGTTGTTTGAGTTGCTGCGTCAAGGCAAAAAAAGTCTGATGTTGTGCTTGGCTGCTGGGCGTCAGTTGCGCGATTAAGCCTTCATGCCATTGTTGTTTAATTAACACCCGTTCATCAAGAGCATTAACAAGAGCGCGTTCGTCATATCGCGGTTGTAAGCCAAAGGCATCGTGTTCAATAATGCCCCACGCGCTTAACATTTCCCGAATGTGTGCCGACTCTAAGGTGGGCAAAGGCAAATAATGACCACCACGCGGATAAGGTACGTCTTGCCATTGTCCTGCATTGGCATTGCCAAACGGCTCTGCACCCATCAATAACACAAAATTTTTATAGCCTTGTTGTTGCAAACGCCACGCCGCGCTCAGTCCTGCAATGCCACTACCAATAATGACTGTATCGACTTTTTTTTCACCCGATGAGAGCGGCAATGATTTAAGTTGACGTAAATAATGTCCCTCACGCATAGCTGGTTTGTGTAATGACACGTTAAGCCACGGGGGAAGGGCAGGCAACCATGAGTTATCACAACCTGCCAACAGTGCGCTGGTGGTGCTGAGTTGTAAAAACTGGCGGCGATTCATCGAATCACCCGTCCCCAATCTTGTTCAAAATAATGTACTAACATTTGATTGTTAAGATGATTTGCTTCTACTTTGATACGCTGCATATCGGGCGGAAAACTAAACATTAAACGGGTGCCTTCGGCATCCAAAAACTTCATGTTGAGCGTATATTGCGTGGGGATATGATAGGTGTCGTGTTTTTTGGCCAAAATATAGCCCCATTCACCAAAAGAAGGCACATGGGCATGGTAGGGATAGGTAAAAAATCCTGCGGCTTTTAAACTGGCTTCAATACACCAAAACGAGCGCGGTGCGTAATAAGGCGAAGTTGATTGCACCACCAAAATACCTGTTTCGCTTAAATGTTGTTTCATCAACCGATACAGCGGCACAGCATATAATTTGCCCAAACCAAAATTAGACGGGTCGGGAAAGTCGGCAATAATCACATCATAGAATCCTTGATGCGTTTCTAACCATTTTCCTGCATCCTCGTTGATGACCGTGACTTTTGGGTGAGTCAGTGCGTGTTGATTAAGAGCGGTCAACTCGGCATTGGTGCTAAAAAGCTGAGTCATGGCGGGGTCTAAATCGACCAAAGTCACGTGTTGAATCTGTGGATAACGTAAAATTTCGCGGATTGCTAAGCCATCGCCACCCCCTAAAACCAAAACCCGTTGTGCATGAGGCAAAGTGGCTAAAGCAGGATGCACTAAGGCTTCATGGTAACGATGTTCGTCTCGGCTAGAAAATTGCAAATTACCATTGATATATAAACGTAAATCATCTTGCCAACGGGTGACAATTAAACGCTGATAAGGGGTACTTTGGGCATTAATAATCGGGTCGCTAAACATGTTTTGCTCTGACCATTGTACTAAACGCTCACTCCCCACAAAACCGAATAACAAAAAGCCAATCACCAACACCGCGCGGCGTTGTTGTTGCGCGGCATTGCTTAATTGCGCTTTAAAACGATGAATTGTCCATGCCGCAACAAGCGTATTGCATAAACCAAATAAAAAACCTGTACGCGCCAAACCTAATGTGGGGGCTAATACCAGTGGAAATAATAACGATACCGCCAACGCCCCCAAATAATCAAAGGTTAAAACCCGACTCACTAGCGCACTAAAATTGGCTTGTCGTTGATTTAAGACCCGCATTACCAGTGGGATTTCCATCCCCACCAAAATGCCTATCATCATCACTAGCACATAAAGAATGGTTCTAAAGGGTAAGGATAACCATGCAAAGGTGATAAATAAAAAAGCTGCCGAAACGCCACCAATCAAACCAACCAATAATTCGACTTCAATAAAGCGTTCTAAAACACGCTCATCAGGCACATATTGCGCCAAATGTGAGCCAATACCCATCGCAAATAAATAACAGCCAATAATGGTCGAAAACTGTAAGATGGAGTCACCCAACAAATAACTGGCGAGCGCGGCAGCGACCAACTCATAGGCAAGGCCACAAGAAGCGACAATAAATACCGATAAAATCAGGGTGCGGTCGAGCATGATGAAAGGTGGGCGATAGTGGTAAAGTCGGGCATAATAACCCTAAACAGTTTTCGAAGGAAACGACACGATGTTATCTACTTATATTTACAACTATATTATCTATTTACTAGCCAGTTTAGCGATGATTGGCGTGTTTTCGTTGATTTATACCAAAGTGACTCCTTATGACGAATTAAAAATGATTCGTGAGGGACAGTCTGCCTCGGCATTTAGCTTTTTAGGCGCATTAATTGGTTTTTCACTCACTTTAGCATCAAGCATTATGCACAATGATTCTTTGGTGGCGTTTGCGGGATGGGCGGGGGCGGCAATGGCAGTGCAGTTGTTGGTGTATGGGGTGTTGTCGCGGTTAATGCCTGAGCTGCATCAAGAATTAGAAAATAATAATGTGGCGGTGGGGGCGTTGTTGGGTGGTGTGTCGTTGACCTTTGGTATTATTAATGCGGCGTGTTTGTCTTAGGCTGAAATAATGTGGAGATTAATATGATTCCTGCTAAAGTTCTTCAAGATTTTGATGCCTTGCCACCAGATTTGCAAGTTCAGATATTTGACTTTATTGAATTTGTTAAAGCGAAGCATCAGCAAAAAATACAAAACTCACCTCAGCCATTAGAGGTATCACCCTCCATAGGCTTGGGTGACAGAATGGCTAATTATTTTAAAGATATACCACCAGCAGATTGTTTGGAAGAAGAGTTTTTTTTACCTCGTAGAGAGCATTATCCACCAGTGAGTTTTGATGAATGATTTTGCTTGATACCAATATTATTTCTGCATTAATGCAGCCTGAATCTACAACCGCAGTGGTGGTAGATTGGTTTAATCGGCAACAGCATCATCAATTATATGTGCCAAGTATCGTGATTGCTGAAGTAACGTATGGTTTGCAATTGATGCCTCTTGGTAAAAGACAAACCTTGTTATTAAACCAGTTTCATTTGTTAATGGCGGACATATTTGCTGAACATATTTTGGTGTTTGGTCAATATGAAGCGGAGGCATACGCTTTACTACGCGCTCAACGAGACAGGCAAGGTCGGCCAATGAGTATGGCAGATGCACAAATAGCCGCTATTGCCCAAGTGCATCATTTAGCACTGGCAACACGTAATATCAAAGATTTTGAAGGTTGTGGGTTAAGGTTAATTAATCCTTTTGAGATATGAAAGCATAAAAAACTATTTAATAGCGCAGGAGTCTTAACATGGGTCTTTTTTCATTTGTTGCCAAGCAATTTGTTGATGTTATTGAATGGGATAATCAGCCAGATGGTCAACTCATGTGGCGTTTTCCATTTACCGACAACGAAATTCAATAT
>Ga0209599_10000440_pt1 | contig 27450 bp, 35 predicted proteins | sample Shrwel_input2_FT_FD_187534 | JGI IMG/M metagenome (GOLD analysis project Ga0209599, IMG submission 187534) | Subsurface microbial communities from deep shales in Ohio, USA - Utica-3 well 1 S input2 FT (SPAdes) (version 2) ...
ATTTAAGCACATATAAGTAAACAATAAGATGATTCCCATACCTTGTATGGAGTTATTTTTATGAAATTGTTCTATTCACCAAATGCCTGTTCTTTAGCCCCACATATCGTTTTAAGAGAGCTTGGACTTCCATTTGATTTAATCAAAGTCGATTTGCAACAGCATTTAACTGAACTGGGTGAGGACTTTTATCTGCTCAATAAGAAGGGACAAGTACCTGTATTACAGCTTGAAGATGGTTCTTTTTTAACGGAAGGTGCTGTGATTAGTCAGTTTCTTGTTGATCAATTCGAACATAGGGATTTGTTAGCTGAAATAAACACGGTAGAGCGTTATCAAACACTTTCTTGGATGAATTTTATTGCTGCAGAAATTCATAAAGCATATTCACCATTTTTCCATGAATCCTATGGCGAAGATTCTAAAACTATCTTTAGTACGATTTTAAATAAACACTATGCGTGGGTTGATCAACAGTTAGATGGGCAAAACTATTTAATGGGAAGTAACTTTACCATTGCTGATATTTATCTATTTGTGGTGACACGCTGGGCTGACTTTATTGGTCTTGATCTTGGGCATTTTATTCATTTAACAGCTTTTATGCAGCGAATTGCTCGTCGTCAAACGGTTCAAGATGCAATAGCAGCCGAAGCATCTTAGTATTCTTACCATCTATAAAATTATAAAAGGAGATACGCATGCCTTATATTTTAATTCAAATTACTAAAGAAAATGTCTCTACTGCACAGAAACAACAGTTGATTCAAGAGGCTACAGATTTAGTGGTTCGGGTGCTTCATAAAGACCCAGCTACAACATTTGTGGTCATTGATGAAGTTGACACAGATAACTGGGGTGTGGCAGGCGAATCAGTTTCGACCATACGCAATAGACAAAGAATAGGTACATAAAATGCAAAATAATTCGATAACTAAGATTCAACAGCAACTCGAAAAGTACTTTGATGGTTTGTACTTTTGTGATGTGGATAAATTACAGGGCGTATTTCATTTCGATGCAACTTATATCAACGCAACGGATGAGCCTATGCTTAAGTTAGATATGGATACTTATTTCTCCATTGTTGAAAAGCGTATTTCACCCGCATCTCAAAACCAATTAAGACAAGATAAGATTGTTTCAATCAATTTGATTCATGATCAGTTAGCGATGGTACATGTTGAATGTGTGATTGAGCCTAAATATTTTTATGATGCACTGACATGGGTACAAAAACAGGGTGAGTGGAAAATTATTTCTAAAGTCTTTCATTATCAACTTTTAGCGGACTAATTAAGCATCTTCCCAAAAGATAATTCGATTGGAAAAGGGATCAGTCATACTCAGTTCTAATGTTTCCCAATCTGTTTTTTCAACTTGAGGTTTAGCAAACTTATAGTCCTTGACCTCAAGTTCATTTTTTAACAGGCTGAGATTCTGCCAATAAATACGAATCGCGCTATGTGGACTCGCATCACCAAAATGTTCAGATAAATGAAGAATACAATCATCTTTGGAAATTTGTAGATAAACAGGGAAGTTATCCCCAAATGTATGTTGCCAGTCGATTTGAAAGCCTAAGTAGTCAAGATAAAAAGATTGTGCGAGTTCAATATCAAAGATACGAAAAATAGGGATGATTGAACCATTTTGCATGTTTATTCCTTATTAACGAACACCAAACTGTTGAGTCCAGTAACTCTTTTGTTTGGCAGTTTGATTCAATGAACAGGCGACCGCATAATCTGTAAATTTGGGATGCATTAAATTACTACAATGCACAGAACTAGCAAGCCAAGTTGCCATCACTTCATTTAAATTTTTCTGTCCTCGTGCGACATTCTCACCACCACCTTTACCTTTGAAGCCGTATTGTTTTAAGCGTGCTTTTAAATCTAATCCTGTTGTGCTGATATGCCCAAGAAAAGCATGGCTTGCCATATCTTTAGTATGAGCAACAGCACTGTCATATAAGTTCTGATTCCATTTTAATGGCGCAACAGCAGCAAAATATTTTTTGCCGCATTGCCGTCCTTGTTGCCTAATTTCATTAATTGCATTGATAATCATTTGTTGATAAGCAGGATTTTGTATATCTTGGCAACGGATTTCTGTTGTTGCAATTTGAATCTGTGGTACAGAGACTAAGTTTTCTTCTGCCGTTGCGGTTTGTGGCGCATTTGTATTACATGCAGAGAGTATAAAAAATAAAGGAGAGCAATAGAGTGGGCTGCGATAATTCATTTTTAATGTCTTTAATTATTTTAATCTTTTCATCATACGCTAAGGTATAAGCAGTGAGCAATTTTACCATAACAAAAAAGCGAGTATGAAACTCGCTTTTTTGTTACTCAACATATTTATGCGGTTTGTAAGGCTTTTAGGTCTTCGAGTACTTGTTCAGCATGCCCAGCTGCTTTAACTTTGCGATAGCTTTTCACTAATTTTTTGTTGTGAAAAATAAAGGTTGAACGTTCAATACCCATCACTTGTTTGCCATACATATTTTTCTCTTTAATGACATCGAAGTGTTTGCATAAGACTTCTTCTTGATCACTTATTAAATCGATGCTAAGCGACTGTTTCTCAGTGAAGTTTTGATGTGCTTTAACCGAATCTCGTGATACACCAATAATTTGACAATTTAAGGCATCAAACTGATCTTTTAAGCAAGAAAATCCAACAGCTTGAGTCGTACAACCAGGTGTTGAGTCTTTAGGATAGAAGTATAAAACTAACCATTCACTTTGGAGCTCAGTTAGGTTGATTTTACCTTGAGTCGTTGGGAAAATTTGGTTCGGTAATTGAATATTCTCTGACATTTTTCATCCTTCAATAAACATTATCATTGATCTAATTCAAGTGGTAAAAAAGCATATTCCTCATGATAAACAATATCGCCCCGACTTACAGGAATAGCTTTGTTAAAAATTGGTCCATCAATGACCGTGGTGTGAAATTCACCGCCTTCGCCACATGGATCAATGCCACGATTTTCTAACTCTTGGATGTATTCTTGAGTGAGGATTTTGCCTAAATCTTCAATTTGCATACCGAGTTTAAGATTGACGGTCACCAGAATACTGATAAAACCAAGACCAATAAATTCTTCTACCACTTCTTTATGTGGGCGCAACCACAGTGGCATGCCCAATTTTAGTCCCACTTGCTGAGTCACTTGATCATGCCAGCAGCCATGTTGAGGCATGTCTAAATCACCAGTGACCAGTACTTCAGCACCTTGTTGTTTTGCTTGATTGAGCAGTGCAATAAACTTACTTTCATAATCAGCCCAACTCGATGATGTCATATAAACAGGTAAACCAATCGCATCAGCTTGAGCACGGATAATATCCAGTGGCATTGCGTGTGAGCGTGAGCGTTGACCTTGTTCTTCTAGCATTACAATTAGTCCAATCACAGTACCTGTTTGCATGGCGTGATATAAGGCGAGGGAACTATCTTTGCCACCACTAAAAGATACGATTGATTTCCGTTGTTCGGCATTAGTTTTCCATTGATCTTGCATGGTGTTATTCAATTGATTCAAAGTAAAAGAGATTTTAGCAAACCCCAATAAAAAAGCCCGCATAATTGCAGGCTTTGTTTTCAGCAATACAAGTTTACTTTTTAGGAGCTTGTTGCTGAGCAGCTTTCATTGCTTCTTCAGTTAGTTTTTCTAACTTAGATACTAATGGAGCACCTAGACATGCTTGTAAGTCTTTATTTTGCTGTTGAACAAAACCTAAAGAACTTGGGCTTTTCTTCGCATTTATTGCGCTTTGAATTTCCCATTTTTGAGCTTCAGTCACCTTACCTTGCGCATCAATTTGACAACCGCAGAACTTGCTCACTTCTGCTGCTGTAAGTTTTCCGCCTTTAGCTGTTTGATCTTTACAAACATTGACTAATGCCGATTTTACATTGGTACTTTTATATGCAGCTTGCAATGGGTTATCAGCTGCATATGTTGCCGTTGCGAATAAAGCAGCAGCTGACATCATTGTAGAAAGAATAAGATTTGATTTAGAAAACTTCATATAATGTACCTAATTTTTTACCCTATATCGGTTATTCAGCGTAGCGCGTAGGATCCGCAATACCTGCTTCGATAAAACCTTGTTGACGTAAACGACAACTGTCGCACTTACCACATGCACGTCCTTGAGCATCTGCCTGATAGCAGGATACCGTTTGACTATAGTCTACGCCATGTTCGATACCTAAGCGTATAATATTCGCTTTGGATAAATGTAACAAAGGTGTTTCAATTTTAAGGGGTTTTCCTTCAACGCCAGCTTTCGTTGCTAAACGCGCGAGATTGGCAAAAGCGTCAATAAATTCAGGACGACAATCTGGATATCCTGAATAATCAACAGCATTGATACCAATCACGATGGCTTTTGCGTCAAAAACTTCTGCTGCGGCAAGGGCATAAGATAAAAAAATAGTGTTACGTGCTGGAACATAAGTTACAGGAATGCCTTCTTGTAATTGTTCTGGAACATCAATGTTATGATCTGTAAGCGCAGAACCGCCTAAATTACCTAAATCAATGTTAATGACACGATGTTCAACACTCGCACGTTGTGCTAATGCTCTAGCAGCATCAAGTTCTGTGGTCGAACGTTGACCATACATAAAACTTAAAGCGATACATTCATAATTTGCCTGTGCCCAAGCAAGACACGTTGTTGAGTCTAAGCCGCCAGACAATAATACGATGGCACGAGAACGCATATTATTTTCCATTATTCAACCTAAAATAAATTTGATGAAAGCAGTGATTGGTTAAAATTGCTTTGAGAACTTTTTAACGACCAGATTCGTCATTCCATAACAACTTATGTAACTGTAATTGGAATCGAACAGGGAGATGGTCTTCTAAAATCCACTGGGCTAAGTCACGTGCCAATGCTGGTAGGGTGACTGCACCTTTTTCAACAGCAAAAGCAGGAGAAAACCAAACGGTACTTACTTTGTCTTGCAACTGCAATTGTTCAAGTTGCAGTTTTGACCATTCATAGTCAGCACGATTACAAATCACAAATTTAATCTGATCGTGTTGAGTTAAATAGTCGATATTGGTAAATAAATTACGATGATCTTCATTAGAAGTTGGCGTTTTTAAATCAAGAACTTTAGAAACACGCGGATCAACTTTAGATACATCTAATGCGCCGCTTGTTTCTAGAGAAACTTCAAAACCAAGATCACACAAACGCTGTAACAAGATCAAGCAATTGGGTTGAGCAAGCGGTTCGCCGCCAGTAACACAAATATAAGGTGTTTTATGTTGGTTAGCAGTTTCAATAATCTGTTCAAGTGACTGACGTTCGCCACCTTCAAACGAATAAGTGGTATCGCAATAACTGCAACGTAATGGACAGCCTGTTAAACGAATAAAAACCGTTGGTAAGCCAAAAGTATTCGCTTCGCCTTGCAAAGAATAAAAGATCTCTGTAATGCGTAAACCCGCCGCAGGATCTGAGACAGGAATTGCAGAGGAACGTAAGGAAGCCATAAACAGTTACCACAAACAGGTGCTATACAAGTAGCATGTTACATAAAAACAAAATCTCTACGACCATGACTGATCGTAGAGACGAGGAACGGGTAGTTCCGCAATAAGTATTACAAATTAGTCTGCGCGTAATAAATCGTTCAAGCTGGTTTTAGCGCGAGTTTTCGCATCCACTTTTTTCACGATGATTGCAGCATAAAGACTGTAAGTACCACATTTTGATGGAAGGCTACCAGCAACAACCACAGAACCTGCTGGAACACGTCCGTAATGTACTTCACCAGTTTCACGATCAAAGATTTTGGTTGATTGACCAATGAAAACGCCCATTGAAATCACAGAACCTTCTTCTACGATCACACCTTCAACGATTTCAGAACGTGCGCCAATGAAGCAGTTATCTTCAATAATTGTCGGATTAGCTTGTAATGGCTCTAATACACCACCGATGCCTACACCACCTGACAAGTGAACGTTTTTACCGATTTGTGCACATGAACCTACAGTTGCCCATGTATCAACCATTGTACCTTCATCAACATAAGCACCAATGTTGACATAAGAAGGCATCAAGATCACATTTTTCGCTTGGAAACTACCACGGCGAGCAACAGCAGGTGGTACAACACGAACACCAGCAGCTTTAAACTGATCCTCAGTCCAACCTGAATATTTCGTTGCGACCTTGTCATAGAACTGTAGATCACAAGCTTCGATTGGCTTGTTGTCATTCAGTTTAAATGAAAGTAAAACTGCTTTTTTTAACCATTGATGAACAACCCATTCACCATCGATTTTTTCAGCAACACGAAGTGTACCGTTATCTAAAGCGGTTAATGCTTCTTCTACAGCTTGACGGATTTCTGTTGGGCAGTCCGTTGCGCTATAGTTTGCACGCTCTTCGAATGCTTGCTCAATGATTGTAGAAAGCTGAGACATGATCTTCCTTCTTCCAAAAAAATTTTGAAGATTTTACACTAAATTGCTTCAATAAGCTTTGAAAAAAGTCGTTACAATATTTTATTTTATTTATAAGCAATAAAAATGTAACAAAATCGGAGATTATTGTTTTTTATCTATAATTTCAAAATATACAATTACTTTAAATTTGTATCAAAAAATAACAAAAAGTAATCATTTTCTGTATAAAAAGTTGGCGATCAATCTTTTATTATGCAATCACAGAAACAATATTAAATTTTTAATAAGAGTATTTTTTGAGGAGACTTCCATGAAAGCTTTGCGCGTTATGTTGGCAGCTGGTGCATTAACAGCAATTGCAGGTACTGCTTTTGCAGCAGATGAGCAAGTTGTTAAAGAATCAGTTTATGCATTCCCATCTTACTTAGACCCAGTGTCAGTTCGTGCTGAAGTAGGTACAACAGGTTATGGTGGTGCGATTTCTTATCGTGTGAACCCATATGTAGCATTAAGCCTTGGTTATAATGGTGGTGATATTTCTTGGTCGGATGATCTAAAAATCGATGGTACCAAGTATGATATGGACATGGATAACAAAACTGCATATTTGAATGCAGAAATTTATCCATGGGGCGCTAATGAGAATGCATTTGCACGTTCATTGTATGTAGCAGCTGGTGTTGGTTACTTAGACAATGAATATAACTTAACTAAAAATGTTGGTGGCAACAGTTTGGTTAAAGTAAATGGTGAACGATTCACAACTACGGCTAATCAAAGTGCAAAAATTGATGGTACTATGAATTATGATAATAATTTTGCACCTTACGTAGGTTTTGGTCTAAACACGCCTGTATATAAAAACATCGGTTTATTTGGTGAAGTCGGTGCCTATTACACAGGTAATCCAACTGTGAGCTTGAAAACTTCTGGTGATGATCAAATCATTGGTAGCAATGGTAATACATTAGAAAGCGCAGTTGATAAAGAGCAACGTAATATTGAGAACAAAAGTCGATATGAGTGGATGCCAGTTGCTAAAGTGGGTGTAAGCTTTAGCTTCTAAACCACGAATAAAAAAACGAGCTTTAAAGCTCGTTTTTTTATGTTCGCATAATGATAAAAAATGGCTCTAATTGAGCCATTTTTTTATTCTTCAGGATAGGCAACTTTTTTAAGTTCTTTAATATTTGTTTGGGGTGAGCATAAAGAGATAAATTCGTAGCCATAACCACGAAGTAAATGTCCTTTTCGAACTGCAATCCAAGTTGTATTTACACCAAAAATCTCTGTTTTAAGTTGTTCTAGGCGATAGTCTTTGTCATTGTCATATGCGACATCATTGACAATACCAACACCCATATTCAGTTCAACATAGGTTTTAATAACATCGGCATCAAGCGCTGACATCACGATATCTGCATGTAAATGTGCATCATCGAATGCTTTGTCGATTTTTGAACGTCCTGTGAAACCACCGTGATAAGTGATCAGTGGATATTCAGCTAAAACCTCTAAGCTTAAGGTATCTAATTTGGTTAAGGGATGGTCTTTCGGTGTAATAATACTGTGATGCCATTCATAATAAGGCACGCTAGCCAAGTTTTCTTCAGTCGTTAAAGATTCCGTTGCAATACCGATATCAGCCTCGCCTTGAAGTAACATTTCAGCAATTTCAACAGGACTAGCCTGTTGTAAAACTAAATGCACTTTTGGAAATAATTTTTTAAATTGATTTACGATTGGTGGCAACACATAACGAGCTTGCGTATGTGTGGTTGCAATCGTTAATGTACCTTCATCAACTTTATTAAAATCATCGGCTAGACGTTTAATATTATCAGCATCGACCAACATCCGCTCAACAATGCTGAGTAGTGATTGCCCTGGTTCAGTCAATCCTAATAAGCGCTTGCCTTTACGCACAAACAGTTGTACGCCTAATTCATCTTCTAAGTCTTTAATGTGTTTACTCACACCTGACTGGGAGGTATATAGTGCCGCAGAAGCTTCAGTTAAATTAAAGTTTTGACGAACAGTTTCTCGAATAATTCTGAGTTGTTGAAAGTTCATAAAGTTTTTCCTCATAAGAGGATGGGGCATATTCTTACCCCATCAGTATTATTTTAAGCAACTTGCGTCGGTTGATCTGCAAATAAATGAAGTTGAGCAGCACTAATCCAAACTGTTTGATTTGGTTTGAATTGATGTAAATTTGCTTCTTCTACATTTAATAAAATTTCAATAGTACGTCCACTACGATCTTGTAATTCAGCCACGACCCGACCAGCGATCCACACTTCACGTAAGAAGGTTGCCTCAATCGTATTCGGTTGAGGTTGGGGATGAATATGTAATTCATTTGGTCGTGCAAATGCAATCACTTTACCTTGTGGTGCATCTAAACTTGTTGGTAATTGGATACGATCATCGCCGATTCGGATAATACCGCCAGTATGCTCACCTTCAAAACGATTTGCTTGACCAAGGAAATCAAAAACAAACGGAGTAGCAGGTTTTTCATACACTTCACGCGGTGAGCCGATTTGTTCGACATCACCTTTGTTCATCACAATGATCTGATCTGCAACTTCTAGCGCTTCTTCTTGGTCATGGGTGACAAAGATTGAAGTAATATGCAGCTCATCATGTAAGGTACGTAGCCAGCGGCGTAATTCTTTACGAACTTTAGCATCAAGTGCACCAAATGGTTCATCAAGTAACAAAACGCGTGGTTCAACTGCGAGTGCACGAGCCAATGCAATACGTTGACGCTGACCTCCTGAAAGCTGAGCAGGGTAGCGGTCTGCTAAGAAACCAAGTTGTACCAAATCTAGTAAACGAGTGACCCGTTTTTTGATTTCAGCTTCGGATGGACGTGTTGCACGTGGGCGAACACGTAAACCAAAGGCGATATTGTCAAAAACAGTCATGTGACGAAACAAAGCGTAGTGTTGAAATACAAACCCAACTTGACGTTCACGTACATGGATGTCAGTTGCATCTTCACCTTCGAGTAGAACCTGACCACCATCCGCAGATTCTAAGCCCGCAATAATGCGTAACAACGTTGTTTTTCCGCAACCAGAAGGACCAAGCAGAGCAACCAATTCACCTTCAGGAAAATCTAAAGAGATATTTTTGAGTGCATGGAATGCACCAAAGTGTTTTTCAATATTTTTAACTTGAATACTCATGTGTTCATTCCTTAGGGATTTGTTTTATGTTCATTTGCTTGGTCTTGGCGGACTTCAAGCCAAGTTTTCAAAATCAAAGTAATGATCGCTAAAAATGCCAGTAATGAAGACACAGCAAATGCAGCACTAAAGGTATATTCGTTATAGAGAATCTCGACATGAAGCGGTAATGTGTTGGTTTCACCGCGGATATGTCCTGAAACGACAGAGACTGCACCAAACTCTCCCATAGCACGCGCATTACACAGAATCACACCATAGATCAAACCCCATTTAATATTTGGAAGAGTCACTTTCCAGAAGGTTTGCCAGCCCGAAGCACCAAGTACAATCGCTGCTTCTTCCTCTTCGGTTCCCTGAGCTTCCATTAAAGGTATAAGTTCACGTGCAACAAATGGTACTGTAATAAAAATAGTAGCTAAAACAATGGCAGGTACGGCATATAGAATTTTAATATCATGATCCATTAACCAACCACCAATCCAACCTTGAGAGCCAAAAATTAATACAATCATCAAACCTGCAATTACAGGCGAAACTGAGAATGGCATGTCGATAATCGTGGTCAAAATGGCTTTGCCACGGAATTGGAACTTTGCAACAGCCCATGCCGCCGCAACACCAAATACAACGTTAATTGGTACGGCTATTGCGGCAGTGAGTAAGGTTAGCTTTACAGCGGATAAAGTATCTGAATCAGTCAGTGCATTGATATAAACATTCAGACCTTGTTTAAAAGCTTCAACAAAAACCAAAATCAAAGGTAAAATTAAACAACTCAGAAAGAAGATAAGTGCAACACTAATAAAAGTGTAACGGACCCAAGTCGGTTCGCGGGTTGCATCTCTAGCTTGTAATTTAAGCGCTAAACTATTGCTACTGGTATTTAAGCTCATTGTGCAGTTCTCCCTGTACGACGACTTGCCCATGCTTGTACTAAGTTAATTAAAAATAGAATGGCAAAAGAGAGAACAAGCATAACCACAGCAATCGTGGTCGCACCTGCATAGTCATATTCTTCTAAACGAGAAATAATCATAAGCGGAGCGATTTCTGTTTTGTAAGGCTGGTTACCTGCAATAAAGATCACTGAACCGTATTCGCCGACACCACGAGCAAAAGCCAAAGCAAAGCCGGTCAGTAGAGCTGGAAATAAAATTGGTAAAATGATTTTGGTAATCGTCTGGTAACGATTTGCACCAAGCGCAGAAGCGGCTTCTTCCAATTCAGTTTCAATGTCACTTAGTACGGGTTGTACGGTACGAACCACGAAAGGTATACCAATAAAAATCAGAGCTAAAGTAATCCCAATCGGGGTGTAAGCTACCTCAATCCCAAGTGGAGAAAGATATTGTCCAATCCAGCCTGTTGGTGCATATAACGAGGTTAATGCAATGCCTGCAACAGCAGTAGGAAGAGCAAAAGGTAAATCTACTAAAGCATCGACAATACGTTTACCTGGGAAACTATAGCGAACTAAGCACCAAGCGAGTAATAAACCAAAAATAACATTTACCAATGCCGCTATTAATGCAGCACTAAAGCTAAGTTGTAGAGACTTTAAAATTCGCTCTGACGTTAAGATTTCCCACAAGCCATCCCAACCAATCCCTAAAGATTTGATAAACACAGCAGATAAAGGAATAAGCACAATCAAAGACACGTAAGCGAGGGTAAAACCTAATGAAAGACCAAACCCAGGCAGCACTCGGGAACGCTGCGACATGATATTTCCTCAAAGAGAAAGTTTGCTAAAGCAAGCAAATAAATAACGCGAAAACTAAAAAAAGGACGGTGATTAGGCAAATTTCAAATTAAAATTTGCCTGACTCATTCGAGAGATAGGTTGCATCTTTTTTTCAGGCAGCAAGTAGTTCAGAATCTCAGGGAAAGGACCAAATCCAGATGCGACATTGATATGACCGACAGCACCTAAATTAATGGGTGTTAGTTTCCATGCTTGAGCCAATTGCAAAGCATCGACATAACCTAACCAAGGGTCATTTTCACTAATTAATAAAGTAGTTGGTACTTCAATTTTGATCTGCTGAAAATACTGTTTATAGTCAGCCAAGCTATGACGTGCGAAGCCTGCTTCACCAAAACGTGCAGGGTTGGCGGGTGCAACCAATACTAGATTTTTAACTTTTGTCCTGAGTTCTGGGTGCTCAGCAAGCGCAGCAATACTGGTTAAGCAGCCAAAACTATGCGCCACGATTTGAATAGGTGCTGGAGCAGAAACAACAGTTTTAATAAATTGGACAATCCATTCACTGAGCACAGGACGATCCCAATGTTTCTGTTGAACGCGAGAGCTAGACACAAGTTGCTGTTGTAACCAAGACTGCCAGTGTTGCTCTTCGCTACCACCTACACCTGGAACAATTACGGTATGAATCATGTCCGCTCTCCCTATCTACTTTGTAAGTAAATTATTTCGTAGTGCTGTTGATCTTGACGATTTGGTCAAACACACCGCCATTATCAAAGTGGGTTTTTTGTACTTTAGTCCAACCGCCAAACTCTTTATCAATCGTCACAAGTTTGAGTGGTTTAAACGTTGTGCTGTATTTTTTTAAAACAGCCGCATTTCGAGGACGATAGAAGTTACGAGCAGCAATTTCTTGACCCGCAGGAGAATATAAATAGTTCAAATATCCACGTGCGATTTGTAAGTTGCCTTTCTTCTCAGCATTTTTTTCTACGACTGCAACAGGTGGTTCAGCCAAAATGGAAAGAGAAGGTGTGATAATTTCAAACTTGCCTGGTTGTTCACGTATTGCAAGAAATGCTTCATTTTCCCAAGCAAGTAATACGTCACCTATACCGCGTTCAGCAAAAGTTGTGGTTGCACCACGGGCACCTGAATCAAGAACTTTGGTTTGCTTGTAAATTTGGCGAACAAATTCTTGAGCTTTAGCGTCGTTGCCACCTTTTTGATGTTTTGCCCAAGCCCAAGCACCTAAGTAGTTCCAACGTGCGCCACCAGATGTTTTTGGATTTGGTGTAATAATTTCTACACCTGGTTTTACTAGATCGCCCCAGTCTTTGATTTGTTTAGGATTACCTTTACGTACAAGGAAAACAATTGTTGAGGTATAAGGCGTTGAGTTGTTTGGTAGCTTCTTTTGCCAATCGGCTGGAAGTAATTTTGCATTTTCAGCAATTTCATCAATATCAGCTGCAAGTGCAAGGGTCACCACATCAGCATTTAAGCCATCAATAACTGCACGAGCTTGTTTACCTGAACCACCATGTGATTGTTTAAAGTCAATGTCTTGACCAGTGCGTTGTTTCCAAAATGCACCGAACTGCTTATTAAAATCTGTATAAAGTTCACGAGTCGGGTCATAAGAGACATTTAAAAATTCTTGTGCCGCGAAAGATGAAACGGAAAGTAGTGCAGCAATAACGCCGACTTTAACTTGAGATAAACGCATGAAAACCCCTTTAATTGATCTGTTATCAGCAGATCTTCAATCATTGTTTGGAATATGTACGCAGCATAACGATAGTTTTTTTGCAAAAAAAATAATTAAAATCGAATTTGATATGAATTAAAAAGAAATATAAAAAACAGATAACTTATGCATATTTTTTGATAATAACTTTGCTTATATCTATGAAAACAAGATGTTGTGGCATAACGGTTGTAAATGTGGAGTATAAAAATGAGTTTATTTTTAGTTCGCTTGATTTTGGATGAAATCTAAATTTGTTTTATTCGTGGGATAGTTGTTTAGCGGCAAGATTAAAAAACCAATCACGACTATGGTAAATATTCTGGTCGCTGATCTGTTACCTCGAATTTCCGAAACTTAGCTTTCAAGGTATGATGATGGGGGTATTTCAGACTGAATTCTTGATCATGCAGTGTTATAAAAACGGACAATTGATTGATTCGATCCCATTATTAGATCGTGCCTTTCACTATGGTGATGGTTGTTTTACCACTGCACGGATTTTTCAAGGTGTGTTTGAACTAAAACAGCTGCACTTCGCACGTTTAAAAGTAGCTTGCCAAAGCCTGAGTCTCGATGCCGATCTTTCTCTAATTGATGAATCAGTCGAACAACTTAAACAGCAAAATCCAACTTTGAATGGTACATTTAAAGTCGTTATCAGTCGTGGTGAAGGGGATCGAGGTTATAGTCTTCCTTTACATGCGGCTGATATTTACGTGTGGTATTACCCTAGAGTGATGCATGTTTTTCAACCTGAATGGATTGAAAGTGGATTGTTAACGCATGCTTTAGGTCTCAATATGCCGCACTTAGTTGGGTTGAAAACATTGAACCGATTAGAGCAAGTATTACTTAAACAAGAAGCTGATCAGCAAGGCTGGCTAGAAGCATTGGTGAGCGATGTGCAGGGTTATATTGTAGAAGGGGTGAGCAGTAATTGTTTTATTCGTATAAATGATCGATGGATTACGCCTGAACTTCGGTATAATGGCGTTCACGGTGTGATGCGAGCGACAATTCTCTCTCGGATGCAGCAACACGATATTCAGTGCGAGCAACGTTGTATTGAATTAAATGAAATTGAACACATTCAAAGCTTATTTTTCTGTAATGCTTTGCATCCAATGAAAGCCGTCATTCGATTTAATCGGCAAGCTTTAGCCCAGCAACCATACCTTGACTTATTTAAAACTTTAAAACTTAGCCAGATTGACTAAATATGCCAAAGCCACCTAATCCAAGTAAGACTAAGAAAAAACCAAAAGCTAAACCGAAATCTATCTTTCCATTGAAAGCCTTTTTCATTGCGATCATCATTTTTGCACTGCTGATTTTGGGTGTTTTATGGTCAAGTTTATTTAAGAATTATCCTATTGATTCTAAAAAACAAATTTTAGTGATTTCTTCGGGTGACACTTATTCTGGTTTTATTGACCGTTTGGCAGAAGAAAATAAGGTGAATTTCCCGATTATTTTAAGGATTTATCAGAAATTTATGATTCATGACACCATGAAAGCGGGTGTATATGAAATTACACAAGGCATGAGTGTTCGTCAGGTTTTAGAAATGCTATCGAATGCCGACAATGCGCAGATGAATCGTATTTTAGTGATTGAAGGCACGACATTTAAGCAACTTATTAATAATTTAAAGAAAGATCCAAATGTCACTAAAACTGTCTTACACTTACCTAAAGATCAGTTATTAAAAGAACTCGAAATTCCTTATTCTCATCCAGAGGGTTTATTTGCACCTGATACGTATTTCTTCGCAAAAGGTGAAACAGATAAAAAAATCTTAACTGATTTGTATCGTCGTCAAATGAAATCATTGGATGAGGCTTGGGCAAATAAAGCACCAAATTTACCCTATAAAGATAAATATGAAGCGTTGATCATGGCTTCAATTATTGAAAAAGAAACCAGTTTGGATAGCGAACTTGAGCAAGTGTCGGGTGTGTTTGTTCGTCGTTTGAAAATAGGGATGCGTTTGCAAACTGATCCAACCGTGATCTATGGCATGGGTGAAAACTATAAAGGCAATATCACCCGTAATGATTTACGCATGCCAACGTCCTACAATACATACACCATTAATGGTTTACCACCAACCCCAATTGCTTTACCAAGTAAAAAAGCGATTGAAGCAGCCATGCATCCAGACGATGCTAAAAATATTTACTTTGTTGCTACAGGCAATGGTGGGCATAAATTTACAGCGTCTTTAGAAGACCATAATCGTGCAGTGCAAGAATATTTAACTGTGCTACGTTCAAAGAAAAAGCAGGGCGAATAATGTTTATTAGTTTTGAAGGTACGGAAGGTGTTGGTAAGACTACGCTGATTCGTAAAATTCATCAGTACTTTGAACAGCAAGGTAAAGAAGTGGTGTTGACCCGTGAACCGGGTGGAACACCGTTGGCTGAACAGATTCGCTCATTATTATTGGCGGTGAATCATGAAGAGCAAATGAGTCATGATACCGAGCTGTTATTGATTTATGCAGCACGTGCACAGCATTTACAACAAGTGATTTTACCTGCATTAGCGGCGGGAAAAATTGTGCTGAGTGATCGTTTTACTGATGCTAGCTTTGCTTATCAATGTTCTGGACGTGGTTTGAGTCAGGAAAAGTTGCAACTGTTGAATCAAACTTTTGTGGCGAAAATGCCGAATATTACCTTTTGGTTAGATGCCCCGATTGAGTTGGGGATGACCCGTGCACGAGAACGTGGTGAATTGGATCGTTTTGAACAAGAAAAATTAAGTTTCTTTACTAAAGTTCGTGCCGGCTACGAGACCTTGTGGCAAGCAGAGCCTGAACGAATGAAGCGTTTGGATGCAACTCAGAATGCTGATGTTGTGTTTGATGAAGCTTTGCAATATTTGAAATAGGTAAGTCCTCATGAATAAAGATCATGATAGCTATTATTTTGATAAGGCAATTGATGCAATATCAAATCATACTGAACTCGCTATTTTTATTAAGAAACTACGTCAGAATCTTATAGATAATCCAAACAGTTGGGAGAATATTAATCTGTTTGATTTTCTTGATGCTTTAGCTTCATGGACTGAAGATATGGATGGATATTATAAAAATACAAATCAGAGTGGGCGTCTAGATCAACCTGATTGGGAAACCTTTGCAGAAATGCTTTTGGCTGGTCGAGTTTACGAATAACTTTAGGGCTAAAGATATAATCCTAAGCCCTAGTGATATCACTCATTCACCAACGGCTGCTCCACTTTAAAGTTGGGTGGTGTTAGCACTGTCTTGCGAATTTCATTTGAGAGTTCAGGATAATCCAGCGTGTAATGTAAACCACGTGATTCCTTACGCTCCATTGCACAACGCACAATCATTTCAGAGACTAAAACTAAGTTGCGCAACTCAATCAGATTCTTACTGACACGGTAATCTTGATAGTATTCATTAATTTCACGTTTCAACATTTCGATACGGTGTAAAGCACGTTGTAGTCGTTTAGTCGTACGAACAATACCCACATAGTTCCACATGGTAGAACGTAGCTCATCCCAGTTTTGTAAGATGACAACATCTTCATCCGCATCGGTGACTTGAGATTCATCCCAAGAGGGTACATCTGGAAATTCAAAGCTTGTGTTGTGTTTGCTCTGAATATCTTCTGCTGCGCTCATGCCATAAACAAAACATTCGAGTAGTGAGTTACTTGCCATACGGTTTGCGCCGTGTAAACCTGTATAAGAGGTTTCACCAATGGCATATAAACCATCTAAATCCGTTTGGCTATGCTCATCGACGACCACACCACCACAGGTATAGTGCGCAGCAGGAACAACAGGAATCATATCTTTAGTGATATCAATGCCGAGTTCGAGCAAACGTGCATAAAGTGTTGGGAAGTGTTCAGTAATAAACTCGGGTGATTTATGCGTGATGTCTAGCCAGACATGGCGAATACCTAAGCGCTTGATTTCATGGTCAATGGTGCGTGCCACAATGTCGCGTGGTGCAAGTTCAGCACGTTCATCAAAACGCAACATGAAACGTTCACCGTCTGGTAAACGTAGATAAGCGCCTTCACCACGCATCGCTTCGGTAATTAAGAAAGAGCGCGCTTTCGGATGATATAAACAAGTCGGGTGGAATTGGTTAAATTCCATATTGGCTACACGGCAACCCGCACGATAAGCCATGGCAATACCATCACCTGTTGCGATGTCAGGATTCGAAGTATAGAGATAAGCTTTCATTGCGCCGCCGCAAGCAAGCGCAGTAAACGGAGCTAAAAAGGTGTGAACTTGTTCGTGATCTTCATCAAGTGCATATAAACCAATTGCACGATTAGTCTGATCTTGATGACCAAGTTTATGTAATGTAATTAAATCAATCGCAATATAATTTTCAAAAATTGTAATATTTTCACGTTCTTTTGCTCGTTCAACCAAAGTGGTTGAAATGGCTTTACCTGTTGCATCGGCAGAGTGAATGATACGACGTTGCGAATGACCACCTTCGCGTGTTAAATGTAATTGTTCATCATCATCTAGGGTGAACTGCACGCCTTGCTTGAGTAGGAAGTCAACAGAAGGTTTGCCGCCTTCAACTGTATGTTGGACTGCATCTAATTCACAAAGATGAGCACCTGCAATCATTGTGTCACTTATGTGTTGTTGAATAGAATCAGTTTCATCTAATACCGCAGCAACACCGCCTTGCGCATAGAAAGTACTCGCTTCTGTTAAAGCTGCTTTTGCTAAAATGGCAATCTTGTAATGACTTGGTAAAGAGAGTGCAAGACTTAGACCTGCACCGCCACTGCCCACAATTATCACATCAAAATGGTGAATTGTTTTTAAATCAGGCATGTCGATCTGCTTCAGTTTCAAACGTTTGCTAATGACACCGCTTTTTTCTCAAAAAGGCAAGTGCCAATCTGCCTAGAGTTAAGTGATTTTTTAGCGAATGTTGACAATTTTAACTAAGAGTATCTTTAAGCTAGATGAAAAAACAAACGGATTACGTTTCAATACATTGTTTTAATCTGAAATTAAGCTGATTGACTTAAAAATAGTGTGAATGAATTAATGATGAATTTAAATCCCCATAATTTATTCACATTCCATGATTGTTTTTCTTTGTATACATTGAAAACATAAACATATTTTTACGAAAAGAGTTAGGGGATTATGCTAAAAACATAGTCTTAAAATTAATTAAATCAATTGGTACGTAGGTTCTTGCTTCATGAAAAGTCGCTATTTACAACAAGGAATGTATGCTGCCGTATTTACGGTGGCAGCTGTACAGGTTAATGCTGCATCGCCAGTGGATTTTTCAAATCTCGTAGAGCAGGTGAGTCCTGCTGTCGTGAGCGTCAATGTTGTGAAAAAAATGACTCAGGATGAGTTGTTACAACAACAAGTCCCTGAAATTTTACGTCGTTTCTTTGGTAATCAAGTCATTATTCCTCAACAACAGGGACCACAAGAAAAAACAGGTTACGGTAGCGCATTTTTTATTAGTAAAGATGGCTATTTGGTTACTAATCATCATGTGATTGAAAATGCATCACGAATTAGTATTACCTTAAATGATCGCCGTGAATTAGATGCAACTTTAGTGGGTAGCGATGAACGTACCGATGTTGCTGTTCTAAAAGTGAATGGTGCAAATTTCCCTGAATTAAAAATTGGTAATGTAAATCAGCTAAAAGTGGGTGAACCTGTTTTAGCGATTGGATCACCTTTCGGTTTTGATTACTCTGCGTCCGCAGGTATTGTGAGTGCTAAATCTCGAAATATGAGTGGTGAAACGTCAGTTCCTTTTATTCAAACGGATGCTGCATTAAACCCAGGTAACTCAGGTGGTCCATTATTCAACCAACGTGGTGAAGTTGTTGGTGTGAACTCACGTATTTTTAGTGGGACTGGCGGTTATATGGGTTTGTCATTCTCTATTCCAATCGATGTTGCAATGGATGTAGTACAGCAGCTTAAAACTACAGGTAAAGTGACGCGTTCTTATCTTGGTATTATGTTGCAAGATATTGATCGAAATTTAGCTGAAGCATATAAATTACCGAAACCTGAAGGCTCGTTAATTACACAAGTCACCGCGAAATCACCAGCAGAAAAAGCAGGTTTGAAATCTGGTGATGTAATATTGAAAATTAATGGTGCTTCTATTTCGCGTACTAGTGATTTACTCAATGTATTAAACCGTGTTGCACCAGGTCAGACAGTTCAGTTAGACGTTTTACGTGATGAAAAAACACGTACAATTTCAGCAACTTTGGGAACAGCACCTGACGATACTCCAGCAGCTGAGGATAAAAATAATGCAACCAGCGGTTTAGGTATGAGTATTCGTAACCTAACTGAAGCGGAACAGTCTCGTTTAGATGTTCGTGGCGGTATTTTGGTACAAGATGTGAAGCGTGGTGGTTTGGCTTCATTATCAAATATTGTTGCTGGCGATGTAATTTTGCAAGTTAACGGCACACCGATTACCAATAGCCAAATGTTTGCAAAAACAGTTGCTGCGTTACCAAAAAATAGCGTTGCTCGTGTTGCGATTATTCGTCAAGGTCAACGTGCAATTTTAGGTTTGCGTTTACCTTAATAAGCTAGGTATTTTTGAAAAACCACTCTTCAGCTTGAGTGGTTTTTTATTTTGTAATACCGAAATGTTTCGTCTAGTGTATGCACATGAGTTTTATTATCGTGATTAAACAATATTTATGAGTACGATTTTTGATTTAAGAATACAAGTTCAACCAAATCATATTGATGTGCTTGGGCATGTAAATAATGTAGTTTATGTTCAATGGATGCAGGACGTTGCAGCTGCACATATTGAAACGCTTGGTTTGGGAGTTGCGCAATATTTAGAGTTAAAGCATGCAATGGTTGCTGTTGAGCATCATGTTCAATATCGTAAAGCTGCTTTGCAGGGTGAGGAAGTCATTTTAAGAACATGGCTAGATGATATTAATGCACTGTATTCTTTTCGTAAGTACGCATTTTATCGTCCACAAGATCAAAGTGTTTTATTTGTTGGAAATACCAAATGGGCATGTATTGAAATTAGTACAGGTCGCCCTAAACGCATGTCACCGAGCTTTAGCCAAGCATATCAACCAATCAGCTCTGAATTAAATCCAATGGATTTTTCAATTTCATATGAAAAATAATCGCTGCTGTCTAGAAGCTATGGTTTCGTATGCAGATAATTATTTTGAATACTTTGAAAGGTCATTCTGTTATAATTCCTCACAATTTTGTTAAACCGCTTTGGCTCATCACTTTCATTGAAGTATTGAGCGTTTTATTTTCTCAAGGTAACCCATGGCGCAAGCTAAAAAATCCGTAGATATCAAAAATATACGCAATTTCTCGATCATTGCTCATATTTATGATTGAAGTGGAGTAGCTAAAAGTCGCTATCGGACATAATAAGTCAAGAAATCAAGTAAAGCCCACATGTTGGGCTTTTTTTTACGGTCACTATCGGACATAATCAGACACTAAGCGAACCTATAAGCAAAGCAAATTATGTACACAAATGAGTACATATTTGAGGGTTTTTGACTGCTCTTTTAGTTTAGTGTTGGAATGTATGGCTCTTACAGAATCTTGGTTAAAAGCACAGCTTGGCAAGGATAGGGATAAGCTCGAAGAGTTTTCAGACCGTGATGCCATGGGGGTGAGAATCACACCTAAGGGTAAAGTTATATTTCAATTAAGATACCGCTATAACGGGAAACAACACCGACTTGATCTTGGCTCATATCCAAACATCACTCTAAAAGAGGCCAGGTTAGAGTCGGATCGTTTACGTGCCCTATTAGAAAAAGGCCATGACCCTAAGCAAGTAAAATTAAAAGAGCTTTCCAGTATTCAGAATGCTTATACATTTGAAAAACTATTTTCTGAATGGTATGAAAAATTCTGTTTTCCCAACAAAGCTAGTCATCATGATATTAAGCGATCATTCGAAATTTATGTTCTGCCAAAATTTGGAACCCAAAACAGTGATGACATTTCTGCTTACCAATGGATATCATTATTAGAGGATGTCGTTCATCACAGTCCATCAATTGCAGCACGTTTACTTTTGAATGCTAACCAGTGCCTAAAATGGGGCGGTAAGCGCGGTTTAGTGACTACAAACCACCTTGCCAACGTTTCAGCAAAACATGACCTTAGAATTGAGAAGAACGTTAAAGAGAGGGCATTAAGTGATTATGAAATTCATATTTCATTTGATGCTCTAAAAAATACAAGAATGGCCGAAAAGAATAAGCTATTTTTAACGATGTTGTTGGTATATGGATGCCGGGTTGGAGAGTTAAAATTAGCCAAGAAATCAGATTTTGATTTTGATAAGAATATCTGGTCAGTACCAGCTGCAAACCATAAAACGGGCAAAAAGACTAAAAAGCCATTAATTCGGCCAATTACAGAAAACATCAAGCCTTATTTGATGCAGGTGATGAAGTTATCTCCTAAATCAGTATATTTATTCACGGCAGACGGATCTGATCAACCCCTTGGTGAATCTTCGCACTTGACGATGCCCTATAACATTTTTCAATGGTTGAAGCGGCATAAAGGTATAGAAATCCAACATTGGTCTGTGCATGACTTGAGGCGTACCATGAGAACAAACATGTCTACGATCGCACAGCCACATGTATGTGAAATCATGTTAGGGCATGCATTGCCTAAAATTTGGGGAACATATGACAAGCATGATTATTTAGATGAGCAATATGATGCCTATACGAAGTGGGTAGAACGTTTAGAAAATATCTGGAAAGACGAAACGCTAGCGGGCTAGCGTTTGTTTCTTTTTGCGAAGTGGTAACGATTGAAACCATGCAAGGATTTTGCCTGAGTCATAATTGTTGCCAGAATTGCGGCAAGCAGAGAACGGCTTAGGCATTGGGTTCTCAAACAAATCCTCATCTTGCCATCGACATAATGTTCGTGAAGATCGTTTTAAAATTTGCTCAAGATCCGCCGTTTTTAATACTGGTTCAGACTTTAAAGCTTCTTCAATTGTCATACCTTGAAAACTAGCCATTTAAGCCTCCTTTACCACGGCAGTTGATTCTGTTTTAGATAGGGCAATGCTCACTACGTGAGTATCTTCCAATACAGTCCATTTAATTTCATCAAGCCCAAAACATTGCTTTAAAAGTTCAGACACTTGCTCTTGTGTTAAAAATAATTCCTGTTTGGTTGTAACGTAGGTTTTAGTCAAAGCTTTTAAATGATTTACCACTCCAACTTGTTCAATTGTCTCAACTGGTAAATTTTGATTTACCACTGGTATATTTTTTGGCGTGATTTCAGGTTTTTGTACCACTTTGCTTGGACTGCATTGTGTGGTGGTGTTATCTGCTGGTACAGATTTTGGATTGTGCTGTGGTTTTTGATCCACATCAAAATTGGGAATATATAACTTCCGACCATCATCTTGTTTTACCAAGCCCACTGGGAAATAATTTTTTCTAATATAATTAAGCTCAGTGTCAAATCTTGAGCGTTGGCAATTTAAATTATCTAATGCCTCAAGCAAAGTAACTCCCGTTGGATTTGACTTAAAAAGGTGAACCATGCGCTTTAATAATGATTCAGTTTTAGATTGATCTTCATTTGTGGCCATGGCAGCTTCCTCAGTTTTTAATACAACAGGTGTTAATAATTCCAGTGATTGTTCAGATTCCAATTTTCTCTTTTTGTCTAAAAACCATATTCCATCTGCGCACTCAGCATTAATGATGGCTAACACCTTCTTAGTCGTTTTAACGCTCAATCTACAAACTGTCGTTAACTGAGAAATATCCAACCCAAAAGGCTCTTTTTCCAAAGCACTTGTTACAACCTTTACTGATTTTTCTAATGCTAAGCATTTAGTATGTCGTCTTAATTCCGCTGCTGAGTTCATGAAGTTCTCCCAACTATTTTTACCAATGCTCGGTATTGTTCTTGAAGTTGTTCAACACGATTTTCTATCCAACGATTTTTTAAACGTGTGAATTCAGATTCCGTACAATCACGATGCAAGTTTTTAAACAACCTAGAGTTTTCTTCAAACTGTTCATTAGCTCGTTTAGTAGCAGCTTCATGGCTTAATTCGAGAGGCATCAAAACAAACGTTTCTTGATCGGCCATCACTTTCTCCAAGTCGCTTCTTTGAATTTTGCATTTACAATCAAATCTTCGATTTCACCGATTCCAACATTTTCAAAGATGTGAGTCATTTTGCTCCCGAACACTGTGAGTGTTCGGGTCATGGTTGAGTAATTGAATTTCATGGCAGCTCCTCATCGATGCTAGACACCAGGGTTGGCTGTTCAAGTTCAAAGCGGCGTTTCTTAACGTAACCCATCAACCGTGGTTGTATATCCGGGTGACGTGCAAATACATCGATCTCTAAAGCATCCAAGGCTGTCAAATCAGGTGCATTTTGAATTTGAACCATCAATGATGGTGGCTCATTTGGCTTAACTTTTGATTGCTCTTGAAGTTCGCACGGTCTTTTACTGATTGCAGATAGTAGGGGTTTACGTTGCTCTTCGGTCCAGTGCTGAGTTTTCACAACCACACTGTTTGCCTCATCAGGTGTCTGAGCGTGAATAACAACTGCAGTCAGATCTGCATATTCAATTTCATACTGAGATTTATTGCCAATATCTAAACAAGGCTTGTCATTGTGAAAACGTGTCCACTGACGCTCTTGTATTTGATTGTCAATTTCTTGAGCTTTGGTAACCGCAGCAGCTGCAATATTTTCAAATGGTACGGTAGATGTCTTTTTTTCGACATCATTTGAGGTGGGGTATTGAGCTGTAACTGGTCCAATAATGTCATCTAACGAATTATCATCATTAGCAGCTTGATTGGTCTGATGTTTTATTTCAGCTGAATCATTTTGTTTTTTTGGTTGGCGCTTTGGTTTAGTTGGCTCTTTGCCAAGGCGAGTAATAGATACATCATCATTAAGCTCATGGCCGAGCGCATTGGAAATAGCCTTTAATTGAAGCTTGGCATTTTCAGCATCTCGTTGAACAAAACCACCATTAATTGATTCAACAAGTGCAGCGGTTTTGAAGTTCACAACATAAATAGAAGGTGAATATGTGTTGATAACAAAAACATCTTGGCCATCTTCATATTCATCAAGTGTGAGTGGTTTAGAGAAAGTTATACCTGCCAATTCCAACATTTCAACTTGAATGCAAAACTCATAATCAGGTAAAGCAAAAACTGTTGCAGGCATTTGATCTAAAGAACTGAAATCTTTATCACCGTGTAGAGTGCCATTGCCTGCATATCGACAAAGAATAGTTTTACCTTTTTGGATTGCTGCAAAAGCTTCTTGTGCATTTAAAATATTGTTCATCTTCTTATCCTTTTAATGCTTTGCGTAAATAAGGATCTAAGTCATCCTGTTTAAGCAGCCATACAACGTAATCAGCAGGGATGTCTTTAATTGCTGTGCCTTTATGCTTTCCAAAAGTCAGATGCGTTGGGATTCGGGCTTGTTCAGAAAACAAGAAAAGTGATTTCAAGTCTTTAACACCCAGTACTTTGCAAATCTGTTTTAAAAGAACCGCTGTGAGTAATACATCTTGTTTTGCATTGTGGGCATTACGAATAGATTCTCTTGCCTTTAGAGATCCGTTAGTGAACTTGTAGATTAATGCTGATAGGTTGTGAGCATCATCTGGCCATACCATGCGAGATAGGGCTAAAGTGCAAATTGCTTTTGCATTTATAGATTTATCAGCAAGTTTGATAGCTTGAATGTCGTAATCAACATTGTGGCCAATGATGTATTCAACACCCTCAGGTAAACGGAAAGTTTCATAACTAGGCTTTCCAGCGATATCTGATTCAAGTATGTGATGAACAGCCATAGCGCCGTAGCTAATTGGTTCGGGGCAAGAAAAATACTCATCGAAAGCATATTCTTTCTCAACAAAAAGGGTTCCCTCTTCAAATGAGACAGGAACATGGGCTATCTCAATTGGATAGCCATTCATGTCATGAGTTTCGGTATCTAAAATAATTGCGCTCATGCATGCATTTCCTGTTTTGCTAAGTTGTCGATTTCTTCTTTAACTGCTTCAAGTTTTGAAGCTTCAATTTGAGTTAATGCATCTAAACCAAGGTGCTCACAAACTGATTTAATATCTAAGCCACGCTCAGAAATGAAATCTTGAAGTTGATCACGTTGTTTATCACTGATGCCTTTAAATTCAGGAGGGTTGTACCAGCGTTTAGAATCCTCTTTATCAAAAGAACACTTAAGCTCACGGCCACGTATTTGAATGGCGTGCCACATTTGAGTCTTATATTTATGCTCAGGATCTAACGATTCTGTAAGTTGGTTCAAATCACCAGCATGATTGGCTTCAACACAACATTGCTGAAAATTCTCAAGCTCTTCATGTGCTTTGAGTTCAGCTTGCTGTTCAGGTGTCATTGAGTTGATGTAATCCTTAGCTTCTTTAATTAACCCGCCAAGGAAAGTTGGATTGAACTCAAGATCAGGAACAAATACTTGCCCTGAGTTTTCACTCATTCCATTCTGCAAAGTGGTTTTAACACCTAAATACCCAGAGTTTTTTGCATGGTGTGTTGGGCTTGGATTGAAATAAATGATTCGATCCATTTTCCCTTCTGAGTCAGTAGTGGCATGCATATAACCCATCATGTCGGCCATTCGATAGAGCATATTTCTGTTTTTACCGCCAAGATCTGGACGAAATACTTTTAGTTTTTCTTTGCCTGATTCTTCCTCAGTTGCATGGGCAATAAAAACCACATCTTTACCGTATGAAATCCATTTATTAACAGTTTGCATAAATAGGTTGTTTGCCAAACCTTGAGCTTTAAGTGTTAAGTTTCCGTCACGCTGTAGGTTTTCTTTGTTGTTGCTCAGGTGTGTTTTAATGCAATCAAGCATTGCTCCAACGGTGTCACAAATAATGGTGTTAAAAGGAGCGAGATCCTTTTCATCCATAAATGAAACTTCTGACCATTGAGGTACTGGAACAATTGCGCCTCGGCGTAATTTAGCCGTTACACGATGCTGACCTTTGTCAAAATCAAAGACCACAGGTTTGTCAGCTGTATGAGCGATTGAACTTTTACCTAAACCAGGATCTGTATAAAGATAAAAGATGATAGAGCTAACCAGTAGAGCCTGATTTGGCATAATGATATTAAGAGCCATGATTACAACCCCTTATTAGATTTAGTATTGTTGTAAGACATACGTTGATTAGCGCTATATGGCGTGCGCTGAAAGCAGTCTTTTGAGTACATTGCTTTGCGTTCATTTGTACGTTGCTCATTAACTTCTTGCTGTAGATTGCGCAGAATCCAAGGCTTTGATTTCAACAGCTCAGGATCAACTGGTGTACCGCCGTTTTCAGTCTCTAAACGAATATCTTTAAATGTATAATTCGTTGAAAAAGTCTGTGGGCCTAAGCGAACGTGATAGCGCCCTTGGTCATCACGAGTAATGAACTCGCGGAATGGGGTAGTGAAGCGTTTCTTTTCCATTAGATAGACTCCACCATTTTATTTTTTTCGATGTGAGCAGTGATTACAGAGATCATATTTCTGATGTCATCAGCATTAGTGAAATCGTTATAAAAGCCGCCGTTACTTAACAAGACGCGGTCTACAGCCAAGTTGGTTATAAAAACCGCTTTGGTGTCGCTACCTAAAGCACCGTTATAGTCAGGCTCTAACTCAAAATCAAAGCTTGTAAAAACATGAAAGCCATCAAGATTTACAATTGCTTCGCCAGTTGTTTCAGATGTGATTTTTACTGACATCACACCGTACATAGAATTTGTATTTGCGTATGAGTAAACAGGATTGGTTTCGACAGGCTTAGTGACCAGGGCGTAAGCACCAGTCAAACCACCTAAAGTGATTGCAGAAATTGCACTACCAACAAGAAAAGACTTGCCTACTGTGTAACTGTGATTGTGATTTAAAACGTTTTGTTCCATAATCTACCTCATATTGTGGAAAGCCCTGTTTAGATGTGAGAGTCAGCAGGGCTTTTTGCTGTTTGATCAATAAAGCATACTTTAATAAAATAGCAAAGTAAAGCTAGCTTTAAATAAATATTTAAAGTTTAATTTAAAACTGTGCTTTAATAGACAAAAGAAAACCCACACTGGGTGGGTTGATTGGAGTTTATTAATATGATTGGAATTACTAGCAAGGGTGATTTAATTTCATTAAGTAAAGGTCAAAGATCAAAGGACTTTCTTATTGGTATTTTAATAACTGATCCAGATCATCTATCAGAAGATAA
>Ga0209599_10000441_pt1 | contig 27426 bp, 21 predicted proteins | sample Shrwel_input2_FT_FD_187534 | JGI IMG/M metagenome (GOLD analysis project Ga0209599, IMG submission 187534) | Subsurface microbial communities from deep shales in Ohio, USA - Utica-3 well 1 S input2 FT (SPAdes) (version 2) ...
TCGTGAACAGGGCTATCTGGCTGCTCCGTTTGGTTTTGAAAAGCTCGATACCAAGTTGAAAGCCGCAATCAGTAGTTCTGGCATGAAACCAGATTCAGTCGCCAACACGTTCACGAAGCACAGAGTCACTGGCGATGCGCTGCTCGTAGAGTTTGCGACCTTCTTGAAAAAGGTGGGTGCAGAAAATGCCGACGCTCTTCTCGCCTGCCTGCCGAAGGTGGATGCGCTACCCGACCCCAAAGACGATAAGCTGTGGCTGGCGATTGCTGGCGTGTTTGTCGGACATGCGTTTGACGACTCCACTCTGCGCGCTAAGGGCCTAAAGGCGCTGCCGAAGGAACTTAGGAACGACAAGATTAGTCGGGCGGGTGTGGGTGCCCTCACTCTGCGTCGCAAACAAGCGAGCGTGATGGCCGTTACCTTCATGCTGCATCGCTTGCTTGCAGGATTGCTGTTCTTCTCTAAGAAAGCCAAGTGGAAGGGTGAAGACAAACTCTTTGTGGATCGTTTGGTTAACGCCTACGCCACTATCTTGGTTTCGGTATCTGCCTCCGCACAGGCCAAGAACCTGTACCCAGCTCTCGCAATGGTGCAGGTATTCTTCTTGCAGAGTAAGGCGGCTGATGCCATGCTTGCTGCCGATGGAATCACCGCGAAGTTCTCTGCGCTGATCAAGCCTTACGTTGCAGTGCCGTCCGTACGTTCTCTCTACGCAGCCGCTCCGGTATCCACTCGTAAAGCGAAAGCAGCCGCCGCAGCATTCACTGTAGAGAAACCTGTTCGACTGACGGCAGCCAAGTTGCCTGAAATGACCAACGGCAACCTCGCATGGATGCTCGCGAACGATCCTGAGAAGCTGTTGAAGCTGTACGGCGACAATCCGCAGTTTGATTTGGACTTCGCGGCCTTGCGTGCTCCTGAAATGGCACCGCTCGTTAAATTCCTTGCCACGTCTCCCGAGTATCTGCGTAACGTCCCCGAGGACTTGCACGACCTGCTTGTTAAACGCTGGCGATTGCCTGAACTCAAGACTGCCGATTTCGTGAAAGCCTATAGCGGGATTTCAAAAGTCGGATTGGAAGAGATTGCTCGCATTGCTGCGTTGAGCAGCGTGTCGAACAAAGCAATCAGCCCGTTAGTTCCTAAGCTGACGAAAGAAGCCTCGCAGTATCTTGTTCTGCAATTGGTGGCGAATTCCGCCAACGCGACCAAAGGCGCGTTCGGTAAAATCCAAAGCGAGCACGCAAAGTTCAATGGCTTGAAGACGAACAAGGTTGTCGCATCCGATTTGCGCGCTACTGATATTGAAGTCGTACGTGGGGTGTTTAAAGAAGCCCAGAAATCGGTAGCTGATGAACTGCTGAACTCCGGCTACGGGGCCAAAGACATTGACGATTTCACGGCGCGCGTCAAAGCAGCTTATGCCGCCATCAAAGAGAACGGCGGCAAGCTGAAAGTAGCAAGTCGCAGAATCACCCCCGCCGACCTCGATCTGGTTGAAGCGCAAATGTCACTCGGCCACGGGATCACCGCCGTCCGAATAGACAAAGCATTTAACGTGACGTCAAAAGCAAAAGAACCGACCGACGCACACAAAGTTGCGGAGACCGTCTGGCACGGCACTGATATATCGGCTGCATCTTGCATTGCGCTGACAGGGTTTAAGGTGACGAGTGCCAACGTAAAAGCTGGTCGTTCTATGGGGTCAGTTGTTTACGTCGCGCCGAACGCTGATAAGTCTATGCAGTACCTCGGCAGCAAATTCACACGCAACGGTACTGGCATACTCTTCAACGGCCCCGCGTATTTGAAAGGTGCCGCGCGTGAGCGAATTAACGGTCGTGCGGGCTCCTATGACTGGACGCACACTGGCAGATTCTCGTCGGAAGAGATTGGTTTGGCGAACGCGAACTTGCAATTCGACATTGAGCGCGCATACTCTGTTACGGTATGCTCACGCCTACCGAACCTCACGACTCGCAGCCCACTTGTGGAGGTTCGTAAGGTCGCAAGTCTGGCTATGATGCGACTTGCGACTGCTTCAAAAATCCGCACCGCGCAGATGGCTATCAGCAAGGCCAAGACTGTCAACGCAGTTGTTGAAGTATTGCGTGGCTATGACGTGGTGTTGGTTTTGGGCAAGCCTGATGACGCGCCGCGCAAAGCGAATCGTAAGTTCAAGATTAAGGTAGTACGCTAACCCTAATTTGGAGGGCACATGCAATTCGAATGTGAAGAATGCCACGTCGTTGAGAACACGGCAAACTGCGGTTACTGGAACAACGGAGGCAAGCACATTTGCAGCCAGTGTGACCCTGCAATCGGGAAGTGGCACAACCGCTTCCCGCGCCGAACTAAAGACAACTTAAACCCTGAGACAGGTGAGCCTGTCACTTCGAAAAATCAACCGTTGTTCTAGGAGAACATCATGAAAATTTCTATCGTCGCACGCGCGATTGCCTCTACCTCCGCAGTGGCTCCCGAAAGCGAGTACAGTTGGAACACCTACACTTCCGTCGCGGGCATGGGTTTGCTGTTCCGTGGCAAGGAAGTCATGATCGCTACCGACACTCAATTCGGTTTGCGTGACGGCACCAAGGGTGCTGCTCGTCTGATCCTGCGCGGTGAGCCGACCAAGGTAATCACTGTTACCCCCGAAGAGCGTACTGTGCTGCTCGCGCGCTCCACACCTGTCACCACCAAAGGCGGCAAGAAAGCCAAAGTGCAGGGCGTAGTTCCTGATTTCGATGCAGCCGCTGCATGGAAAAACGAAATCGCCCCTGCGATCAAGGAAGCTGCCGCCACGTTATCCGCCACTAGCCTTCCTTCCGGCTCCGTGATTGTGTTCTTGGATCGTGTGTCCGCCGAGGTCTCTAACTACATTGAGAAGGGCGGTGCTACTGCCGCGACCACCAAGAAGTTTTTGAAGCTGCTGGGGCAAGCTCCAGTCGGCACGGGCATCATGAACCGCGACAAAGAGAACGTGCAACTTGCCGTTAAGTTGCTCGAAACCAGTCCGGAGTGGAAGCGCATCAAGACAGGCAAGCTCAAACTCTCCAAATTCGAGAACGCTTACTCCGTCAGTCAGGACTTCGGTTACGCTGCCATCCATTTGAAGATTGCACAGGTTCTGGTTGGGGGTAACAGCAAGAAGCTGCGTGATACCTTGCGCAACATTGACACCAGCGCTCGCGAATCTATTCCGAGTGCCGTGCATCGCCAGATTACTTCGTGGGCAATGAAAGGCTTGAAGCTCCGTTAATGCGCCTACTCCTATCAACTTCTGCAACGGCAACACTGTATCACTTCACGTCAGTGTTGTCGGCAGTCAAAGCGCTCACGGAAGGCATGATGCTTACCCCTACCTCGCTGTCCGATTCGGACGCCGCGCACGGTAAGCGGAAAGCATACTTCCTGAGCCTCACTCGTTCACGCCACGGACGTTATCACCGTAACGATTCCCGTGGCGTCCTCTTCGAACTTGATGGCAACAAGATCAACACGCGCTATCAAGTTAAGCCTGTTGACTACTGGCAGTTCTTCTCGTCTCCGAAAGTTCGCTTCGATAGCGATGAGCAAGATGCGCGGCTAGTGACTGACAAGCCGCGCATCGACGTTAAGCCATTCATCAAGAGCATTAGTCTCTTGGTCGATGAAAGCAAAACTGACAAGCGTACGCTGCGCACTCTGTACGTGCAAGCATTCAAACTCGGCATTCCGCTCTACCTCTATAACGATCCGAAGTTGTTCCAGCTCGGGCGTGAGAAGGGGCGACTGCAATTGTCGGACGTTGTGGATGTGAAGAAGGCACCACAACGTACGCCGTCGCGCGACCGTGGTTTTGAAACGTTGCTGAGTTCCGCACTGCACTTGTTGATGCTCACCGATGATCCGGAGTTCAATCTCTACAACGACGTTTACGACGTGAAGGATTTCGACAAGAGTATGATCAGCTACTTGCGTTACGGTGACGATTTGCAGCGACAACTGAAAGCAGCATTCCAGAATGCGGGACGTTCAGCTACCACGGGATTGCGCAAAGACCGTGCGCGCCTCGACCGCTTGATTGCCGCAATGCGCAAGCGCGGTTTGATGGACGTCAAAGACTACGTGAAGTTCATTATGGATCGTCGTGATGCAGACCAGCGAAAGTTCAACGCTGCACGGGCGCAAACCAACGACGGTTGGTAAGGACTTGCTATGAAACTCCATTTATCACTGTCCGCCGTTCCTACCCCGCCGGAACTCTTTGCCCGTATTATTGCGCAGCACGCGGGCCTGAGCTGGATAAAGATCTCCAAGCGCGGCACCAAGTACACAGCAGCCTCGGATTCGATCTCGATCATTTACGATCAGCAAGGCGGCCATGTGTTCGTCAAGAAAGATGGCAAAGCCGTCATGGACTTCCCAGCGCCTCGCGTGGTTGGTAAGACGCTGACCAACACGCAAAGTACAACGGCAGCCAAGCACGGCGCTCTGATCAAAGCCAAGACCGCAGTCGTGACCCCGAAAGAAGGATCGACGGACGCGCTCAAGAAGATCAAGTTCAAGGCGAAAGCTCCCGACAAGTTGACCAAAGAGCAGCGCGCCGAAGTTACTGCGAAGTATGGCCCGACGTTCGCGAAGAAGGTGATCGCGCTGGGGACTGCTCTGCTCTCCATCAAGGAAGTGAAGCGTGGCGCCGATACTGCCGTGATGTTCTGGCCTTTTGCGTTCGGGCCTGTGACGCGCAAGGTGAAAACCGCGTACGGATCTTTGCTGCGCTCCGACATTTACTCAATGATGGCCGCAGCCCCTACCATTCCGTTTAAACCCGTAGGCGCGCCCACCCAGTTTCGCGGGTATGCTCCGTGTCGTGTGTGCGGTGCGCAGTTGGGAAGTGCAACGCAGTTTGATGCTGCGGGTGTTGCACGTCCTAGCAACATTGCTGCACATTACAGCAGCCACGGAATCAAATGCAATTTGGTGCGGAAGGTTGCAACCGACAAGACAACTGGCAAGAAGTACGCCGTGCTGTATGTCGGGTCTTTGAATAGCTTGTAACATGGAGGGTGCCTGCGGGTGCCCTCTTTTCATTCGCTGCCCAAAATACTGTAAATAGATATTGTCTAACAAAGGAGACAAACATCATGATTAACTGGATGCGTAACGCATTTCTCAAGCTATCCCCGACTTACCAGCTCCGAACTCAAGTTGAACAGTGGTACGATGCCGACGGCACCGAAGAGCATGTGACGAACCCGATTGAGATCGTGCGCGCTGTTCTGTGTACCGAATCGAACGTGCGCCGTCGTTCGTACGAATTGATCCGTGACGCTATCGGCAGCCGCGACACCCTTGCACCCTTCCGGAGCATGAGTTCGTTGATGCGTGGGTTTGCACAGCCCGAAGGCTTCTTTGACCGCAGCACCATCGGCATAACCAAAACCGACATGCTCGTTCCTGCAATGGCATTGCATTCAGACGGCAGACTGGTGATGACGCGCGACGAAGTTCTTGTGCGTTGTGGTTCGCTCACCGCCCGACGCTATCGCCCGCAGCGTAGCATTGTGGAAGGGAAGGGAATCAACAAACCTATCGAAGGAACGGCGTTGTTCCTCGACGAGGCGGTCGCAACTCTGTCACGTTGCATGGTTCCCGACGTCTACAACCTAGCGACATTCATGGCCGGTATGCAGTTCTTCGTGTTGGAGAATTCGTACGTGTATGCGCACTGCGCCTTCCGCCCCGTCGGCTCGTTTGCGCTGCGTGCCATTTCCGAGCCGCTTATGCCGTTGATGTTCCGACTGGTGAAGGCCGTGCCGATCAGCTCTATTATCTACCCGCGCGCAGATTGCTTCATGCGTATGCGTGCCGATGAAGTTCTCGTTTCGCTGGCGATGAATACGGTTGAGGTGGCTGACACCCTCCGTCTAATGGCGTCACTGCGCTCTGTTGAATTGCGTGAAGCGTTGATGCTGGATGAAGACGAATTCGAAGACCTGTGCTCACGCTACGAAGACCGCTATCAGTTGGACGTTGCACCACTGGAAAGCGATACCGATCTTCGCCTTCGCGTTATCACCCTGAACGAGCTGCGTGATCGCTGTGACTTCCTGTGCGCACATTTGAAGGTGGAGCAGCGTTACGAGCCGAGCGGCCCCGTCGGTCAGACAGGGCATCCGGTTATTTCCCGCAAACGTCAAGCGCAGAAAACTCGCGGCGTGAAGCAGGACAACAGCACTATGTATGGCCCGCAAGTCACGTATCGCAACGACGGGTCGTTCGACATGACTGACGTTATGCTCGCACACATGCTTTTGCAAAATGCGTGCGCATCCGAAAGTCACAGTTCGGTGATCTCGCAAGCGGCTGGCACTTCCGCTAACGTGTATGTTGAAGAACCTACTTCACCACACCGCACCTCGCCGTGTTACGCGCCCGACCCGCAGCCTGAGCGTGAAACGTATTCCGCGCCCACTTACTCCGCGCCGGACAATGATTGCGGAGGCGGTGGAAGCAGCAATGATTACTGAGAGGTCACAAATGCTACCAGATTCCGTTGTTGGATGTTTCTGGCGCAGGTTCACGGATGAAGCGCCGCAGGATGTTATTTACGATGCGCTGGTGTCAACGAAAGAATCGACGACCGAGCGTTTATCTATGATGATGCCGCCGTGCGTGCGAAGTCTATTCACCGACAAGGTGAGTGCTCGCATTGCAATGCTCGAAGACCCTAAGCGCTCTCCGCGAATGTGCTTCACGTTTTCAGAGCTACCGAGTCCGGACTGGCCGACGTTTGAGTTGATGTATCGGAAAGGCAAGGAAGTACGCAACCACCGCTACAACATATTCAACATGGGAATGACGCAGCTTGTTGAAGAGCACCATCACCCAGCACTGTTGAGTGATCGCTACTTTGAGGCGCGCGTTCGCCTGTTCGTCTATTTCATGTTCGGCTACGTGCTGCAACCGAACCGAGTATCTACGTGTGGGAATGGCGCGGGCACAATTCAAGTGCGAGTCAGCTTTAATCCTGCGGGGCCACACGTCACAATCTTTGAGGGCCGCCATGATCATTGACCCTAACGAAATCCCCAACACCCGCGACTCCATGCGCGTACTCGGAACCTCGCTGGACTATGCAGCGGTTTCTGATGACGTAGTTGGTGAGCTGTCGCGCTTCGTGGACTCGCATCGCCATGCCGACATTATTCCGGTGATTCAAGCGTTCGTCGGAATCTTCCCGCGCTATCACTTCCAACGCATCGTGCTGGATCGCATCAACTCCTGTTTGGAGAATCGCACCAGTGCGCGGGGTGCGTGGCGTACGCGCGCCTACATGCGGCAGCCGCCGGAACGCGCCGCTGATCCTGTCGCGGTATTGGAAGAAGTTTCTAAAACCGATAGCGAGTTCTATTCGCTCTACGTTCGTTACCGCAAAGGTGTGTCCGCAGTAGTGCGTGACAGTTTGTGGTGGCGTCGGGATTTCGGCTCCATAAAGACGCGCCTCGCGGTGCTCACATCTTACGTGTGGGCAGTGAAGGGCGTCGTGATGCAATTCGAAGGTACGTTCAATCCCGATGGAAGTCCGCAAGAGATCTTCCTTGTGGTCGGTGACAAACGTACAACCATTTATCTATCAGTGCTTGATGCCTACACTCCGAAGGGAGAACAAAAGTGATCTTGAAAAATCCTGTACCGTTTTATTTTGATGCCGACGACACCCTGCTCGATACTCGCGGCTGGTTCATCAAGCAAGCGTGGGACAACGGCACCTCTGTGCATCCGTCGTCGCTGCGTCTTCATCCCGAGTTGTCGCTTCCTGAGCATATGTTGAAGCGTGAAATCCAAAACGGGTTCCTCGAAAGCGCCGAATTCATGGATCAAACTGCACTGCTGCCTTATGCCAAGCACACGTTGCTTGCGTTGATGGCTATCGGTGTTCCGGTCGAAATCGTAACGCATCGCGGCTACCATCCGAAGGGCAAAGAGCTGACTGAAAACCTGCTCGCGCAGTATGGACTCTCCAACGTGAAAGTCCATGCCGTGCCGACCTCGGTGTGCAAACTCAAGTTCTGCGATGAGCTGACTGGCGGCAAACCGTTCGTGCTGTTCGACGACAACTACGATGCACGCAAACCGCAATACGAAAAGATTGGCAGCCCGCTGTACGACCAACTGTATTGCGTAACGCAACCGTGGAACATCAACCCGCCCGAAGCGTTTGGTGCAATTCGCGACAAGTGCGTGGCACGTCTGGCGGTCGAGGCGCTGATCAACTTCTGCGGCGTCGCCACTGTCAATGCCGCCGAGTTGCTTGGCTCCATCAAAGCTGACGCAACTCCTGCTGAACATGCGGCGCACGCTGCCCGTGAGTTCTACATTTCGGCTGCCTTGCGCGGCCATACCACTTGCCGATAGCGAGGCCACTATGCTGAATGCTTCCAAGGTACTGATTCTAACCAGCGTCGCTAATCGCGTTGCTGACAAGATCATCGAGCACAAACTTTACGGTGACGCTCACCCGATGTTTGACTCTCCGATCTTTGAACTTCCGGTGGATGACTTCGCGGCAACCGCGCTGCGCAGTGGCGAACATCTGCAAGATGTTTATTACGAGGCGGTTCACAACATGCTGCATCCGCTGATCGGTGTCGCTGCCACGTCTGCCGCCATTGATTGCCTGCTGTCCGCTTCGGCCAAGTCAACGCTGTATCCGAACCACAATCGTATGTATCACAGTACGTACCACTGCATTGAAGTTGCGGAATTCGTGCGTGCGCTGGCGTACGAATACGGTGGCCCCGAAGACGACGGTGATCGTTTGGCGGTGATGCTGGCTGCGCTGTTCCACGATTACGAGCACTCGCTCGGTGCCACAAGCGACACTGAAAACGTGATGCGTGCGCAGCGTGCCGTGGACATGTTCCTGCCGCTGATTCTCGGGCTGTCAGATCGTCCGGAGTTCGCAACCGACAAGTTCATTGAGTTGACTTTGTTGCGTGCGAAGGCGGCAATCGAGTTGACTGTCTTCGAAGGCGGCGCGTTCAAGTATCGTTTGCCGCTGTCGTCGCATGACAGTATGTGGCCGATGTATTCGACCGTGGGCTACGGCATTCAGTTGGGTGATTGGATGCGCGCTTACGGTGTGCTGTTGGCGCAGGCTGATGCGTCAATGGTGCTGGCTCCCACTTGGGGACACATGGCATTCCGTCTGGTTTACGAAATGCTGGCGAACACCAACTCGAAGTACAATCCCGCGCTCAATCAGATGGCGACCTTCAAGACGTATCTGGATGCGCAGGTGAGCTTCATGTTCAACCCGCATACAATCTCGCGCGTGCCGCCTTCGTTTGCCGAAGAGTATACCGAGTTGTCCGCGCGTCACTCATTCGTTCACGGAGAACTGATCGCATGAAACGTCGATTCCTTGAGTACGGGTTTGATACCCGAGTAGAAGCGTCACCTCTGTCGTGTGCAGAGTTTGTGATGATGGGTCTGTTCGACGTGCCGGAAGTTCCCGAGCGTGACTGCACTTATTCCACTTACGGTATTCGTGCATTCATTGTTTGGTGTCACCACAACGGGTACGTGGAAACCACAACCGAGCATATCAACAACATGGCGTACCGTCTGGTGCTCACTGACGAAGACGCGGCTCCTGAGTTCTGCGTTAACGGGGCATGGCGCAATCGCGCTTCTGCTCAAGCGCTTTCGGAGCGCGACCCGCGCAGCCGCAATTACGACCACTGCTAATGGAGTGAAGCTGTGAACGAAATTCATGAAATGATCCGCGCCGCTAATATTCTGTTGAACGACCTCTTCGACAACAACCAATTTCTGATTGCCACTGTTGTCGGTGCTGCTTCGGTACTCGTAGGCTACCTGCTGCGAACTCTGCCGATGAAGATTGGACGGTTCATCTTCAACCAGAGCATTACGCAGATGCGCGTAACCAATGCCGGATGGAACAACATGCGCACGTTCGTCAACCTGTCGCGCTACCTGCATGAGCATTGTGATAGACGTTTGACGCGCCGCTACAGCGCCGAGACCCAGTACGACTATGACGAAGGTGAGCACATAACTCATCTTGCTATCGGCATGGGATGGCACCGCGTCAGATTCGAAGGGCGTTCGCTGTTTGTTCACCGCGCAGAAATGCCGGACAACCACGCCGACTCGATCAAAGAGAGCATTGAGATTTACGCGCTCGGTCGCTCCAACGGAATCTTCGCTCGCCTGCTCGAACAGTGCAAACCCGCGAAGGCCAAGGGCGTGCAGTTCCATGAATGGGATACGAAAGCCGGAGAGTGGCGCGCAGTCAGTTCACTCAAAGGTCGCGGTCTCGATTCGCTGGCACTGGACAGAGACGTTCGTGATCTCTTGGTTCGTGAATTCACCACGTTCCTTGAAGAGCGCGAAACAATTCTGTCGATGGGTCTGCCTCACAAGTTCACTGCAATCCTGCACGGGATTCCGGGTTCAGGTAAGACGTCGATACTGCGCGCGTTGGCTGTTGACTTCGAGTTGAACTTGTTCAGTATCAACCTCGGGTCACTGCTTACCGTCACCGAGTTGAGCAAAGCGTTGAATAACGTTTCGCAGCGTTCGCTTGTCGTGATGGAAGACTTCGACGATTCTCCGTGGGTTAAGAGCCGTGGCAACATGGACACCATTCACAAGAAGCCGAAGTCTGACGACAGTGAGCAACTGGTGAATGAGGACGAGGCTAAGAGATCGCGTGAGTTTGAAATGTTGTCGTTCCTGACTTCCGATGGCCAGAGTGCATTCTTCAACTTGCTGGATGGCATCGCGCCGTTGGATAACGTTATGATCTTCATGACCACCAACAAAGCGCTCGACCTCGACCGCGCACTGATTCGTCCCGGCCGTATTGATTGCGTGATCGACATTCCGCCTCCGTCGCAGGATGCCGTGCGTGACCACTTGCTTACCGTGTGGCCGGAACTCAATCAGCGTGACGATATGGTGTGGGGTAGCCTCCCCGGTTGCATTCTCTACAAGATAAAACGCATCGCGTTGAAAGATGCAGAGAAAGCTGCCGAGCTGATCAACTACTACGGCATGAATCCGGATAAAGCAGTTGATGAGCAGAACGGCGAACTTGCACAACTTGACCGTCTGCGCCAGATTCGCAAAGAACTTCTCGATGCGGAAGCTGACAAGAAGGAAGAAACGCTGGATGAAGTTGCCCCTGCGGCATCTAAAGCTGCGTAACACAAAGAGCCTGCTTTTGCGGGCTCTTTTCCATTCACATGATAATTTACGTGGACGTCACGTTTAACTCTGCAAGGAGCGGTCTAATGCCCAAACCATCCAAGCCGAGTAAAAAGCGCATTTACTCGGTCAAGACGTACAAGGCGCGCATTGAGCGTGCTAATGCGCGAATCAAAGAACTGGAAGCGAAGAGAAAACGTCTCGACACTTCGAAGACTCGAATCACCCGACTGTCCACCCTTTACAAGCAGCGCGCCGCGCTTGAGAAAGCGGGCGACGAGAAAAAGCTGGCATCGTTCAAGAAGCGTTACGGCAAGTATCTCGGCAACGGACAACTCCGCACACCTGCCGACATTCGCGATCTTCTGCGCAAGCTGAACACCAAGCTGAACATGTCGGCCCGCGCGATCAAGTCGCTGCACGAACGTATCTCCGGATACAACAGCGGCATGAAGATTGCGCAGCAACGTGAGCGCGCCAAACCCAAGAAGGCGACCAAGTGATGATGGCCTTTCCGTATGCGCCAGAAACTATTCCAATGGTCGGTTACGAGGAAGGCTTCAAGCCTAAAGTTTACCTCGACTCCAAGGGCTATCCGACTATCGGTCACGGTTTCATGTTCGCTCGCCGCACAGGCTTGCCGTTGTCATCGTACGAAAATTTCAAGTTGAGCCAAAGCATTTCGCTCGCGATGCTTGAAGAAGTTTGCGCGGAGTACGCCGCCCAAGCCGAAATCCAACTCGCCCGTCAGTGGTCTGCTATGAACGCAGATCGTCGGGGCGTTCTCATTTCCATGATTCATCAACTCGGAATTGTAGGCGTTCAAGGATTCTCGAACTTCTGCAAAGCTGCGGCTGACGGCGATTGGAAGCGTGCGTACGAAGAAATGCTGGACAGCAAGTGGTACAAGCGAGACACACCGCAACGCGCAATGCGTCACGCACTGGTCATGCTGCACGGCTCAATCAATCACGTTTATAGTGGAGTCATCAAGCTATGAATAAGCCTCACACTTCTGCGGGCGTCTACACTCGCATTCGTGACTTTTCGCGGATGCCTACCGTCGATAACGGGATCCGTATCGGCATGGTAGGTGCGATGGAGCGCGGCCCCGTCAACATGGTATGGCGCACCATTTCGCCGGAAGACTGGCGCACCTATTTCGGTCGCCGTAACATGGCAAAGTTTGGCATGTCGGGCATCGTTGCTCACTACTGCCACCAGTTCACCAACCAAGTGTATAACGTTCGTCTCGCGCCCGACGCTGAGTATGGCGTGCTGCACCTGACCGTTGACGATCCGAAAGCCAACATTCCGAAGTTCAACCTCGCACCGCACACCGACAACGACGGCAACGTCATTGGCGTTAAAGACGTTGCGGAACTCGGCTGGCTGCCGGATGATCCTTTGAACTCCGTCGAACCCGGATTCTTCTATCAGGCCAACCCCGGTCTGTGGGGACGTAACTATCACGTCTTCATGCTGCCGAACAACCCCGCAGGTCTCGACCCGATCAAGAATCGCACCGAGTACAACACCAACCTGTTCAAGCTGATGATTTTCGAGAACTACGTTGCGGGCTCCATGCCTGTCGAGTCTCACACCGTCAGCTTCGATTCGTACATCGACTCCGAAGAGCGCCAGTACGAAATCGGTGAAGTGCTCGAACGCAATTCCACGATTCTGCGTTGGAAGCGTAACACCTACTGCCCTGCATTCCAGATTATGCGCTCTGCAAACAGCGCGCTGCTGGGTGGTGCCGACGGTCGCTTGCCCAACAGCGATGAGATCGCAGAAGCGTACAAGCAATTCTTCTCCGACCGCGAAGAACTGTCATGCCATCTGCTGGTAAACAGCATGGGCTTCGATCACATCGTTCACCGTGCAATGCTGTCCGTGTGTGAAAACCACGACAACTGCCGCGCGTTCCTGAACGTTGCACCTGATCGTCAGTCAGTACGTAATGCGGTCAACTACCGCAACAGCGTGCTGAACGTTGACACCTTCTATGGCGCGCTCTACACGGGCGACCTGTTGGTGTACGATGAGGAAGAATCTCGCAAGGTCTATGTGCCGCTTGTGGCGTTCGCCGCTGGTGCATATGCTGCCGCGCGTTTCGTTACCGCTCCTGCGGGTCTCGACATGAGCACGCACATCAAAGTTCTGGGTGCCCGTTACGAATACGACCAGCCCGAGCGCAACGTGTTGACTGACAACCAGATCAACTACGTGCGCAAGATGCCGGAAGCGTTGGGCGGAACTTATGCGCTGTGGGAACAACTCACGCTGTATCGCCGTCAAAGCACTCTGCGCAACATCAACGTTTCTGCAACCAGCGGTCGCGTCCTCGAACTTGCAGCCTCCCGTGCGAAGTGGGGTCTGTTCGATCCGAATGACGATGTGCTCCGTAAAGAAATGGTGACTCAGATTTCCGACGAACTGGAAATCCTGAACCGTCTGGGAGCATTCAACGTTGTTGATGGTGCTACTCCGTTCGAAGTTATCTGTGACGAGCGTAACAACACTAACCAGAGCAACGCCAACGGCGATCTGATTATTGACGTTATCATCGATCCGGCCAACTCCATTCGCCGCATCATCATGCGCTACAACATCAATCCCAAGGGATCTCGCGTTACCGAGATTGCCGCATAAAGAGGTTTGTTCATGGAACTCAAGCTGGAGAAATTCATCAATAGCTTGGAGATCACTACGAACATTCACCGCCAACACGAAGCCCCCATCATCGTTCGCGTAACCCGTGACGATGATGGGTCGGCCCACGTCGTTTGCTGTTCGTACTTCAAGCCGCGTTATATCCTGCTCCCCATTCAGGCCATCTGGATCGACTTCAACCCCGAGTCCGAAACTTTCCGTCATGCGTACCTGCGCACCAAGAAAGGCAAGACTCCCGACGAAGACGTGTGGAAGGTTCTGTACTTCTACGCCGATGCGTTCCCTGTTCAAGAGTACGACCCTGCGGACATTGAGTTGATTTCGATCACTCTGCCGCCGCCCGCAACTACTGCGGTGCAAGGTATCGGCTACCTGTCCACGGCCAACGCAGACTCGCGCGCTATCATCGAAGGCCACGAAGCACTCACCGACAACCGCGACCCGCTCGACCACACTCACAAAGAGAAGCCTGCTACTCTGGTGCGTGACGGTAACGGCGTGGCGGTGCCGATTGCTTCACAGCCGAACCCGCGACTGTTTCAGGCGCTCGTTGCTGACGCTGACCCCGATGGTAAGGTGACTTACTCTTGGCGTCGTGTCAAAGAACAAGATCTGGGGGTATGACCATGATGGAGAGCGAACAAATCCGTCAGATGGCCGATGCCATTATCGACGTTACTGGTTTTGTGGAAGGCGGCCCCGCCAAGATCTACAAACACTACAACGCCGTACTCGGCCAGTCGATCATCATCTACGTGTCGAACGACGAGCCTACTCGCGTTCTTCCGTTGAACGTTCTGTGGCTGGATACCAACCGCGACCGTAGCACGTACAAGCAATTCGTGCGCCGTGTTGCCAAGGTTCCCAGCAACGGTTTCCGCAACACTTGGGAACTCGTTACCGAATTCATGCGCCTGTTCGTCGCGCAGTCTTACGATCCGCAAGATGGCACCCCTGGTGTTGGCGACGTCGGTATCGCAACCAAAGACACTGCGGGCCTCGCGAAACTCACGACCGATGCCAAGCCGATCACCGCACCGCGCTTTGTTGCAGTCGATGACCCGCGCCTGAAAGACAAACGTCAACCACTGCCGCACGACGAAATGCACGTCGAGAAGCCGCTGGTCGATGTAATCGGCGTCGTGAACATGGCGAACGGTACTCCCGCGCAGGGCGGCACTTTCGTCGCTGAGTCGAGCGAGTTGGCGCAACAGCGCAAGCTCAAGAAATCCGAAGTAACGGGGTGATGCAATGACTCTTCTCGAAGCTACCATCATTCGCTTGTTCAACACTGCGATTCGTCGCGGTTGCAATCCGGCAAGTCCGGTGCGCCTTGAACTCGTCGAGAGTGAGCAAGAAGATTCTCGCAAGTTTGTCGTGGTGTGCTCCTACACCGAACCGACTTTCAGCGAGATTCCGTATAACGTTCTGTGGCTGGTGATGAACCCGGGTTCTCTCGACCACAAACACATCTACCGCCGTGTGAGCCATATCACCGACGGCAAGTTCCGTGGCACATGGGAACTGATCACCGCGCAAGAGCAACTGTTCGCAGTCGATCAATACTATCGCCCTGTTGTAGAAACTCCGGCTGACCTCGGTCTGGACGTGAGTGATCTGACCGTGCCGCACGCCACCTTGAGCGTGATGGGTATCGTGTTGCTGGATGAAGATGAAGCCGACGGTTTGGTGGTAAGTGACACCGACCCGCGCATGTCTGACCCGCGCTATCCGAACCCGCACGACCATCCTGATTATCCGCGCTCGATGATCAAGATCAACGACAGTGCTTACGCGATTCTCGAAGGCAACTCGCCGAAAGCGGGCGACACGCTTTACCTGACGCGCGCCCACCCCACCGACCGCAATGCGTTTTTCGCACGCTGGGGTAAACTGAGCCCGTCCGACGTTGAATGGGCTTCTGCTCGTTTGGAGCGTCTGGTTATCAGTCTTCCGGGGAACGCCGCATTCATGGAGCACAACAGCTCTATGGATCTCATCGGTACTGCGATTTGGACTGACCGCACCGAAGTAGACCCCGCAGGTTTGTCGTGGGAGATTGAAGCCAACGCCATCGGTGTCACCATCGATCCGGCGACTGGTGTTGTCACTGCTCCGAAACTGCAAGCCGACGTCGATTTGCTGGTGACTGTTTCAATGCGCGATCCGGTGTTCGACGTTATCGTCAAGGGCACCTACACTCTGCGCATCGTCTACGTGAAGCAGGAAGCGCAACTGACCTCTATCGAGATCACTGGCGCAACCGACATGCTCCCGGGGACTTCCACCACGTTCGGCGTTGTTGGTGTTTACGATGATGGCTCTCGCGTCGCAATCGTGCCCGATACTTTCGTTTCCGGTACTCCGGCAGCGCTCGGCCTGAATGGTTACGTCGGCACCGCCAAACGTGTTCCGCAAGACACTATGGTAACGCTGACCGCTACCAAGGGCGCGCTCTCTGACACGCACGAAGTTCGCATTCGCAAGTTCGTTCCGGTGTCGCTGGATATTCGTGGCCCTGCGATTGTCGATGAGCACACCGAAGGCACTTACACCGTCCACGTTTCTTACAACGACGGCACGACTGAACAAGTCACTCCGCTGACCTTCACCATCGACAACCAGCACGCCACCATCAACGGCATGAAGGTAGCCGCTGGTGAAGTTGCTACCGACGAAGCTGCAAAACTTTCTGCATCCTTCGAGGCGTCCGGCGTAACTGTCAACGCGCAGAAATCTATCACTCTGCGTAACGTCAGCAACCCGCCGACCAAGCGTCCGCAAAGCCTGAACATCATCGGCCCCGCTACCGTCAACGAGAAGACCTCGCAACAGTACGCCGTGAAAGTGGTGTACGACGATGGCTCTATCGAAGACGTGAAGCCGGAAGAGATCACTTCATGGACTGCGCTGGTCGGTACAATCACCGCAACTGGTTTGTTCACTGCGCCTGACGTGACCATCGACACCCTGACCAAGCTGACTGTCAATGCGACTGTCGCAGGTTATCCGCTGACGAAAGCGATGGACGTCACCATCAAAGCCGAAGTGCTGCCGACTGGTCTGATTGTTTCCGGTGCTGCGTCGCTGATGGAAAACACTTCGCAACAGTACACCGTCAAAGTTCAATTCTCCGATGGCACCAGCCGCGCGCTGAATGCTGGTGAGTTGACTGGCTGGACTGTTAGCGGCACGGGTCACACGATCAGCGCAAGTGGTTTGCTGGCCGCTGGTGAAGTCGCTGCGGATACCACGGTTGCGGTCACTGCCAAGGCAACTGTGCAGAGTATCGCACTGACTGGCAAGATGGACGTGCTGGTGCGCAACGTGTTCGTGAACGAGCCGAGCTACATCGTTATCACTGGCCCGACTACCGTCAACGAAAACACCGACACCCAGTTCCAAGCTGACGTTTACTATCTCGACGGCGCAGTGCGCAGTGTCGCGCTCGGTGAAATGAAGTCGTGGACTGTGAGCGGTTTCGGAAGCATGACCGTTCAAGGTATGCTCAAGGCGGGCTCTGTTACCGCTGACAGCCCCGTGACCATCACACTTGCCGTTCTCATCGACGGCAAGACCCTGACCGACACGCACAACGTAACGATCAAAGACATTCCGGCACCTACGCCGAGTCACATCGTTATCACTGGCGCGACTTCCGTCAACGAGGGCAGCACTTCGCAGTTCCAAGCTGACGTGTACTTCACCGACGGCACTGTGCGCGCGATCATCCCTGCTGAAATGACGCAGTGGTCGGTCGATGCGAACGGCACTATCGACGCCACTGGCCGCTTTACTGCTGCCTCGGTTACTGGTGATCAGCCTGCGGTGCTGACGTTGAAGGCGACGGTCGATGGCAAGGTCATGACTGACACGCACAATCTCACGGTTAAGGACTCCAACCCGTCTGTGTTGAACGCGCTCATCAAGGGCACCACTCCAATCAACGAAAACACTTCGTCTTCGTATACCGCTGTACTGCGCCTGTCGAACAACACCGAAGTTGCGCCGACCAAGTACATCAAGTGGGAAGTTCTTTCCGGTGTGGGTTCGTTCGCTGATCCGCTGATCGGTACTCTGGTCGTGCCGAAGGTCATGGCGACTCAAATCACCAAGATCAAAGTCACGGTCGAATACAACGGCACGCAGTACAGCTCGACGCTCGACGTCACTGTCACCAACTTGAGTAACATCATGTCGATGGCGCTCGTTGGCCCCGCTTCGATCAACGAAGGTCTGAACGCGACTTACAAAATGGTTGCGACGATGGAAGACGGCACCACTGCCGATTTCACCACGCCAACTCTGTCGTTCGTTCAAGCAACTTCCGCCGCCACTATCAGCGGCCAGAAAGTTACCGCTGCACAAGTTAGCGCGGACACCACTGTCAAGTTGCGCGGCACCGTTTCCGCAGAAGGGAAATCGTGGACTGCCGACCTCGACGTAGTTATCAAGAATATTCCGGTAACGCTGTCGAGCATTGCAATCAGCGGCCCGACCACCGTCGAAGAGAAGAAGACTGGTAACTACACCTGTCTGGCGACCATGAGCGACGGAAGCACGAAGAACGTGACTCCTTCGTGGTCAATTCAATCGGCTGGCGGCCTGACTGGTCTCGCGATCAGTTCAAGCGGCGTGTTGACCACTGTCGAAGTAACTGCGAACACCGTTATCACGCTGGCCGCAACTTACTCCGAAGGTGGCGTGTCGAAAACCGCAACCTATGCGGTGACGATCACCAACGTTGCAGCACCTCCCGCAGGCGGTGTGAAGTTCGGTATCCGCCGTCAAGTTGCGAGCTTGGCAGAAATGTCGAGTCAGGCTTTCCTCGATAGCTTGACCACTACACTGTCCGGTAACAACGGCGACCGCGTGACTATTCCCGCGAACTCCACGACTGGCGACTCCGACAATCCGGCAGCGACTCGCGCCTATGTGGCATGGCCGAAAGCAACTCACGGCTGGGGCTACTTCCGAACCTTCGACCCGCAAACTGGTCAATACGGTTTCGAAGGATCGTGGGATGGTGCGCTGGATATTCTGGGCGGTTACGTGTTCGATGGCCCTGCCGAAGTCACCATCGGCGGCGTGCCTTATGTCGTGTATCGTACCGACTGGCCGTTCGACCAAATGCCGTACATCTATGAGATCTCATACAACTCCACGGACAAACGTTCTGGTATCAAGTAAGAGATCGGGAGAACTAAATGCCAATCTACATGAACGCATTTCTTCTCCCTTCCAGTCCATCACTTCCGTTTCTTTTGGAAGACGTGTATGTCAAAGGGGGCTACCGCACGGTAGCCCTCGATGCCGACATGGACAAGATCCACAGCTTCGCACGTAAAGAAGGTATGATGGCTTACTCGATTGAGAGTAAGCTCACGTACCAACTCGGTGCGGATAAGAAAACGTGGACTCCGTTCAAGCCGGGTGGGGAAGAAGTTGAATTCAACATCCTCGATCACGTCGATACCGAAAATCCGTTGATGATGACTCCGGTTGGGAAGAAGCAAGTTATTTCGTTGATGAACAGTCAGAAGATCCCGCCCGCACCTGGAGCAGGATACACGCTTATGTCCGATGCGACTGGCGGGTTGATGTGGGTGGATTTGTCTGGCGCGCAGAATCGCGGCCAGCGCGGTGCGTTTGAGTTTGAAGCGCCTGATTATATCCAACCCGGTCAGCAATATGACTTTTCGTTCACTGCGTCAGCGACGATGCTCCTAATTGACGTAATTTTGTCTGCTGCTGAGATTGACTTGAAGATTTTCTCTTCGAGCGCGCGCGACGATCTGAACCCGTATCACTTCATCAGTTCTGCTGACATGAAGCAAGATGTGGGTATTCGTTATGAGAACGGCAAAGCTGTTAAGCTGCGGCGCTATTCATTCTTAGCTGCCAACGGCAACGGTAAGACTCTGTTTTGTCGTTTCCTCAACGTAGGCTCTGCGCAGGCGAAGCCAACTCTCAAAATCAACTACCTGACTCTGGAGTAAGCGATGGCGTCAATCATCGAAAGAAACATTGTTGGCCTTGAGGAACTTGCGCGTGTCGCTGCACAAAAGCTGGTTAACATCGGCTTCATTGTGACTCACGTCGATAACGTTGCAAGCACCACCATCACCCCAACGTCGAAACGCATCGTGCTTAGTGCGCCTGTCGTTGTTGACGCCAAGGTGGATGATGAGCCTTGGGCCATCGTGTTTGAAGGTCAAGATCAGGGGCGCTGGCTGTCAGCCAACATTGTACCGACTCAACAAATTCTCCCGAACGGCGCAGTTGCCAAGCTCGATGAGAAAGTTGAAGCCGGACGCCTCTCCACTGGCGCAAACACCGAGCGTTACTTCATCGACTTGACTGCGTGGGGCGTTTCCAAAGACGCTGACTATGCAGCAATTCCGTTCACGCTGTTTATCTCCAATACCAACCACGGCATTTCGATGCACGTTTGTATTGAAGGGATGGATGGCTCGGGCCGTGCGTATAGCTGGTTCGTGTGTCAGCGCGGCGTGAACGAAGCCACGATGCAAGTTCCTGTTCGCTCTCCGCTGTTCTGCGTGTTCAAGGCAGAAGGCACGGGCGACCCTGACAAGCTCAACGCGAACGAAGTTCTGCGCTACACCGTGCGAGAGTCCGACATTCATGCGGCTGCTCTTCCGGTTACTGCGTGCAGTTTCGCTCCTGACGTTACTCCGATCATCAACGTCCTTCAACAGGTGTCGGTGACTCCGGAGAATAACGCCGTGGTTCAGTTCCCGAAGCGTATCAACACGCATCGGCATACCTACTCCCTGTTGCTTGACATGCTCGGGTATATCTCGGCCGACATTATGTCTGCTGATAGCGAAGTGCCTGTCACGTTTACCGGACAGCCGGAACGCAAGTATCTGGCCATGAATGCGAACGGTGCAAACAACCGTGGTGTTCGAATTCTTCTCCACAAGTAAGAGGATGATAAATCATGCCTATCTTCAAGCAAGCGACTGGTTTTGATGACCAGCGTAAACTGTACCGCGCAATCGCCCAAGATCTGGTGAAGGGCGGTATGGCACTGGTGTCGGTGAACGGTGACAACACCCAAACCGATCCAGCGAACATTCCCGAAGATGTCGCCACTCTGGTTCTGGCTGCCACTCCTACTATGGACCCGGTAGCCGACGATCAGCCGTGGCGTCTGTGCTTCAAGCTGACCAAGGACACCGTGCGCGCGTACGCTGCGACTCCGTTGCAGATTCTCGACGACGGCACCGTTTCTGTTTCCGGTAAGAGCACTGTTACTCAGTCTGGCGCTCCCGGTCAGCCGAACACCAGCGCGTCTTTCCCGTTCTACTCCGGCACCATCGGCAACTACCGTCCGGAAGTTGCTGGCACTGGCACCACTCCGGAAGACATTGCGCAGCGTGATACCTACTTCTATCATCGCGGCCTGATCGCCAAGGGCGAAACTCTGGCGAAAGGCTCTCTGCAATTCGCTGTTGACCCGAACCCTGCGAACCTGTTCCTCGCCGACCAGTCTGCAACTCCGTTCTCCTACGCGGTTTCTGTTTCCGCGCACGGTATCGCGATTGTGACCAACGTCGAAGCTCAGGACGATCTGGGCTGCCGTCAGAACTGGTTCTGTATCCAACGTGCAATCAATCCGGACGGCACCGTCGTTGTGACGGGTAAAGCTCCGCTGTTCTGTCTGTATTCCTGCTACGGCGGCGGCGCTGCTGACGCGAACACTGTTGTTCCGTTGGGCATCATGCGCTTCACCGTTCGCGAATCTGATCTGAACGCTCCGGCTCCGGCCACTTCCGCTGTGGCTCACACTCCGGACTCCAACGCTGTGATGAACCCCATCCAGCAAGTTACCTTCAACGAAAACAACCGTTACGACTTCCGCTTCCCTGCTGGTCTGAACACTCACCGTCACAGCTACCCGTACGAGATCGACATGATCGGTTACGGTTCTGCGGACGTGAGTTCTCAGCGCATCGGTATCGAAGTGCAAGTTTACGGCGAAGTCAAAGACGGCCAGCCGTTGCTGCGTAAGTATCGCGCGCAAGCTGCGAACTCTCCGCGCAACACCGGTATGCGTCTGTTCCTGCTTGAGCAGGGCGGTGGCATCGTCGCGCAGCCGTAATGTGACGTCACGTTGTGACCCCGAGAGGGCAGCCTTCGGGCTGCCCTTTTTTCACTTCTGCGAGGTGCTTCCGTGAAATATATTATTTCTGACACCAACCAAGTTGATACGCTAAATGTCGGCGAGCTTGGTGTTACGAGCACATGCAGAATCTTGGGTAGCGCGGTATTCAAATCCAACGGCCTGAATGCAATCACTATCACGGGCGTGACTGATCTCGAAATCGAGTTGCGTCCGAACGTTTACGATGAGGTTGCGTTTGCCGAAGTGTTTGTCGCAGACACTCGCGCAGAAGAGTACGTGATTCTGACTCCGGAATACGCCAAGCGCTGGCAACTTCCGTTCTTGTCCGGCGGACTCACCGAGCACATGGTAGGTGGATACAAAAAAGAATTCTACTACCGCGATTTGAGTGACCCCGCTGCTGACGCCGTTGAGCAGGGCACCACCGCACTCGACCCAAGCCTGCATCCTTACCTGACGAAGATTCTTATCTCTGATCAGGATCGTCTCCGCGCTGTTCACTACAATGCCGAGACCGTTCCGCCCAAGTGGCGCATCATGGAGACCGGACGCCAACGCCCGATTGCATACGGTATCGCACGTCTCGATGGCGACCGTCGTCGTCAAGCAGTCGTAACTGCACAAGGCCGCATCTATTGGTTTGACCATGAAGACGTTGCCGAAGGAAGTTCCGATCTGTCGGCCCAATTCTACAGCGCCGAGTTCATTCGTGAGAAGGGCGAGATTGTAGGATTGGTTGCATGTACTAGCGGCGGCACTCTGCAAGTCTTCAACGTCAACGTGGCAACTCGCACGGTAGCTTTGAAGTTCCGCGATAGCTCACGGCGCTGGCTCAACGCGCGTCAACTGCCCGAATCCAGAAACCTGATCGCGGTTTCCGCTGGCGGTCTGGGTAACGTGTTCAGTGTGAACGTGGATACCAAAGCAGTCGCCGGAATACTCGCCAACTTCCACGGCCTGCGCTCGGTTACGGACGCCGCTGGTGAAGGTGTTGTTGCGCTCGACGTTGACGGCAATTGCAAACTCGTTAGTCTGACGGGTGACGTTCTTCGCTCGTTCACTGCTCCGGTTATGCCGTTGCAGTTTGTCGATCCTCGCGTTGCTCACGAAGGTGCGTACACCACGGGCACCGATTTGATTATTGGTGGTCAGCCAGTTGGCTACGCAGAACCCAACACGTTGGGCGTACACGTAGTTAATGGCAAGCGTTACGCCATCAGCAATCCACGCGAACGCGATTTGGCGTATGCTCTGTCGTCTGACGACATGAAGCCGACGATTGAAGTCCTGCGCAAGATTGTTGACGGGAACACTGTCATTCTCGAAGTGCGCGTTACCGGAAAGGATGGCATTGCGTATCCGATCTCGGTCGCCGAATCTACTCCGGCCCTTGCCGTGTACCCTGCGGACGTTGCTAAGACAATCACTCACGCATATTCTGGTGACGTGGTTCAGTTGCGGATCCCTGCGGCTTCGGTACGCGATAACAAGATGTTCTTCGCTATCGGGCGTTCGGCACTTGTTGAGGGCGTGCTGCCTGACTCAATTCCCAATCCGTTTAAGATTGACGACATTGAAGGCGCGGTTATCGGTGAGCAGTCATTCACACTGCCATTCACGCCGAAAGGTTACGACGCACCTGCGGTAATCAAATCCAATGGCGAGATTTGGGTGAACGATGTTGTCGTGGAAAGCGGCTCGCTCATCCAACCCGGTTCCACGATTCGCATCAAGGTCACTCACGGCCCCGCCACCGTATCCCCTTGGTGGTGTGAAATTGGTGGCGTGCGTGCAACGTTCTTCTCAATGTCGAACCCTCAGCGCGTCACGCCTCCGACTATTGGACGCGCATACGCCCCGCGCACCAAGATTGAATCGAAGCCGATCATCAACCCGTACACCGACGCCGAGCTGATCTTTGAATTGTCATCCGCAATGGGTAACATCAAAGACCGTGAAGGCGTGCGGTCGGTGGTGCTTGGCCCAGGTCAGCATGTGATTCTTGAGTTCGACGTCGGTGAGTTTGGGCGTTACGAGATTCCGTACCGTTTCGGTCGGTCTGACCACGTTTGGAAAGTGTGGGCCGATGACCATTTCCTCGACCCGTACCCGACTACGCGCGAAGCCGAACGGCATGTAGAAGCCGAGTCGCCTGCGTTTTTGTTCGCTGCGATTCCGTCCGACTTCTTCATGCTTGCAGCCGTCCCCGCTGGTATCATTCCGACGCTTGATGGAGTATTCATCGACGCTCCGGCAGACGCTCGCGAATATAACTCAGAGTCGCGCGAAGTAGAGCTTACGCCTGCAAGCGTGCTGACTTACACAGGCATTCCGTTCTCCGGAGGCCGAGAGCTGGACTTCGGTGACGTGGTTGCGCGTTGGGTGTATCCGCCGAAACTTGCGGATTCCTTCGTCGATAGTGACATGGTTATCACGCTGCCCGCCGCTAAAGTCAACGTCGTTGTTGATCATGTTGAGACTGCGCCTGCGCTGCCGACAACCATTGCCGAAGTGTCGCATGATCCTGAAATCGTCATGCACCGACACCAAGGCCAACCGATTCGTACTTACGCAACTTACGATGCCGTGTTCGGTGTTGATGGTGTTGCTGCACCTGTCGCATGGGGCTCCGAGAAGTACGAACCGGAAGCGCGTCAGATTCGGATGCCGAGTTCGTTTGAGCGCCGCACTCCTGTTTCTGTTCGTCCGCCGCAGACACACGAAATTGATAGCGCAACCTATCACGCACCGCAGCCAAGACCCGCGCATGAAATTCAAAGCGCGCCTGCACTTGCGCGGCACATTCCGCCGATGCAATCGTGGTACGGAAAAGACTATCAGTTCCGCGCGCTGACCAAGAGCTATCAGCCTGATTCGTTTAATTTCCATCAGTACATTGATCCCGCTGCATACAAGCTCGAAGGCGTTACGCCTCATGCCCAGCCGATCTCACAAACCTACGGGAGCGTGTTGAATGCTGGTCGCGAAGCCAACGTCGTTAGCTCTGTCGCTAGTGAGCCCGCAGTTCGACACGAACTTCCCCCGCAGGTATCGCTTGCGAGTCTGGAAGCTCAGTCGTTCAAGGTGACTTACGGTCAATCGCTCGAACCCAAGGGGCCGAACGAGAAGCGGACACTCGGTTACTACAAACTTGAAGTGGCGTCGCAGGAATATTTGCGTCCGTCACATCAAGGCGTGCCGTTGCGTCCGTTGCACCGTAAGCTACGCTTCCCTGACACTGGCGAGATCTGGCCGAAGTATTTCGTGCCGTATCAACCGACGCAGATTTTGAACATCGAAGCGCAGTCCGCCGACGCGCGCCAAGGCAGTCGCTACAACTCAGTTATGTTGAGTGGCCGTTACGAGCAGAGTTCGAAAGCGCGTGTGCATTTGGAGGCCAGTCAGGCGATGGGCGTATCGAGCCACCGACTCGCAGCTATTGATGCGCAGGTGTTCGTGCCGAGTGCGGTTTCGCACGCAGAGTCTTCGGCTTCACGCTTGCAGATTGGCGCGGTGTTCCCCGCCGATAGCGCGCCCGCCGTATCAATCGCACCGCAAGGAGTGAAGGACTTCGTGCAGCGGTTTGCTCAGTTCATTCCGAAAGTTCCACACGATTTTGCACCCCGCAAGATCATAATGGAAGAAGAGGGGATGGTTCACGACGGTAACGTTCCGACGTTGCTTGACCGTGGCTATTTCGCTACTGAACTCGAAGCGTTGCAGAACGCCACTCAGGTTTGGAAGATGGAGCCGCAGAACGTTGCAGGCCGTCAACTGCCGAACGGTATGTGGTACTGGATCCAACTCGACTTCTGTTACAACATGTGTAAGGAATGTCCGCCTTACGGATACATCAGCGGTGGTTAATCCACCGCTGTTTTCTGTAAATAAACGATGGGAATCATAAACAGGTGTTCCGATATGAAATTGAAGATTCTATCTGAATCTGCAACTCCGGAGTTTGCTTGGTACTCGTACGTGGGTTCCAGACTGACTGTTGAGAGCGGCACGAAGAAGAAAGTGATCACCGAAGGCATGAAGGTGGGCATTCGCCCTAACCTCCGCAACTCAGCAGAGTTCTTCCTGATCACGGATGAAGACCAAAAGCAAACCTACCGGATCAGCAAGCGCGTTGCAAACCGCATTGCAGAGAAAGGTAAGGTCGTTCGTCGCGTTATCAAATCGAATACGCGAACCGAGAAAGTGCAGGAAATCCTGCAACAGCAAAACGTTCGTGCGTGGGACAGTTCACGCTTCCGCCCTGTGGTAACTCCGCAGAACGAAGCTGTCGTGCGCGGGAACAAAGAGGCCACCCCCAACGGCGTCGATACCTCCGATTATCAATGGCGTAAAGTTGTCACGCCTGAATTCATCCTGCGAACCAACAAGACCCAAATCAAGTTGCGTCGCGGTGAAATGATCGGTATGCGGTTCGTTAAGCCCGCTATTGGGGGCCTTATCGTTTCTCTCGACGGTATGTACGAATCCGTGACTACCGCCGAGTACGACCGTGTGGCCGCAGAAGTTCCGGTCATGAAGCAAGGCAGTTGGCCGACTACTCACGTTTCGCCTGATATGATCGCACTCTACCGCGAACGCAAAACTCGCAACCGTGTGCGTGATCGTAACGACCGTGAGAAGCAAGAGCGCGCCGAAATCGCCGCCAAGCGTAAGCAGGAGCGTGAAGAGCGTCTTGCGAAAGAGCAGGCCGAGCGTGAACGTGTGAAGAAGGATGCGTCCGACAACACCGTCATTGCCAAGGAAATCGCACGGGCAGCTCGCGACGAGGACGCACGTCAGGAATCGGTCAAAGAGGAACGTCGTAATAAAGGCGGCGTGACTGACGAAGAACTTCGCAATGCCAAGAAGTCAGACTTGAAACCAATGGGCGATGTTCTCAACGCTCAGGATGTTGATGACGACGAAGACTTCGGCGAGGAGGTTCAGGAGCAAGGCCAGCGTGCTGGTGTGAATGAGCTGGTTGCACTTTACCAGAACATTGCTGCCGCAATTGCTTCCAAGTATTCCGTACCCAAAGGCGGCTTGAGCGACAAGGGTCAGAAGTTGATGATCGCGTTGCGTGCCAAGTTGGCCGAAGACCGCCCTGTGCTGTCGAAGACTGGCGACGCTTCCATCATCAAAGCATGGAAGGAAATCCTCAAAGCGCCAGAAACTCTGATCGGTGAAGACCCCAACGCTGCGAAAGATGAGCCGGAAGAGAAGCCGTCCAAGGTTAAGCAGAAGGCCGAGCCCGCAGCGGACGACGCCGACACCGAAGAAGATCCGGAAGCTGAACCCGACGCCGACACCGAAGAAGATCCGGAAGCTGAACCCGACGCCGACACCGAAGAAGATCCGGATGCCGAGGAAGACCC
>Ga0209599_10000442_pt1 | contig 27392 bp, 60 predicted proteins | sample Shrwel_input2_FT_FD_187534 | JGI IMG/M metagenome (GOLD analysis project Ga0209599, IMG submission 187534) | Subsurface microbial communities from deep shales in Ohio, USA - Utica-3 well 1 S input2 FT (SPAdes) (version 2) ...
TTTTTATATCCCAACTTCAAATTCAAGTTTCGGAATTAATTTTTGAATGGATTAAAACAAATCCAGTTTGGAAAGCCTACCTAGTCTGGAAAAATCTTCCAGCTCAGTTCTTTGTAAAACCTCTGCTTTTGTTTCGGGGTCAGAGTCTAAATGATGTAATAAGGTAGGATCTTTTTTAAATATATCATCAAGAATAGCTTCAAGAGTTATTCCCTCCCTTTCTGCTGCAGATTTTAATTCCTGAAAAAATTCTGGGTGCTGGTTTTTTATGGGAGAGTAGATATTAAGAGCAGCATTAGGATCATTTTTCATGACCTGTAAAACCTGCTCTGCTGCTTGACTGTAAGATATTTCGCTTTCGTTAAGAGCGAATCTATTAAAGTGCTTGATATACTTCATGTCTTTTATTTTTATTTATATATCTATCTTAGAAGATTATAGAGTGCTCGAACTCTTCACCTTCTTCGTATCTATAAAAGTAAACTCCAACCATGATAGATCAACCAGTAGATGATGAACTAACAAAGAAATTCAAAACAGCCAAGAGACTTTTTCAAGACTACAGGTATAAGGTAGTATCGGGAGATCCGGAGCAGGCTTCTTATAATACCGAGCAGGCAAATTTCTGGCTGGGTAAGTATAGAGCATTAAAAGAGGAGTTAAATCATAGAAACAATCCAGAGAAACCCACAGGCGTTTAAACAGAGAAGGCTTAGAGAAATCTAAGCCTTTTTTGTGGGCGATATATAAAGAATCATGATTAAAGCATCTAAAAAATATGAAAATTTGGTCACCTTTGGTTGTTCTTTTACAACAGGTCACCTATTAGGTAACGAAGGGTCTTGGGGATTTTTTCTTGCTAAATTATTAAACTCCGGGCACGTAAATAAAGGTGGAGGGGGTTCAAATACAAATATAGTTACGAATGTCATAAATTATTGTGAAACCAACGATATGAGTAACTCGTGTGTTGGTATTCAATGGAGCGATGTAACTAGAAGGGAATATTGGGATGATAAGAACGGGGGATATTATACATTGGGGATCGGAACTTTCGATCCTGTGCATAGAATTTTTGAAAGGGAAACCGAGCATGACAATTCCTTGACCTTTATTCAAAAGAACCAACCCTTTTTCGGAGAAATGTGGTTCAATCTCGCCGAAAACACTCTCAGAACCATAATTGCAATAATCAGTGTTAAATCCTATTTGAAAAGTAAGAATATCGATTTTATAATGTTCGAAGGGATCAATTCAATTAAGAATATAAATAAATCTTTTTATCCTCAAAATTATTTGATTGATATTGACAACCCCCATGTTACAGATTCAAATAATTTTGGACTATTAAAAAACGAGATCCGAATGTCGCTGTTAAATGACATCACATTTTATAGTGAATTAGGAGATTGGATGAACGCCATGCATAATCACCCTCATTTCGATCCATCCATTAATGACGGACATCCACATGAGGAGATAGTAAATTGGTGGGCTAATAATTTATTCAGTCATATCAAGAACGTGGAAAATTTGAATTCATAAGTATAGTGATGAAAAAAAGATTCTTTTCTTTTGGCTGCAGTTTCACAAAGGCATGGGAAAATCCCACTTGGGCAGATTTTATTGGGATCGAATTTGAAAACCTTTATAATTTTGCCATGCCTGGTTCTTCGAATAATTTGATTATGCAGAGATTCGTTGAAGCAGATTCCCATTACAAATTCAACAAAGAGACTGATGTTATAATGATTGCCATCAGTGGTCTTGGCCGTTATTCCTTTCCTGTCACGATTGGAGATGAAGATTTTTTCTACAGTAGGGGAGATTTGGATGTAAGCCAATCAAGTGCTAAAGATACCAAAGAGGTATCTGAAAATTTCGAATTTGTCAGAACAAAATTTTGGAAGAAGAGATTTTCTGTTTTCGATTCATATATTTCCATCAAGGTAATGAAAGATATTCTTTCAGCAAGAAATATAGAACATCGCATTTTAGCTGCAATTGATTATAAGATTTATCTTGACAACGCCCAGGTTTTCGGGATCGGGGATGAATTATTATCCAAAATAGAAGAAATGGTAGGCATGTTAGATGTCAAAGAATCCATCAGCGAATTTGATAATTTTAAGCTTCATCATCCTTCCCAGCAAACTCACTACGATTTTGTAAAAAAACATCTACCCCAGTTTTTGGGAGCAGCATCGGAGAAGCTGTTAAATATTAATTTCAATAAGAAGTACTACGATTACATTTTAAAGATCCATCCCGGTTATCAAGGATTGGGTGCATACGACGGAAGTGGTAGCAAAAGTTACTGCTTGGGATATTTTTAGTGGGGGAACATTTTTAAATTCCGGAAAAATCCTTTAAATTTGATCTTCTCTGGTAAAAATATTTAATCAAAACAAATAGAACAAAATGGAATCAGCGGCACAAACAGCAATTAACGAGGCTCGTGAAATCATGGAAGGATTCGATGACCACGGAGGCACCCTAGTTTTTTATAACCAGGAGAGCTACACCCTAACACAGGAGCAAATGACCAAGATTGCAGGTGCTCTTTACCTAGCGGACTGTGAAATTGGTGAACGGACCTCCAATCAACCTAAATGTAATTAAAACGAATAAATTATGGGATGGAAATCAACAGTAGACATTACAAGAGAGCAAGCAATTAGTCTTGCTACTAAAGAACTAGCTAAGAAAATAGGAGAGATTCACACTATGTCTGATACAGAATTAGAAGACTTACTAGAAGAATTAGGATATGGCGAGACTCAAGGTATGGAATACTTTGGACATAATTTTAATATAACACACGAATAATCTATGAAAACAGCAATGCAACTAATGTTAGAAGATTTAGAATTAAGATATAAAGTACTATCTAAGGCAGAAATGCTACAAGCGTGTGGTGCAATAGAAGGAACTATTGACTATGCTAAATCTTTAATTATAAAAGAAAAAGAGCAGATAGTAGAATCATTTGATAGTGGCATATATGTTGGAACATACGCAGTAGATAAAGATGGAGAAGATTACTACAACCAAACCTATAATCCGACTATCAGTAAAATAACCATTACAGAAATTAATACCCAAAAGCAGCACATCATTGACATGATGAAAGATGATGAAGATTTAGGATTGTATAGTCCCATATAATTCAGAATCCCCAGCATCCGATCCAACGCATAGGCCAAAGAACTCGATATATAAGGGAAAACAAGGCATGTACAAGATAGCACAAGGATCCAATACCACTGAATTAGAAACGCAGGTCAATGCACTCATCCTAGAAGGGTACGCTCCCTCAGGTAGTATGGTGGTGATAAGTGATACCAGAAGAGATAACTCCCTCAAGTATATGCAACCAATGTACAATCCAGCATAGACTATGAAACACATTCTGCTATACGAGAACTTTCTTTCCCCGATAGATGGCATAGAGATATTCCCAAGCAAGAGCAAGGCTTATCATCTCACCCCTGACATCTACCTAGACAGTATCCAGAAAGAGGGACTCACACCTCGCACAGAAAGCAAGCTAGCTCCACATCCGGAGAGAATCTACCTTTATCTCAACCCTTCAAGCTCGCTTAAGACCCTAGCGGGTGCTCTATGGCATGCTAGCTCATATAAGGACAGGGTAAAGAAATACCATATCCTAGAGATAGATCTGACACAATTACCAGATCACAAGTTCTATGCAGATCCACATAGTTCTCTATCCTATGTAGCAATCTACACCAACCAGAGTATACCCCCATCTGCCTTTAAGGTCCTGGGAACAATCCCCGTAGAGAAGTTTCCTCCCCAGAAGGAGATAGATGATACCCCGACATACGTAAGAGAGCCACGAGATGAAGGACCATCCAAATGGGAGGAGCTCGGAAAGATGCTAGACAAATTACCAGCAGATAAGCAGACTATAAACCTAAAGGATTTAGTGGGTTAAAAAGATATATAAATGAAAATAACGAAGGCAATGAAACACATTAAACTTTTTGAGGGTTGGAGAGAGGGATATGACGACGATCTTGAGGATCGAGAATTGTACAGGGAGCTGAAACACGACGACGAGGAATCGGATCCATATCTTTCCGACAGGGAAAAAGAGGAGCAATATAGGATGTTATCCGGTGAGTGGGTTTACGGCGAGGATTCTTCAGATGATATACTAATTAACGCCACTATTAAATCCCCTACAATGTCACCAGCTGATAAGTTGGAGACAATGATGGATGATGTGGAATTTACCCGTAAAAAATCCGACAGTCAAAGAAAGATGAAAAAAATTAGAAAATGGATAAGCTCGCTCTCTCCTGAGGAAAGAGCAGAGATCTCAATGTAAGATTTTTAGATTCCGATTAGAAAAGGCTTAGAATCATCTAAGCCTTTTTTGTGTTTCGTAATGGAGTTGAACCTTAAGGTTTCATCAGTAAGCCAAGCAAAGCGTTTTTAAGGATCTTATCAAATTTTGCTTTAGCAATTGGATCTTTGACTGTCACTTCTCCTGCCTGTTCGTCTGAACAATAGCCATCTCCTTTCTTACATGTCCAGGTTTGAATCTGTTTCTCGGTACAGAATCTAACAAAAGCCTTAGTGTATTCAGGATTCTTCCAGTTGCCGTCTAGTGGAAGATTAAGCTTGTAATGCTTGTTAAAGAAGTTAGCCATCTTCTTGGTATGCTCTCCTTTTTTAGATGTCGGGTTACCCTTAGATAGTGCCTCTTCCTGAACAGGCCATGCCTCGGATTCAAAGATACGAAGGTGTTTCATGATAGAATATTATTTTCATTATATATCCAGAGTCTCTCTTAGACCATCCAGGATCAAGCCCCTAGAATCCGCTCCAGCGCCTAGGCCCAAGGCCAAATACCAGTGATATATAGAAGCATGAAACATCTAAGATTATACGAGGAATTCTCCCACCAGGGGATCAATCCTGCCATCCAAGAGGTTTATGCCCTACATCCAGAGTTAATCAAGATAGGCACGATAGAAGACTATGAGAGGTACACCAGGGAGATATTCCCGAACTCCAAGATCTCCTTCCCGGTCTATCATTCATCCAAGCATGCCTTTAGAGAGTTCGATCCTGAGAGAATTGCTTCGTCCACTGATAAAGGAGCATTTGGAAGAGGATTCTACTTCTCTCAGTTCGCCGCCTATTCAAAAGTGTATGGAGAGCACACTAAGATCTGTCTAGTCAACCTAGAGCATCCCAAAATCATTCGCAATCTAGAAGGTTACAATAAAGAATATCAGGCTTATGCAGGTCTACCTGTTAAGGAGATCTTTGGCGAGGAGTACGACGGAGTGGCAGTCTGGATAGATGATTGGAATTCGATGACCACCACGGGAGAACACGTCTCGTCAATTGAAGATCTCTACGAGTTAGGACTAGGCAAGGAGACAGGTCTACTAGAGGCAGTGGTACCCACAGTGGCTCAGATTCATGAGTTGGGTACAGAGGAAGACTTACAGGGCTTCGCTAGATGGATCCGAAATATATAAAGGCATGAAACACATTCAACTTTTTGAGGCATACACACAAGGACTAACAGGATCACCCTCTAGACACTTTATCCTAGACGGAGCTTCCTCGGCAGGCAAGAGTTCAGCCCTAAAGGGATTAGACTCATCCTGGGCGATACTAGCAGTGGACTCCTTCTTCAATGTCATGGCAGAGGAGCTAGGCACAGAAGACTTTGGCAACGGCAACAAACCCACCATCCCTCAGATCTACCCTGGTTGCCCATATCCTCATACCACACCAGGGGAAGGAAGCTACGAATTGGCAGCTCGCTGGTACATGGCTCAAGAAGCTAGAGAAGGCAAGATCTTTCAGGCTGGGCTAAAAGATGCCACAGGAAATCTCTTCGGCAAACCCCAGGGAGTAGATAAGATCATCTATGACGATGTGGATGGCAGTGTGATCCAGATGTTCCCTAGGGACAATCGCCCACAATGGCTACTAGTACATGCACCCATCGATCATACCATTAAGAATGTCGAAAGAAGAGGAGATAGACCACTAGATGGCGTGTTAAAGAACTCTTACACTTTCAAGTACAAGGCATCTACTAGACAAGGAGGCGTAGATCCAGAGCATCCATGGACAGAGCAAGGGTTAAGAGATCTACTACCACAGGAGGAATGGGTGAGTGAGTTCTTAGACAAGCTAGGAGTTAAAGATCCTTCAGAGAGATACTGGATACACGCTAAGCCTCAACCACAAGGCACATACGACTATATCATTAACACTAGAGACGCCAATGGAGCTCAGAAGTCTATAGAAGAGCTAGCACAGGAAGCAGAGAGTATCTTCAATAGAGCATAGACACACATAGACTCAAAGAACTCCCAGACCCCGTTAGGGGTCTTACCTAGGACCCCACTTGTTGGGGTCTTTTTGTGGCATCCCATCCCTTTATTACCCGCATTTAAACCGTGTATAACACGCCCCGAATCCTCGCCCCGTATTGGGCCTTGGATCGCCCCGCCGGATCTTGCTATTGCCCCGTATTGAGGCAGGAACCGGGGCGTAGATGAGATAGACTAGGGAATACCCCAGATGATCTTATAGAACGAGGCGGGAAGTGTGGAGAAGTGGTAAGAAGTGGGGAAAAGTGTCAAAAAATACCCGTACGAATAAAAAACCCTATATGAGGCACCCTTGGGCAGGCTTAGAGAAGACCTCGGGTAAAGACCCCTAAAAGTGCTCTTGAGTAACCCCCTCCTCTGCGTGTGTTTTAGGCAGGGGGTTCCCGGGGGGACCCCACATGGCTTGGTATCCCGGATCCCTACCGAAATTTATCACGGTAATCCTTGAATTCTCTCGTGAAGCCGCCCCGAAATTTTTTCCAGTAAGGACTTAGCTGTGGGGGTGCCTTCACGGATTTTTTCCAGTAAACCCCAGATTTTCTAGGAATTCTTTCCACTAAGTCCTAGAACTCTGGGAAGTCTGGGAGGTTCTGAGAGAACTCCCCGAAAGGAAGAATAGTTGCAGAACCCAACCAATTCGGTGAGGGTGCCCCTACGGAGTTAATCCGTTATATCAGGATCTAACCTAGAGGTCTAGGAAATGAATGAGATTCCAGGGATAGCTTCGTGAGTGCTCCCCGGCAGGTTTCCGAGAGCTCCCCGCTTCCCCCCTCTGAGAGAATCCCCGGATGCTACGAGAAATCCTGGGGAGTGTGGAATAGGGCAAAAGTGGTTGGGGCGCCCTCACTTGCTGGGGATATACCTTGGATTCTCCCCGTAACAAAAGTTTCATAAAAAAGTTTCGGGGGTACGAATTCTCTTTGGAATTCCCCGTCTTTTCTTAGCCGAGGTGCCCTCACCCGATGACCATATCCTGGGTTTTTTCTGGGTCTAAAAGTGAGTAGCAACAGGGTCTAAAAATGACCAGCGGGGAATTTCTAAGAATCCCCGTTCACACATCCATTTTGGCTAGCACCCAAAAGGATGTGTGGGCGCCCTCACTGACTGCGGCCTGTTCCCGCATTTTCCCCGATACATTTTAATTCTGCGGGGTTCATTCTTATATTTGCCTTGTAATTAAAACAACACGACCATGTCAAAAAAGTATGAACACGGGTACTTACCCAAAATCCAGTATCATTCTCTACAAGTAGTAGAGAGAACCGCCAACCTCATGGAACCCAACCTACCTGAGGAATTCAAAGTCGGTGAGTTAGAAGCTCTTAATAAGAGTCTAGACTCTATCATTTACTTCACCACTAAAATAAGAGAACAATGGACCTTAAAGTAAACTTTGATTGGGACTATCCCCATGGAGCAGGAAAATTCCTTTGGGCAGTTATCTCAGTAGATGAAGATGACTCCGAGGATAGTAATGTTAGTCTTTGGAGAGCGGATGATGAAGAACACCTATATGACCAAGTCAAAAGGGACTGGGTAGGTGATGATGAAGAGATAGCAGATGACTTTGAAGAGGCTTGGGCATATAGAATTATCCCTAAGAGACTAGGAGAAATTCTTTAGGCATTTTTTTAATCCGCCTACGGGCTTTACTTTTACCTTCTAAAACACACACGATGTCACAAGATTTAATGGTTTATGTTGGAGCTTACATAGAGATAACTAAGCTCCCTAAGGTTTGGGAAGAGGTTGAGAACGAAAGATTCAACCACCCAGAATGTAAAAAGAAGTGCGATCACTCCTACTTAACTAACACAGCTAAGTTCTGTCCTTCATGTGGTAAGCCGGTTGAGGTAGTGATAGAGAAATTAAAGGCTGTGAAGCAATGGGATATGGCAGACCTTGAACATGAATTCTGTGAGGTCTTTAATTGGCCTAATGGTATGGGCTGGGGTGGATGTGAAGAATTGGATAAAGTCCTAATGCCACATGATGGTGGTAAATGGGGTAAGTACTATGAAGACAACGGGTTTGGCATCCTGGGTAAACTTCCCAAGTTAGCCAACCCCGAAGGAATTCTAAAAACCAAGTTCTCCAAGGACTTAGCTGACTTAGAAAAGATAGGTGCTAAGTACGTTATCAAAACTGGGATCTTGGCGTATTACGTATAAATGATAACAGAATATAAAATAGTTAAGACGAATTACACCGCGGCGGACTTGGAGCAAGAAGTTAACCAAGCGATTGGGGAAGGGTGGCAACCCTGGGGTCAACCCGCAGTTGCCCTTAGTTCTAACGGAGCTCTTTATGTCCAAGCGCTAGTCAAGTACAGTTCCCACCCGGATGAGTGGCAAACTCTGAATGAGGAACAAACGGGCAGGGTTTAAGGGATTGAGAAAAAATCCTGGAACACATGTGGGATATCAAAATATAAGTGTTATATTTGCGAAATGATTAGCAGCAATGTAATTCTTAACTAAAATGTAATTAAATGACAAGTTCAGAACTTCGAAGCCGTTTACTTAACCATGGGCGACGCCCACTCGGTAAATTAATTCAAGTACCTCTCAAGCAAGAAGGCAAGATCCTTTTCGCTGATATCAAAAATGATAGAGCATATTCTTATTTTCTAATTGACCTTGAATCCAAATCTATCCGTGAAGGTCATATCTACGAGCGTTATCGTAAAAAGGTATTTGGTGCCTATGACGTTCCCTCTATCCCATTAGGAGCTTCCCTTTAATTTTTAAGTCGCATTTTAAATTTCCGAGGAGGGGTTGTATATTTGCCTTGTAAATAAATACACACGCACATGTACATTATCTTTAATCTAGACCCCGATGGCGATTCCTACTCTCTTCATGGTAGGATAGAAGACGCCCGTTACATCTTTGACCTCAAGGTAAAGGAATGGAGTAAGGCAGTTAACAACCGAGAGGAAGTTGGCTGGGACGATTACAAAACACTTCTATGTCACATCACCGATCTCACAAACTTTGGGTTTGGTGGTTACGGAGAAGTTTTCGGAATGGAACTTATTGATTCACTAAATTGGGAAGGAGACCAAGAATAGTTATGACACTACACGAATATCTAAATCAGACCGACCCACAGAGAATGCCAGACGTGATTCTTCAAGAAGGAGAATACGAGGTTTGGAACACCGCTGGTGTTAAACCCTACAGGTTCACTCATATCAGCGTTCCCTCAGTTAAAGGTAGCTATTCAGTTAAGGAAGGAGAGACTACCCTTTACACCCAAGACGCATTTGGCTATCCTAAGAGTCGTAGTTGTTTCAGCCTTGACAAACCATTAGAGAACCTAGTCAATTATGAAAGAGTAGGTCACAGTCACAATCCAAGCATTAACTCATGATAACAATTTTAGCATTAGCACTTCTGGCTACCGTTTCTATTTGGGGTACGATTGATATACTAAGTCAAATTAATCGAAACGAGAATGAGGGGAAGAAATCTAACTGAGTATCAAAAGGAATTGATTCATGAAAAGAAAGAAGAGGGAAAACCCATCAAGGTGATTGCCCAAGAGATAGGGAGATCTTATTCCTGCATCTATTTTCATTTAAAGAATAATTAAGAAAAACCAAACCAACTGCTAAAGCCAGACCTAGTGTCTGGTTTTTTTGTGGCCTTTCCTACAGGAATTTGCCATATGGCTGGAATTCCGGTGAGGGCGCCCTGACCACAGGCTGGGTGATTTTCGACATCCGAAACTTATTGTAAATGTTTCATCGGGGCATTTTTTATTTTCGAAACATTTCATTACTTTAGCTGTGTTATAAAAACCCGCACGATATGTCAAAAGAAGTTCAATTTCCAAAGATCCCAACGGATCCACACAGTCTAGCTCTTTTAGGATCACTAGATACTATATCCTTTAGTATTCTAAATGCTCCTGAAGATGATTATGCATTTAGATGCGCGGCTTTCCTACACTTCCTAGCCACCGCACCCTTATCTGCAGATTACATTTATTTCAAGGTTCATGAAAACACTAGAGATATGTGCAGAAGTCTAAGCGATCATTACAATCATTACATTCACTCTCAAGGAGAAGCATATAAGCTTGAAATTCTTAATAGGGAGATTGGTTCATTTGGGAATCACTTTAATAGTTTTCAATTGTCCCTTTTCCACATAGATCTTAAAGCCAAGCAAAATCCAAATTGGGTACCTCTCAGTGATTTGATTTGGGGATTCTATTGCTCTCTATACAATCACAAGAGAAGCAATCAATTCCTAGAACTATTTCAGTCCACATTAAAAAATATTCAGACCTCATAGGAGAACATTTTTTATTTCCGCAGTCCAGTCTTATATTTACACTGTTATTAATTTAAAACCATAAAAATTTAACTCACATGGCAAATCTCACATTTTCCAACAAAGGCATCCCAATGGGACGCAACAAGTCAGTCGCAGTAAACGCAAACTCCCATTGGAGTGCAGAGGAAGACAACTTCCTTCGCATGGCAGCTGCCCAGAACATGACAACCACTTTGGTTGCTTCTAAATTAGGTCGTACCCCAGCATCTGTTTACACCCGTAAATGGCAATTGGACATTCAGAACGACAAGGCAATGCCTAGAATCAAAGCACCCAAGACTGCTAAGGTAGTTAGAACAAAGACTGCTCAGGCAGTTAAAGTTCCAAAAGGAGTTCAGTTATTTCAATTGGAATCAGGCATTCCAGTTCCATCAAAAGGTGGCAACGAAGTACTTAAGAACCAAATTCGTTCCACATTCAATCGCATGGAAATTGGTAACTCATTTGTGATTAACAAAGAAGCACTTAACTCAACAGTGTACATTGCTAAGAACGAATTTGGAGCCTACAGAATTAAAACAAGCGCTACCACTCCTGATAAAAAATTCTTTAGAATTTTCAGGATAGCTTAAAGGTTAGGTTTTAGATTACCCAAGGGTCTCATCGAAAGATGAGGCTCTTTTTTTGTGGGCCAAGGAATCGAACCCAAACCGCTCGGTAAAACCTGGTTGGGGCGCCCTCGCGAATTATCCATATGGCGAGAAATCTTTTTCCCGAATGGGTATATAATGTAAAATCAAAAACAATGAGCGTAGAAAATTTTGTAGATGTCGTTGTCTTTTTAATCAAGATAACTTTCGCAGCTGGTATCCTTGCTTTGGTGCTAAAGATAGCATCGGATATCTTTAAGAGTAAGGACGACAAATAATTTTTATTTACGGATTCTATTGATTACATTTGTAATCTGAAATTAAACACTTGCCAGTGTTTAGTTAAATGGTTAGGGTTAGTAAGTTATAAAAGAGAGGGTGGTTCCTCTCTTTTTTTGTGCGCATTTTTTCCTCCCGAAAAAGTTTCATATATTTGAATAACATAAAACACACACGTATGTCAACTAATTCAAGAATCGGAAAATTACTTCCAGACGGAAGAGTAAGAGCTATTACATGTCACTTTGACGGATATGTAGAAGGAGGAGTCGGAGAAGATTTGTTAAAGTACTATAGCGATTCAACAAAGGTAGATTCGCTATTGGACTTAGGTAATCTATCCGCTCTCGGAAAAGAAATTGGAGAACAACAGGACTTCAATGATTTCACATCTCATAATCAAAATTGGTGTTTAGCGTATGGAAGAGATCGGGGAGAATCGAAGATGGAATCCAAGATTGTCTCGCTAGAAGAATTCCAAACCAATCTCGATTGGCCTTACCTCTATCTTTTTAAAGAAGGCGAATGGACTTTTCTGGATACATATAATAGATATTCAGGCTGGCAAACAATCAGCTCTTCATTAAATAATATAAACCCTGAAGATGAAAATTAATAATCCATTTGAAACATACAGTAGAGGCATGACTGCTAGAGAAAGAAGAATTCGCAGTAGATGGGCTTTAATGTTTGTTATTAGTTCACTGATTGCAATTTGGTTAATGGTTAAAGTAAGCAATCAGGAAAACGAGATTGATGAATTAACCCGGAAAAATTCGGAACTGCGTGATGAATTCTTCATCTCATCTACGGTTAACGGCAGGTATGAATTATCTTTGGAGTTTTTAAAAGAGATCGATTCAGTGGCTGCTAAAGAGTTCGAGGAGTTCTACGATCACCAGACTGAATAATTTTTTAACCTTTAAATATAAGAGAGATGGGATACTATGAGATTGTTAAAGGTACTCCAGGTGGAACTGTGAAAAAGCCTAAACCTAAACCTAAACCAAGAAAATCCAAGAGCAATGAAAAATCACGACTACTATAATAAGAAGTACGAAAACTATGAGAGACAGAATACCGTTAAGGGTTGGATCAAACATATCTATCTTGTGTTACTTTCTCTTATAGTTAAACCTCCCTATAAATAAAGACCGTGTGTGTTGAGATTCTTTTAGAATCTCGGAGACCAGCAGCAATGCTGGTCTTTTTTGCGTAGGGGGATATGGGAAGGACCCCGCACGCGTACGTGGATACATATAGACAAATACGTCTATAACACACATGAGCAACTTATATTTCAATCTAGGAAGTATTCTATCAGAGGAAGAATGTGATAACCTTGCACTGGAGGTTTTTGAACACCTCGAAAAAGGATCGGTGATTGCAGAAAGAGATACCCGATATTACAAAAACTCATTCGGTGGATCCACCCCTGGATCTTGGGAATGCCTAAAAAGGTTTACACCCTTAGTAATAGAAAAGAGCGGCAGGAATCTAAAGCCGGCTAATCCTTATTGTCGTATTTACAATAATGAATCAACTCTTAATCCACATAAAGATCGTGAGGGCTTGGATTGGACCATTTCGGTTTGTCTATTTACTAATCTCAAACATGATTGGCCTTTAATAGTAAAAGGAGAAGAAGGCAATGTCGAATTCCGTACGATCACCGGTGAGGGCAACCTCGTTGCTGGACGCACGTTGGAACATTGGAGAGAACCTTTGGAGTGTGGGAGTGATGAATACGTGGTTCAGATGTTTCTCCATTGGTCTGAGGAGTAGGCGCCCTCACCAACTTTCGCGGTCGTCCCGCGGATGTTTTTTATCCGCATTTTTATTACCAACACCTGATCATTACTTTTGCACCATGATAAACACCAAATTAGCAATTGTAAGATCAACAATCAACCTTAGAGGACATAGATTTCCTGCAGGAACGGTTGTTAGGGTATGGGAGACTAGTAGTGTCACATCAATTCAACCCGCAGTATTACCCACACCACTCCATGAAGCGATGTGGTACTTATTCCCCGAGATTCATTTAAAGGACCTTAGAAAGTTAGAGGATCACGAATGTCAGTTAGTTGATTACGGAATCTACTAGCATTTTTTTCTAGCGAGGTATAGTATTACTTTTACCTCATAAAACACACGACATGAAAAAAGAAGCACTAGAACTAGTTCGTAAAATCTATCAAAGTCTTAAATGGGATCTCATGTCTCAGAAAGACCTTGAAGAGGTATTTAACGCAGCGAAAACACAAGCAAAATTTCTTTGTGAAAAATTAACAGAAGAGAACAAGGACAGACAAGAGAAGTATGAGATGCTTCTTTCCGAGATTGAAAAAATAAAATTCCAAATGGTATGAGTGATTTCGAAAAGGCCAGGATGTTCGGTCTAATAGACATCCCTTATGGACAAAGATGTTTCCGCCCATTCATCGATAAGTATAATCCATATAGCATCGAAACTAACGGTCAGCCTGTTAGAGCAATGTGGCAAGGTAATAACATCATAGTTGATTTTGAAGATGGAGAAACCAGAATTTACAGTACTCTAAGTCCTGACGGATATTATAGAGTATCTAAATAAAAATTTTATGACCCTTCCTATTATCAGTGCTTCCCTTGCAATATTAGTTCTTGTGATTTCTCTTGTTATTTCGGGTAAAGAAACCTTGAAACTAAAGTGCCGTAACAGGCTATTATGTAGAGAAAATCACAAACTCAGAATCAAATTAAAGGAGCATGAAGACGGTACAAAAAGCAAATGACATCAAGAGAGTAAAGGATGATGAAGCCGAATTAATGGTTAAGAATCGTGGATACAAATTCGTTCCAAAAAGTGTTTGGAAAGAAGCTACACGTCCAGTGAAACAAACCAAAGAGAAGGAAGTAAAAGAGAATGAGACAACTTAGTTATAACAATATTTACAACCCGAAAACAGAACCATATTGGTTCAAAATGTTTAAGGAATATAAGAGCTTCACAGTAGGATGGGTCACCATCTAAAAATGAAGGGTAATTTGCTTTTACGAATGAGGATTCTTTCAGCAAAAATTACCGAATGTGAATTTAGTCGTGTGAATTCACTTTCAAAAAACTCCCAAGCTATAATTAGCTTGGGTTTTTTTATGCCTCTCATTTTTTATCCGCGCGGAAAATACATACTTTTACCTTATAATCAAAAACACACGACATGAACACACAACAATTCAATGACCAAGATTTTCGCACAAGTGCAACTGAAACTGTTAATGCTTTCTTTGAAGGTTTTACATATCCTTCACGAGAAGATTTTAATGATTCACAGATTAGCCATATTACTGATATTGTAGCTTCCATCTACATGACTCAGCATGTATATCGTATCGGTGGAGGATTCGTTCAATCAATCCTGGAAGATAAATTAGGAGCAGCCTTTTCCAGAGCAGATTCCACAATCGTTAAAGCAATTCGTATTATGGTTTATGCTAGGGATTACGGACAGGTTAAAAAGTTCAAACCTTCATTTGAAACAATCTAAATTTGGATAAGTATAAGTAATATTATTCACCATTAGATTCAATTGTATGAACCTTGAACCGGAACAACAAGAAATATTTAATAACATCTTAGATTTGGTTTACACCTTAAAGAAGGAGGAAGACATCGAAAAGAAAACTCAGATTCAACACGTAATAGAATCCGAAAAGAATAAGCTCATGAAAAGTATGCCCTTTCGAGATTATATTTCTTTCATGAGAGAAGCATCTCCTTTATTTATATAACTCATTTCGCTGACTCCCCCTAGTTAGCAGGAATCGCCCTACCAGCAATGGAGGGCTTTTTCGTGGGCTAAGGTTTTCGATTCTTGACGGTCGAAAAACACCACGAGGGCGCCCCGACCTTTGTGCATATGGCTTTGCATTTAAGTAGGGGGATATGGGAAGGACCCCGCACGCGTACGGGGGTAAATCGCGATACATTTTTATTAACCGAGGAAATTCTTTATTTTTATCCTATAAAAGAAATACAATATGGAATTAACTCATTGGTTTTACGGATTAGCAGATTGTCACGGCGTAGAATCGTTCGTACATGATATAGACGATGCTTTAGCATCTCTATTTTATAGCGATGATGATAAGAAAGAAAAGAATTCTAGTCAGTTTGCGATGTGTCTACGTGCTCAGGCCAATCAACAAAGACACGCCGTTGTTTACCGGGCAGCAATCCCACAATCACATGTTGAGATAATTGAGGGGTTTATTAAAGGAGGAGATTACGAGGCTGCACTGAAAGAAATCAAGGATTGCTCAACAGAGATAATGTTAGGTACCTATGGCACCACAAAGGCAGCAGCAGAGAAGAATTGGAAAATGATTCCAAACCCAGATTTGGATCCTTATTACACAAAATAAAAACATGGGATATCTAAAACACGCGACAAGTCACAAGTTGGATGCAGCAGCATTCAAGACGTTTATCTTTCAGGGTAAAGCTCTATTTACGCTTGAGAACAAGGAGAAAGGAACCTACATTACGTTTAAGGTTCAAAAGCTAAAAAGAAAACGTGACCAACCGGAAGAGACTAGACTCTTTGATGTTCATGTGCGTGCATTGAATGACCAGTATCAGGGTTTAAAATACATTGGACGAGTTGATAGAAAGATGAAGACCTTTAAACCTTCGGGGTATGTTGATAACGACCATGTTGGAATTCAAACCATGAATTGGCTAATAAGAAGTTGGGGTGATTTGGAAAGGTTGGAAGGAGGAGGAAAACTAGGCATGTACCATCAAGGTATTTGTTGCAAATGTGGATTACCACTAACTGTTCCTGAGAGTATTGAAAACGGAATTGGTCCTCAATGTAAAAAGTATAGAGAAGCCAAATCCCTAAAGTTCATGGAAGAAATTGGTATTCTAGTACCAGGATTAAGTTATAACGCACAGGTCATTCACGCTGTTGAGAATCGTCCAGATTGCTTTGAAAAAATATACATACCAGAAACAGTGCGTCGTTCAAACGAATGGATTAAAGACCTTGACCTATTTAGTTCTTATGGTCTTTGGTAGAGTAAGATAATTTTTGTTTATTTTTAGTTTTAAACCCTAGACTTATAGTCTGGGGTTTTTTTATGCCCTAGGATTAGTGGTGTACGACAGGCGTAAAACACGTGAGGGCGCCCTGACGCTTGGTAATGTTCCACATGTTCCTGATGTTCCCGATGTACCATTGTCGAGGCACCCTCACCGAGGTACATCTGGTACCTCTGGTACTTCTGGCACCTTGGGGATAACATTTTTTATTCCCGCGGGATTGTTATAAATTCGAGGTATAATTTACTAACAAATAAAAAACCTAAAAATGAAACCGCAAACCACAAACCCAAATTTCGATTTTTTCAGAGAACTAAACGGTAGAGAAATGATGCACTGGATAGGAACACCTTGCTTTGTCAAGGGGGTATCCAAAAAAGATGAAGACCGGGTTACCATAGTTACCATTGATGGTTACACCTATGATGAAATCAGATCTAATGATTTGGAAACTATGGATCCGACTGAGATAGCCTTATTTGTTTAAATTCCAGAAGTGCGGGGAAACATTTTTAAATCCCGCACTTCTTTTATACATTTACATCATAAAATAAATCAAACGATGACGCACGAACAATCCCTAATCTTCAGGAAGGTATTAGATACCAACTGGGAAGTAAAAGAATTAAAAGAATCTGGAAAGTGGCAGGAAGCTCTTGAAAAAGTTAAAGAGCATAACTCTCATGTCGAAGAATTAAAATCCGCAATGGGAGCAGGTGCGTATGATAACTTTATAAACATGGGACGTAAAATGTTCGCACCAAAATCAGATTAATATGTTAAGATTTTCAGACGGAATCAGTATTGACACCTCAGGAGAGCCAAGGGTTCTTAGGTTGAATGATGGATACTATGCGGTAGGTAAAGGAATTTTAATTCCAGTTGATAATCTACAATCGGCGGAGTTTATGGTTCAGAGAATGGAAAGATGGGAACCGAGTGAGAACATTATTAATTCTCGAGGGGAAGTGTTAAATTTGCAAAATAAATAAATAAAAAGAAATGCCAAGAAGACCTAAAAAGGGAAAATCAGCTTCGTTGCTGTTTAGAAATTTACTAAAAGATTTAAACCCATTGGAGTTAACTGTTCTAAGAGAAAGAGTCTTACACATCTGCGAAATTACAAAGCAGGATATCGTAATAAATCCTAAGAAATACGAGAGACATATTATCTCTCCGGATTTAATTGTAAATTGTATGGACAAGTGTATCACAGGTTTAGGATACGAAGAAAAACCAAAGGTTAAAAAAGAATTTAAAATTTCACAACCAGAAGTTGTTGAGATATAAAGAAGGTTAGTGTTAGTAAGTATACAGGGAAGGTCAGATTAGTCTGGCCTTTTTTGTGTGTGGAGGAATCCAAATAGAAACTGTGGTACATCGTCAGGGCGCCCTCACCACTAAGTGTGCAGTCTATCTGCATTCATGAATACTTTGAGGACATTTTTTTATTACGCCGCGATTACATATATTTGTATTCTAAAATAAACACGACATGACACAAGAAAAAAAACCACAGTATGTAGTTATCCTTAATTTCGAATCAGGCCAAGTAGATATTATGATTCTAGATAACAAACCAGAAGGCATGGATGACGAAGAGTTTATCGAAGGTACTCTTGATTATTCCTTATCCAATTGTGAATGGATGGTTACCACTAATCCTTTTCCTAATCCATTAAACTTCTAATCATGCAACTAAATTTTAAATTAGGTAACAACATATTCCTACAAGGTGATAAGGTTATCAGTTATGAAACACACGTTGCTGATATCAAAGATGGCCACATCCAAGCAAGAGGTAAGTATTCTAGGACAACCAGTAAACAGATAAGCAAGGTAGCATCCACATTGAAATTAAAATTACACTCCTCTGATAAGAGAGAGGATTTTTGGAAACATGAATATGGAGCTAAGTTCTCAATCGACAACTGTCTAAGTGAAAAGATATCCGAATTCATTATTGGTTATATGAGGGAGAAGGAATTGGATTACCTTAAATGCAGCCACGAAGATATGTTACCTATGCTAATCACCATACCTAATGTTGGACCTAAAGATTGGGGGATACTTAAAGAGTACTTAAATCTACCACAGGATACACCAACCCCCCAGCAACAGGAGAAGGATACGGCAAAGGCACTGGCTATTTTATTCTAGGGGGATGGGGGAAGGACCCCGCACGCGTACGAGGGAAACATTTTAATTTTCCGCAATATAATCCTATATTTACTTTCTCAAATAAATATGTATATGTCAATCCAATTAGATGAGGTAGAATTATCAGATGTCTCAGTAGAAGACTTCATTGAATCCAAATTAATCGTGTATAACGATGATTTTAACACGTTTGACTGGGTCATAACTTGTTTATGTAATTACATTAAGCATACACCAGAACAAGCAGAACAGTGCGCTTTATTGATTCATACGAAAGGTAAATGCCAAGTTAAATCAGGAAGTAAAACCAAATTACAACCCATGAAAGAAGCCTTAACCGATGCTGGGTTATCTGCAGTCATAGAATAAAGAACATCTGCCAAACGGGGAAGTAAAACCTTGCCAAACCTGGAACCAAAAGTTCTAGGTTTTTTTTGTGGGGAGGATTCACGGGAGAAGAATCGGATGTGTCTTTGTCGGGGCGCCCTCGGAATCGGATACCTCGGAGCTCCAGCAGAAACCCCGGAGGAGAAATCATCCGAGGGTGCCCTCACGCCGATTCACAGACCGAACATAGCTAGGTTTTATGTGGAAAAGAAATTTATTCAAAACATTTTTTTATTTCGAGGATTATTCATATATTTGCCTTGTAACTAAAATAAATAACCATGTTAACAAACACGACAATCGAATCATCAACCACCCTAACACCTGATGATTTAAAAGAAAAATTAAGATTAGGGGCAATCAACTTTTCTTTCCAAAAGAAAGATGGTACAATCAGAAACGCTTACGGAACTTTGCTAATGAGCGAAATTCCAGATGACCAACATCCTAAGTCCGGGTCAGAAGCATCCCCCAAGATTATTCCATTTTTTGATTTGGAAAAGTCAGCTTGGAGAAGTGTTGGAATAGAACAACCAATTTTCATCCAATAAAAAATTATCAATCCAAAAAGTCCTAGATTTTCTAGGACTTTTTTTTGTGGTCCAAATCTTTGGAAAGAGAAAACGCCATGCTAAAACGGGTCGGGGCACCCTCACTGATGTTAGCATGTTTTTTGTGACAGTAATCTTCAAATTTATTTTCGAGGCATTTTTTTATTACGCCTCTTTTTCTTATATTTGCTTTATACTTAAACACACACTCGCATGAACATTAAAAAATTATCAGAAGAAAAAACGATTAACGGTACTTCATTCTATGACGATGTTTTCAGTGCATCTCCACAGCAATTGATTGATGCCTTTGGACCTCCTTCCTATTCTAACAATGATGGAGAAGGTAAAGTAAACATGGAATGGGAACTGGAACTTGGAGAAGGAATCGTTTTCACAATTTATGATTGGAAGGAATACCGCAAACTTTCCATGGACGAGGAAATTGAATGGCACATTGGGGCTCACGACCAATCTTCATCAACTCAGGCTATTCTAGAATTGCTTGAACACTTCTAAATCCCAAACAGATTTAAAAGCCCGGACTTAGGTCTGGGTTTTTTTGTGGGTAAAGATTCCGGGTGGACCGAAGTACACGTGGGTAAAGGCGCCCTCACGATTCTCAGAATCGAATTTGAGATACATATGAATATGAAACACATTAAACTCTTTGAAGACTTTGGAGCATTGGAGGTTGAACCTTATCAAGTTCCCACTCAAATACAATGTAATAAATGTGGCTGGAATTGGAATTCCACCCAATCATCAGAGGAAGACCTTTATGTCTGTCACAAGTGTGGAGCAGATAATAAGGTTTTCTATGAGGGAGAACCTGATGATGAAGAATCAACTTCTGACTTAGAAGGGGCATAGGGGGATGGGGGAAGGACCCCGCACGCGTACGAGAGAAAAATCACAAGATATAAGTTAGAGAGAGCTGGTGAGGGTGCCGCCACACCGATAATAATCCGAAGCATCCGAATTCTTACATTTTTTTATTTCGAGGATTTATTCTATATTTGCCTTGTACTTAAACACACACGACATGAAAAGAAAAATCATTGATGCAGGAATCAAATTCCTAGAAGAAAGAGGAATATTTAACCAGGAACATTATCTCGTTTCTCTCCAAGGACCCACCTTTATTTTCACCTCTGTTGGTTCTACCATGTTAAATGATGAAATAAAATCAGGGATACAGGAAAGAGGAATACTAATTCTGGCTTAAATCCATTCACCTTACAGAATCTTAAAAATCTAGACAAATTTGTCTAGATTTTTTTGTGAGTGTTATAATAGTTGGACAGTAGTTAAACTATGAGTGGGCGCCCTCACTCCGCATAGCGACAGATTTGCTCTTCGGAGTAAGATATATAAATCACAAAATAACTCAAAGAATGAAACACATTAAAAAATTCGGTGAACTCACAGAAAGTTTCTGGGATTATAACTTCGGTAAACCCACAGTTAAAGATGCAGCTCATGATTCATTAAGGGGTCAAGGATTCAGTCACACTAAAAAAGACGATGCTGGAACTCAGACAATGGTCTTTAATGGTCAAGAATTTTATCCCGATCAAATCCAATATGCTGATTATGGAGATGTTGGAGAAATACCAAGAATAGAAGGAGATAAACTAATAGTTGCTAATCCAGCTTGGTCTATGTAACTTTCACATAACCTTTTTTAAAAAGCCAAACCTAGTGTTTGGTTTTTTTGTGGCCTGCCTCGAAAGTGGCTGAGGGCGCCCCGACGGAAAGAACCACACTTTTCCCTTTTTTGGGTTTTAATCCCGGAGGTGCCCTCACCCCGATTCACATCCGAAACTTTCCTTGGATAATTTGAAACATTTCCTCGAAACATTTTTTATCTTCGGGGATTTATTTTATATTTGCCTTGTACTTAAATCCACAAACCTCAAAAAATTAAAAAAATGGTAAACTTTCAAGTATCCCTCAGAGAACAAATCGAAGCATTTGAATTGGAAAAAAGAATCATTGGCGATTATGAACATTGCTCCGGATTCTATGATTGGTTCTGTTCGGACAAAGCCTTACCCGGCAAAGCAATGAATCTTATGCCCAAGGTTATTAAATTCGCTAAAGCCAAAGGAATAGATTTGGATAGACATTACGTTTGGTTCAAGAACAACTGTCCTTTTAACGGACCATTATACGATGATTTTCGTATTGCCTCATTAGAAACCGGAGATACAGTCTTCACTGTTACGCCTAAGTGTGGACACACAGGTTTAGCAGAAGTCTACGGCCAAGAGAATCTTTGGAACGGACCGATTCATCAGGCTTCAACTTGGTCACAACTAGCAAGCACATTTTAGAACCTTCAATAAAAATGTATGAGTATCCAAGAATTAAAAGAACAAATGCAGGAAGACCTAATAAGTCTGTTGGAAGGAATAGGCATCGAAGATGCACTAGCCCCAGAGGATTGGGAAAACCTAAAGAATGAAGTTGGCGAAATAGTTATCTCCAACATCAATAGATTAAACTAATCGAAAATGGCCTGGGATTTTATCTCAGGCCATTTTTGTGCGCGGTGGAAAAGCATTTACGCTGACGGAATCGAGGTGAGGGTGCCGCCACATCGAGATTTTATTTGGGGTCGGATTTGGAAATCAACCGAGGGTGCCCTCACCTGAAGACCTGGAAAAATTCTTTTTTGGGGTCGGATTCGGAAATCATCCGAGGGTGCCCTCACCTCGATAACCTCGGTCTCATTTCTGATAGGATCTGCATCAGGGGGATGGTGGGAGGACCCCGCGCTCGCGAAGGGGGTTTTCATTTTTATTCCTCGCAGTCTCACATTATATTTGTATTCTAAAACCACACATATGAAAAGTTATGAAATGTACTCAGCAGCCGGAGATAAGGCCTGCGAAACACTAGTTAATCGAATCTGCAAAAAGATTCATTCAAACGTTAGGGTCACAAGAGAGGAAATAGCAGGGGAAATCGAGAAGGGACAGATGCTCATTGCCCTCATCTATCCAGAAGTTCATGACACTGAACCGCGAGGTCATATTTGTCATGACATAAGTAAGGCATTAAAAGATGCAGGATATGGATTCTTTATAGATTCATATGTTAATACCTGCGAGGGAGTATATCCGTATTATAGTTAGATTTGGGTTAAAGTTTAAAGTGTTAAAGGCCCAGGATTTTGTCCTGGGTTTTTTTGTGGGTGTTGGTTAAGGTTAGCTACAGGTAAACAGTGAGAGGCTGCCCCAGCGAAGAAAAAGGACCGGCCTAAAAATCATTAGGGGGTGCCCTCGCACAGATTCACATGCAGATTCACATCCAAAAAGAATTCTTAAACATTTTTATTATCCGGGGAAAATCATTACTTTTACCTCATACCAAATAACTAAACACATGAGCAAAAGAACAACCTTACTAGTTCCAGTGGAATTCTACATTCCGGATGAAATTCGTTCCCGATTAGATAAGTTAAAAATTTCTCCAGAGATTCAAGAAGAAGCATTAGCTGATGCGATTTTCACTTATGTACAAGAAAGATTTCTAGTTGATGAAAGAGAAGAGATAATCGAACATGTTAAAAACTGGGAAGAGTAATCTTCCTTCCCCAACAGAAAACCTGAGATAATCCCTCAGGTTTTTTTGTGGGTGTTAGTTAAGGTTAGCTACAGGTAAACAGCGTGAGGACGCCCCAGCGAGGAAAAAGGACCGGCCTAAAAATCATTAGGGGGTGCCCTCACCCCGATTCACATACGTTTTCACATCCAAAAAGAATTCGGTAACATTTTTTTATTTCGGGGGAAATCTGTATATTTGCCTTACACTTAAAAACATAACATCATGTCAAAAATCAATCAAATCATTGTCAACCCAGAAATTCCCCAAACCCCTAAGTCGTCTAAAGAAACTCTTAATTCTCTTAAAAAAGAATTAGAGGTTTTAGGAGGAAAAGTTTTCTTAGGTTTTGTTCACCCAACTCTTTATGGGCCAGTTAGAAATCTTAACTTTATTTTAGAAGGACCCAATCCAGAATTCTTAGATAAGTATTTAACAAATCCCCAAAAAGATATTGTAGTTGATGTTTGGAAAGAAACTATGATGGCAACTCAACTAATGGTTCTTCCTTGGGAAATGAGTTTAACCTGTGAAATTAATCCTCCCACATTTAAAACAATTAAAGAATCAGAGATTTACATTCGAAAAAAGTTAGCGGATAATAAACAAAAGAATATTAATGATCCCTTCTTTTATCGAAAAGGAACAATCTAAAAAATCAGAAACCCTTAGGAAAATCACCTAAGGGTTTTTTGTGGGGTTTACTTAAGCTTAACAGTAGCTAAGCGGGGTGAGGACGCCTCGACGAAAAAAAAAGCTAGCCTAAAAAATAGGGAGGCGCCCTCGCACAAAAAAGCATTGATGCTGATTCTCAGGTTTTGCATCACGAGGTAGCCCTCACGCCGTTTGTCTATGTGATTTGGATATATAAAATAAAAAAGAAATGAAGCACTTAAGATTATACGAAGAGTTTAAAGAAGGACCAATGAGAAAAGAACCTTCTATTTTCCAGAAAATGTACAAAGGAGCTAAAGACTTTATTGGCATTGAGTCTAGTGAAGATAGAGAGAGATATGAAGACGTAGTTCGCATGATAACCATGAATGATTCTTACGGACTTAAGAAGAGCATTAGAGAAATTAAACCGGGTGTGGTTGTAATGTGGTTAAATGACCAGAGTCTAACAATCGATACAGTTACTCCTGAGATTATTTGGAGAGGTAAGGTTTTAGATTTAAATGATACCCAGGAATCAGTAAACTATCTTTACAGTAGAATTAAGGATTACATAAACACTCCTCAGATGACTCAAGGTTTGAGAAGATAAAAATTAGTGTTTCATAAAAATAAAAACCCAGGCTTAGGTCTGGGTTTTTTTGTGGGTGGTGCCCTCACCACGATAACCTCGGGTTTCGATTCTTTAACTCACATTTTTATTTGTCGCGGAAATGATTTACATTAGCCTCATACTAATACACATACATATGATTCAGTTCAAAAACATTCTGCATTACATTACAAGAGATTCAGTTATCAATCTTCCTCTTCTGGTACAAATTCGAAGATGTAAGATGGAACAAGAAGGTTTCCAAACAGATAATATTAACTGGGAACATTACACCAGGGTTCTAATAGCTAAACAAAAAGCTTTAAAAGATTAGGCATGAGAAAGACCTTTGAGATAGAAAGGATAAAGGCATTCGTTAATGAGCAACTCGCTAACGATCAAAACACCTTGGATGAAAAGCAAGGTATGATATCCGTGCTGGAACACGTGCTTCTTCGCAGTGATTCTTATCGGGGATTTATGTTTCTGGATGTAGGGGAAGAATCTATTGGACCTCCTGGTAGTCCGAAGCATGTTAGAAGAAAGTATTTCTAGCAGGAAGGGAGATTAATGAGTCTGAGAGCAATCTCAGACTTTTTTGTGTGTGGGGGATAGGGGGAGGACCCCGCGCTCGCGAGAGGGTTTTTAGGGATTTCTTCCTTTTAGAAAGCTTTCTAAATTCTAGTGAGTCCGCCCCAAATCGATTCAACCACTTAGTAATCAGCATGTTAGAAGAAAGTGTAAAAGATGTACAAATCGGAGAGAGCACCCCCGCAGGTGAGATCTGCAGAATTAACCTCTCATACATTTTATTACCTCGGGGAAATCTTGTATATTTGCCTTATAATTAATCACTAAAAATCACGACTATGTTTGAAGAACAAATTTCACAAGTAATTAGAGTATTCCAATCCCTAGATGGGGTTTCAAAATGGGCATTTACATTTTGGATGGTATGTGCTGCAGCTTTCTATGGCATGTTAGTTTACATTATGGGATTACTTATTAGAGAAGGAATACTTAGAATCTCTAGACTCTCTAGAATTTAGAAAACACACTTAACAAAATTAAACCTGGATAACACCAGGTTTTTTTGTGGGGTAACTTTTTTAAAAAATTCTATAAACTTCTAGTGAGAGCACCCCCGCGAATTTTAAACTATAAAACTTTTTGTAAAGGCGCCCTCGCGGGTTTTCTGGATACAGCCTGAATATTTCCCAATCTCTCTCAAAAAATCCACGAGGTAGCCCTCACTAGAGAACTTGGAATTCTTTCCGTGCTCATTTTTTTCTTTCGCGGATAATTCATATATTTGCCTTACACTAAATAACACACAATGGAAAGATTTAAATGTTGTCTATGCGACAAAGAAGTAGAAGGATTTGGAAACAACCCCGATCCACTAGGAACCGGAACTGAAGATGAAGAATGCTGCGATGAGTGTAATCAAGAAAAGGTTATACCTGCTAGGCTAGAACTTCTTCTGAAAGGAGGTTAATCCCACATACCTGCGGAAACATTTTTTACTTCCGCAGGTTTTCTTTACTTTAGGATTATAAATAAATCAATCATGACAAAAAGAACCTTTATTATCGTATCAGTCCTTTATTTTGTTGCCACAGCACTTTTCTGTTTCGCATTATACACAGATGGACATCCAACCTTATCAATGGGCATAGCAAGCCTAGCAACCGTGTCATGGACCTGTGTTAAGATAGCTGTTGAGACCAATGGATTTAAAACCCCTCGTCGAAAAAACAAACCTCAGACATTTTAATTCCTCGAGGAAAAGTCTTACATTTACCTTATAAAACACAAGAACATGAAATGGATTTTTGAAGTAATAAAATATATTCTAGGATTCCTTTATCTAGCATGGAAGGGATTAGCATTCATCCTCATAGGCACAGCCTATTTCATTTGGGAATTTAGAATCTCATCATATAAGAAAGTCTGGGATTATCTCTTTGAAGACTTTTATACTCACAGAGACGGGGCAACGACCTACTGGACTTACAAGACAATGGACGACTGGGTGAAAGGAGAAAGAACAAGATAAAAGAAAATAGTGTTTGTGGTTAGTTAATAAGTGTTAACGAGAAGCCTTCCAAGAAATTGGAAGGTTTTTTATGTGGGATGGGCCTAAGGATTCTTAGGCATTCTTATAGCTTATACTAGTGAGGGCACCTCCACGGATAAAAACCAAAAAAACCCAAAAAAGGGAAACTTAGGGTTTTTTAAATCGGGGTGCCCCCGCGGAAAATCAAAAAAGAGAAATTATAAAATTTAAACGGGGGGTGCCCCCACGGAAAAACTAAAAAAAAGTTTTTTTAGAAAATCAAATCGGGGTGCCCCCACGGAAAAAAAAGGAAGGAAGGGAAAAAAAGGAAAAAGAGAGAATTCCCATAGTGGGCGCCCTCACGGGTAAGGAAAATTAGGTTTTTTTGGAAATGCCATTATTTTAAATCGGGGTGCCCCCACAGAGAAAACCATTTAAAAAAATTTTAAGGCTATCTTAGTATGGGGTGCCCTCGCGGGTTGATTATAGTCTTTCTATAATGAGGAGGTCTCACAGTCAAAATAGGGACCAAAAAAAGCTCTATTACATCCCCCGGGGTGCCCCCACTAAAAAGACCATTATTTAGACCCTAGGGGAGCCTGGGGGGAACGGGGCCTAAAAAGGGCCCTAAAATGGGGGGCTAAAAGGGGGTATTTAGGG
>Ga0209599_10000443_pt1 | contig 27361 bp, 23 predicted proteins | sample Shrwel_input2_FT_FD_187534 | JGI IMG/M metagenome (GOLD analysis project Ga0209599, IMG submission 187534) | Subsurface microbial communities from deep shales in Ohio, USA - Utica-3 well 1 S input2 FT (SPAdes) (version 2) ...
TCCCTTCCCGAACTCAGAAGTGAAACCATAGTGCGCCGATGGTAGTGTGGCATTCGCCATGTGAGAGTAGGTCATCGCCAGACTCTAATTCGAAAAACCCTTCTAGTAAAACTAGAAGGGTTTTTTTATGGCAGAAAAGAAAGGGAACTTTGATGCTTTTTTGCTGCAAAGTCGGTTATGCTCGTGTGATAAATGACAAAAATCAAACTTAGGACTCACGCTGTTATCGCTTTTTTGCTCGCTAAATAATCATTTTCAACAGTTTTTAGTTCACAAAACGTGCGGCAAAATGCTTGATTGGAGTAAGAGAGGTTATGGCTAAACGTTATAAAATCATGCATATTATGGCCACCACAGGTGGAGTGATGGGCGGCTTAGAAAAGCACACGATGGAGCTAGTATCAGCTTTGGCTGAGAAGCATGATGTTTATTTGTTAGCAGATCAATCGTATGCGCTGCATTGTCCTGAGCGTGTATATTTTTGTCCAATAAATTTTCGTTTAAGTCGTTTTAATCCCTATTTATACTGGCAAATTGCACACATCATCAACAATGAGACGCCGCATATTGTCCATTGCCAAGCAGGAAAACCAACCAGTATTGCTCGTTATTTACGTTATTTTTTTCCGCAGACTAAATTTATTGCCACTATTCATGGTGTACATCGCAAAATTACTCCCTATTTAATGATGGACGGAATCATTACCGTGAGTGATTTATTGGCCAAACAATTTCCAGCAACGGCTCATGTACGTACTATTTATAATGGCATTGTATCAACTAAACCGTTAACGCCAAACGCTTGCCAAGACTTACGACAACAATATGATGTATTACCTGATGAAAATTTGCTGATTGCGATTGGTCGTTTAGATAAAGTCAAAGGTTTTGATTTGTTATTGGCCGCTTTAGTCGGGGTCGATGCAAAGTTATGGTTAGTAGGTGATGGCAGTGAACGGCAAGCCTTAGAGGAGCAAGTACAAACACTAGGAATTAGTGATAGAGTAAATTTTTTAGGTTGGCGTTCAGATGTCAATTATTGTTTGCAAGCGGCTAATTTGTGTGTTGTTTCTTCGCGCAGTGAAGGCTTTTCTTATGTGATTGCTGAGGCTTTACAAGTAGGCTGTCCAATTATTAGTACCAAAGTGGGCATTGCCCCCGAGTTATTACCTCCCCAATGGTTGGTCGATAATGGTGATGTGCAAGCACTTCATAACACGATACAATTGGCATTGAGTCATATGGCGTTATTGCGTGCCGAATACTCGCCCGTATTTTTACGCGCCCAACAACAATTGACTGTGTCAGCTATGGTACAAAAAACCGAAAGCTTCTATGAAGATTTATTGAAGTCTAAGTAAGACTGTGACAAAAACAGTCATTCGATTTGTGATAGGGCTTATTTGCAAAAAGCCTAAGTTCTACATCAAGCAAAAAATAATTTTGGGATAAGCATTAGATGTCATCCGCACATAATGTAGATTTGAGCCAACAAAAGCGTTGGTTATTGGCTTTGTTATTAGCTTCTCCATTTATTTTGATAGCAATTCATCGTTTATTCTTATTACCTTATGCCATATTAGCCATAACAGGCATGGTTTTATTAGTGCAGCAATGGCGCGCTGATAAAAGTCTATTGTTGCATGATAAAGCGGTACAGTGTTTTTATGGGGTGTTTTTGCTGTTATGGCTGCCGATGTTAATTGCCAATATTGATACAGCAACCCCTAAGCAGTCATGGAAAGTGACAAATTTATTCTTTTTATACAGTTTTATGGGGATAGCGGTATTCTTTTTGCTAAGAAAATACGCGCTTTATCGTCAGGTCTATCTGATTTTATCAGCCCTGTTAGTATTTTGGGCTGTTGATGCTTTATTTCAAACGATTGTTAAATTTGATGTTTTTGGTGTGCCATTAATTCGTGAAAAAGCCACTGTTGGTAAAGCCAATATCTTTTTTACGCGCCCTAATACCTTTGGTTTTTATATGGGGTTAATGGCCTGCTTACCCTTATATTTTATGGTATTACAAAAAACGCAGCGTATTTGGCAAATGCTAATCGCAGCGGTGTTAAGTATTGGCGTGTTGTTAGGCTCAATTCGTGCGGGTTGGGTGATGTTTTTTTGGGCAATGTTGCCGTTTGCTTATTGGTTTTATTGGCGTAAAAGTCAACGTCCGTGGTTATTATTGGTAGGTGCAGTCAGTGTGACAGCACTATTGTTGGCCTTAATGATTAAACTCAGTCCAGGTATTCAGGAACGGTTACAAACTACCAAAGGATTTCAGACATGGGATTATCATGCAATTAATACAGCTTCATCATTGCGTTTAGATATTTGGTGGGCAGCGACTAAAATTGGTTATGAGCATCCCATTAATGGTTTGGGTACAGACAGCTTTGAGGAAAAATTTAGACCGTATCTACCTCCACAAGCAATATGGCCAGCCGATGTAGATGCTGCACATCCCCATCAGGTGTTATTGGAGATTTGGGCGGCAACAGGCAGTATTGGCATATTAGGCTTTTTGCTGGCGTGGTGGGTAGTGTGGCGATTATGGCAACAAGCCAATAAACAACAACGACTGCTGGCCTTGCCCATGTTGATACCATTTTTTGTCTTATGGTGGCCAATTAATACCCATATTGGTTTTTATATGTCCGAAGTCGCTACTTTAACCTTATTTATGTTGGGTTTTGTCGTGGCAGCACTGACTCATCAAGAGCGAGCAAGATGATATTGGCTATCTTGGATGTAAAATGATATGACTATTGCGGCAAGTGTTTACCTGATTACTAAAAATTGTGAAGCAACGCTAGCAGATACCTTAGCCAGTGTCGCTGACTTTGCCGAAATTGTGTTAGTAGACTCAGGCAGTAGCGATAATACATTGGCTATTGCGCGTCAGTTTAATTGTCGTATTTATCATCAAGATTGGCTGGGGTTTGCCAAACAAAAACAATTAGCCTTAAGTTATTGCCAATATGATTGGGTGCTAAACTTGGATGGTGATGAAGAACTATCAAGTGAATTAAAGCATGAAATCGAACACTGTATTAGCCTTAATCAAGTAGATGGTTTAGATACGCCAATAGACGATTATTTTTTAAATTGTCCTCCCTCTCGTGCAGGAAAATTTAATAGCAAGATACGTTTTTTTCGTAAAAGTGCGGGCGGTTATGACCTTGAAAAGCAAGTGCATGAGTCGATTACCGTGCAAGGTACGGTGTTAAAGGCGCGTGGTAAAATTCGTCACTATGGCGAAAACACGATTTATATTAAAGTGCAAAAAACCAATGATTACTCACAGCTTCGCGCTCAAGAAAAGGCGCAACGTGGCAAACGCGTTAATTTATTAAAGTTAATTATGATTATGCCCTTGGAGTTTATTAAGTCATACATTTTGCGGCGTGCTTTTTTAAATGGCACACGCGGTTTTATTAATAGTATGGTTAATGCCTTTTATGCTTTTTTGAAAGAGGCAAAGTTGTACGAATATCAATTAAAACAAAAGCAGTCTAAGTAAATATCAAAGATAAGTTGAGTTCGATTTAAAATGCTATTTCTCACGAACTAATTGTTGATACAACGCTAAATGCTGTTCGGTCATCTGTTGTACGCTAAACTGAGTAATGGGGGCTACTGTTGGTGCTTGCTGTAAAAACTGCTCAGTTTTGCTAATGAGTTGTACCATATTATCTGCTTCAACAGCACCTTGGGCAAAACAAGCACTAAAAATTTCTGCAACGCCACCGCGATTCCAACCTAAAACAGGGCGACCCAAGGCCAAACTTTCTAACACCGCTAAACCAAAGGTTTCGGGTTTGGTGGTTAAAGAGTAAATAATATCACTTTGGCTTAATATCTCACGCATATCCTGACGTTGACCAACAAAGCTAATGTGTGCGCTTAAACCATCGCGTATCACTTGTTGTTGCAATTCGTGCAAATACCCTTGTTTTTTGGCTTCTGCGCCACCCACAATCAAACCATGTATCGGTTGTTCTTGTTCAACCAGATGTTTAATAAGCTGTAAAAAATGATGATGTCCTTTAAGACGGGTAATACGTCCTGCTAGTGTCAGTATTTTTTTGCCGCTTAGCTGAGGTTGTTGGCTGTGCCATTGTTGTAGCCATTTAGGACTTGGTTTGAAACCATGATAAAAATGTTGGTGATTGATACCACCATAAATCACTTTAATCCGTTGAGTAGGGCAGTGTGGATAATGTTGGCTTAAATAGTCTTTGACCGTTTGTGATACCGCAATCACCACTTCGCCTTTAGTCATAATAGCACTATACATACTCACCGAATTTAGGCCATGTACGCTCGTGACAAAATGCACTTGTTGTGTTGTGGGCAGCTTACGCCATGCTAACCATGTCAGCCACGCGGGAACTCGTGAGTGGGCATGAACAATATCGGCTTTAAGTTGTACTAATAAGTGGCGTAAAGGCAAGACTTGTAACAAGGTAAAAGGAGATTTACTTTTTATGGGTAATAAAATGTGTTCACAGCCGTGTTTTAGTAATGTCTCAACCCATTGACCACCTGTAGAAATAACCACCGAGCGATGTCCTGCGGCGGCAACAGCCGAGGCAAGTTGTACCACGCTTTGTTCAACACCACCCGACTCTAAGGCAGGCAACAATTGCACAATAGTGAGTTGACGCTGACTCATACGGATTATTTCCCTTGTTGCTTTTCTTGTTGTTGATGACGGCGTTTTTTGGGGTAGGGCATGGCTTCACCTTCGGGACGGGTTTTAAAACGGCGATGAAACCACATATATTGGGTAGGTGAGCGTTTAATTAAGGTTTCTAGTTCGTGATTGATGCGTGTGGCATCGGCCACTGCATCCTCAGTTGGATAGTTTTCGAGACGTGGTGTAATTAACAATTCATATTGTTCAAGCAAAGGATGACGGCGAAAATGTACCATCATCACCGCCGAGTTATTAATTTTTTGCAAGCGGCGCGGTGCGGTTAATGTCGCAGCTTGAATACCAAAAAACGGCGCAAATACCCCTTGTTTGAGGCCAAAATCTTGGTCAGGTGTGTACCAAACCACATGATTTTCTTTGAGAGCTTTTATCAGTAAACGCATATTATCATGGTCAATTTGATAGTCATAAATGCGTAAACGCCGTTTGACAATAAAGTATTCTAAGGCTTTGTTATTTTGTGGACGATACACGGTATCAACAGGAAAAAAGATAATCGCTAACAGGCCGCATAAGTCAACAAAACTATAATGTGCGCCCAATAACAACACGCCTTTGCCTTCGGCTTTAGCGGCTTGTAAATGATGTAAGCCCTGAATGGTGACTTTTTTATGATAGTATTCTTTGGGCTTAAACCATGCGTTAGCGGTTTCAAACAAACTAATGCCACCTTGCACAAACACATCTTTGGTCATCGCTTGGTGGTCTTGGGCTGACTTTTCGGGAAAACATAAACGAATATTGGTTTCGGTATCTCGGCGGCGTTGACCAATAATGGTATAGACTAATAACCCTAAAAAAGTACCGATACGGCGTTGTATTGCCCACGGTAAGCGTGAAAATAAATAAAATAACGGCACTAACAGTAACCAAACAGGCCAATAGCGTGGATGTAATAAGTGCCATGTAAAGGGGATCGTTTTCATAAATGGGTGTAAATCGTAAAGTATAGCGCGACAAATTAACCCTCACTCTAACGCTGCCACAGTGACAGGAGACTCCCTCTCCTGTGGGAGAGGGTTGGGGTGAGGGTAAAAAGTGTAAATCTTAAAAAATAGAGGCTATTTTGCCGTATCTTGGTAATAATACAAGCGACAATCATCTTTGGGGTCTTTATGAACTCGTGGCGTTACAATCTGCTGTTACATTTGTTATTACCCTTTGTTTATTTGCGCTTATTGTGGCGTGGTCGTACCGTACCAACCTATAAACAAAATATCGAACAGCGTTTTGGCGGTCATAAAAATTTACCACAACACGGCATTATGATTCATGCAGTGTCTTTAGGTGAAACATTGGCAGCACAGCCTTTAGTTAATGCCTTATTAAAAAACTATCCACATCTTCCTGTCATTATTACCAACACCACCGCAACAGGTGCAGAGCGCGCTCGCGCTTTATGGGGTGATAAAGTGACCCAATGTTATTTGCCTTATGATTACTCATGGGCAATGGACAAGTTTTTGGCACATAGTCAGCCGCGTTTAATTATTGTCATGGAAACCGAGTTATGGCCTAACTTATTGGCACTTGCACAGCGTAAAAAAATACCTGTGTTATTAGCTAATGCGCGATTGTCAGCAAAATCAGCCGAAGGTTACAGCAAAATTCAAGGCTTAATGACACCCATGTTACAGGCTTTGTCGGTGTTGGCAGCACAAGACCAAGACACCGCACAGCGTTTTTTAGATTTGGGTGCGCCTGCGACTACGGTGCAAGTGACGGGCAGTTTAAAGTTTGATTTAACCTTGCCTGATAATTTAGCAGAGCGTGCGCTTGAGTTAAAACAACAATGGCAATTAGACGGTCGTCCGATTTGGGTGGCAGTCAGCACTCATGATGGCGAAGATGAGATTGTTTTAGCTGCGTTTAAACACATCCAACAGCAATTTAATCAGGCTTTATTGATGTTAGTGCCACGTCATCCTGAGCGTTTTGACCAAGTGGCGGAGCTAATTACTAAGCAGGGTTTTAGTATGGCTAGACGTAGCCAGCAACAAGCGGTTACGCCTGATGTTGAGGTGTTTTTGGCGGATAGTATGGGTGAGTTGTTGTTGTGGTTGGCGTTGGCTGATGTGGCGTTTGTGGGTGGCTCTTTTGTGAATGTAGGTGGGCATAATCCTTTAGAGCCTGCGGCGTTGGCTGTACCGATTGTGACAGGCCAAACCATGTTTAATTTTAAACAAATTACCGAGATTTTGCTGCAAGCAGGCGCATTAAAACAAGCCGCTAATAGCCAAGAGTTGGCGGATATTGTGTGTGATTGGTTGAGTAATCCTGAGCAAAAACAACAAGCAGGACAAGCGGCGTTGCAAGTAGTCAATGCTAATAAAGGGGCATTAGCGAAACATTTGGCGATTGTGGAAGGGCTGTTGAACGAGCCAAAATGAGCAGAGCAAGAGCTCTACTCTTTAATGTTTATTTTGCTTCGGGTGTTTTGATGGTCTCACTTTTAAAATTGTCTTTATAAGCTTTGATTAAAGCGTCAATTGCTGTTTTATTGAGGAAGGCATATTTATATAAGTCTTCTGCATTCAAAACTTCTTTTGCATTGTAAGAGGCAAAATAAACTTTATTATCATATAAAGCTACACACATGCGTATATCACTTGCACTTTTGACGCAAGAAGATTTTACACTGCCATTTGCCCATACATCATCAACAAAAGATTCGCCAGTATTAAGTTTTGTAGCTGTTTTATAGTCGCTGATGGTGGCATAAGGAGATACTGTATTAAAGAAAAATAAATGTTTTTCTAAAATTTCAAATTGTGCTTCTTCAATGGCAACAGAGCCTGTTGGAAATTTAAGAGCTGCATTTTTAACTTTTAAAAAATGTGGATTGCTAGATAAATCAAAGGCTCTAGAACCAATTTGCTCAGCCATGACATCACTAATCAGCATATTGCTAATATCTTTTTGTTTAAATGTGGCTGTAAACATTGGGCTTTTAATATTTTCTTGATTATAAGTGCCTTCAGTAATGCTATTAGTTGTTTCGCTAATAAAAAAGCTTTGAGGAATACCATTACTGCCAATACTTGCAGGTGTGGTTAATAATTGACTTGCTGTTGCCGTATAGCTTTTTTGGGAAGTTAACGAGGTTGAGCCAACTAAAGATTGAGTAGTATAACTAATAATGTTGGTATTTTTGTCATGGTTATATGTATTAGCACGAATATCATAACTATAACTTGTGTTGATGTTGATGCCATCATTTGTAGAGTTAACACTAAATTTTTCAACATCTATGTCATACCATCCCTTATCATAAAAACTGCTATTATTGGTTGTGGCTGCATTATCAGAATCGCTACCGCAGGCAGCTAATAAAACAGAAAGAGTTGCCAAAGCGATGGCATTCAGTTTAAAAGACATAAAAAATCCCTTGTTTAAATTGATAGGAGTTTTTGATTATATCTGTTTTAAAATTGGACTGTCTATTTTATGTTAGACAGCCTTTTTGAACATATTTACTTCTAAATGAAAACTAATCAATGAACCTCATTCTTCTAACCCCTCAAGATTGTCCTCAAGTCAACATAGCCCATTTAACAGGGCGGCGTTTGCAACACGTTTTAGAGGTGCATCAAGCTAAAATTGGCCAAAAACTGCGTGTAGGCATGGTCAATGGTTTGATGGGAGAAGCCGAAATTACGCATTTGGATAAGCAGTCATTACAGCTACATTTTCAACTCACACAAGCTCCGCCTGCAAAGCTGCCTTTAACTTTATTGTTAGCTTTACCTCGCCCTAAAATGCTTAAACGTATTTTGCAAACGGTGGCCACGATGGGTGTACAGCGTTTGGTGTTAATGAATAGTTATCGGGTAGAAAAGAGTTTTTGGGATAGTCCATTTTTACAGCCCCATGCCATTGAAGAAGAGTTGATATTAGGTTTAGAACAAGCTAAAGATACGGTTTTGCCGCAAGTGATGATTGAAAAGCGTTTTAAGCCTTTTGTAGAAGACAGATTGCCTGAATTAAGTGCTAACAGTTTGCGTTTGGTAGCGCATCCGATAGCCGAACAATCTTGCCCCCGTGATGTACAACAAGCGGTGACCTTGGCGATTGGTTGTGAAGGGGGATTTATTCCTTATGAAGTTAATTTGTTAGCTCAACAAGGATTTATGCCCGTTGAGCTAGGTGCGCGGATTTTACGTGTAGAAACGGCGGTGACGGCTTTGATTGCGAGGTTGTTTTAACTCCACATATGTCTATAGATTAGGTACCATTCCAACGATGATGCTCCCTCTCCTTGTAGGAGAGGGTTAGGGTGAGGTCTAAACAGAGGGCATTATTTGAGTTGTGCTTGCAACCAAGCCGAAATATCCTTGATTTCGCTCATATTGACTTCGTGATCCATCTCATAACTATAATAACGAGGGCTATAACCCCATTGACGTAAGGTGTTTAATGCCTGATGTCCGAGCGTTTCTTGCACCATACTGTCGTAAATACCATGAAAAATAGCAATCGGTAATTGTTGATTAGAAGGATGAGCGATGACACTTTTGGCAGTGGCAAAATAGCTTGATAAAGCCATTAACCCACCCAACGGTTTAGGGTAACTCAGTGCTGTCTGATAAGCTACCGCGCCACCTTGCGAAAAACCCGCGATAATAATGCGTTGGCTATCTATGCCGCGTGCTATCTCATTATCAATCAAGGCACTAATCGCGGCACTAGAAGCCAATAATTGTGCTTCATCAATTTCGCGTTCAAGATTCATCGCGGTAATGTCATACCAAGCAGGCATTACATAACCGCCGTTAATTGTCACAGGGATTTGTGGCGCATGAGGAAAAATAAACCTGACGGCTAAATGCTCAGGTAGATTTAACTCTGGCACAATCGGTACAAAATCATCACCGCTTGCGCCCAAGCCATGCAACCAAATCACGGTAGCAGTGGCGGGGGTAGTGGGATTAAGTTCAATCGGTGCTAATAAAGGCTTCAAGGGGCGATAGTCTCAAAAAGTGGTTTTGGTTTTGAGGGCGGCGATTTTGATTTGTTCGTCAATCAATACTAAATCAACGAGCATTTCATGTTCTTGGCTGAGGTTTTCTTCAAATACCACACGACTTTCATTGACTTTTAAAGTCAGGCTGGCCGATAAACCTGCCTGCGTCAGGGTATATTTAATATCTTTGAGTTGATATTTTTCGTTACGACCAAAATGCCAAGCTGATTTAACTTGTTGTAAATAATCACTTTTAGTTAAAGTGAAGCCTTGCTCCATTTTTAATAAATAAATATTAATTTTGGCATCATCGGCAAGCATGGTGTTGAGTTTGTTTTCATCGCGCTTTTGTATGGCTTGGTAAAAGTCTTTAATAAAACGCTGACTTTTTCTCGCGGTTAAGCTCTCGGCAAATGCACTTTGACTACAAAATGCAGCACACAATAAAACACTAAGCATTTTTTTCATAGTAGTTATTCCTTGTTGTTTGTACATTCACTATGGTTAGGCTGACTTTTACAGCGTACTTTTTTGAGTAAGTTAATCATTTTGGGGTCGTAAATGCCTTCTTCGGTCATACTGACACGGGCATCACTGAGCAAGTTTTGATAATTATCGTATTCGCCGTCAGGTGCAGGAAAAAAGTACAAAATTTCTTGTTCGGCGGCAGAAATCGGTTTTTGTAAGTTATCAAATTGCCCTGCAAAATAATGACGCGATTTTTGACCAAAATCGGCAGAAAACTTATGTAAATGAGTAACCACTTGCAAACTCAAATAAGAGACAGGCATTTTTAACACTAAACCTTTATTCCCCACACCTTTAAACAATTCTAAAGGCATATAGGCAATAGCAGGTGCGGCAATTAACTCCGCTTCGCCACTGTTAAATTTAAGGGCAAAATCGTCAATATCAGCCGCTAAAGGCGCAAAACCTAAACGTGTTGCCATGCGTAATTGCACGAGGTCATGAGCTAACACCGCGATTTTTTTACCTTTAATTTTTTCTACTGAGTTAATGCGGCGGTCGTTTAAAAATAAATAAGCCGCTCCGATAGGCAATACGCCAACCACTTCATAATTGTCTTGAATCATTAACTTACTGGCTTCGGGACGAGAAATAGTGTCGATCACACTTTTCATTTGGCTGTCGGTTTTTAGACCACCAATCGCTTCGATGCTACTGCTAAATAAATTAAAGTCACGGGCGCGAATGCCTGTCATTGAGATAATATCGCATTTGCCTGCACTAAAATCTTCAACGGCTTGTGCTTCGCTGGTGTAGGCTTTTAACTCTAACTCAACATTCCATTTGCGTGCGAGTGTCGCATATTCACGCATTGAGTTGTAAAAAGGCCCTTGTACGCCTAAGACATCAAATACACAAAATGATTGTGCGCTAGAGAAACTACTTAATAAACTTAAAGCAACAGCACTGACAATTTTTGAGGAGATAGCGTTAAGACGGCCTTTCATAGAGTCACTCTTCCTGTGGTATGTAAACACGTCAAATCATACCCTTTTTAGGTGGGTTGGTTCAAAGCCTTGTGTTAAAAATCAAGGCTTGTTAATTAGATATCCAAAATATCCACAGAGGAGAAGACGGATTTGGTATTTTGGTGATGTTTTTTACGCACTACATCGGGTGTTTCGCCACACCATTTTTGAAAAGCACGAGTAAAACTGGCTTGGTCACTGTAACCAACCACACTCGAAATACGCGCTAGACTCAAATTTGAGGCTTTAAGGTAACGTAATGCAGCGTGCATTCTTACTTCTAAACGAATATCGTTAAAGCTCATGCCAATATCAGCCAAACGGCGGCGTAAGGTTCTAACGCTCATGTGAAAGTGTTTTGCTGCATCTTCGGCAGTGATAGTACGCTCAACTTGGGTTAATAAATAGGCACGCATTTGTACGGCTAAGCTGTGGTCTTCAAAGTTGTCTTCTTTGGTGACAGGTGAGGTCGTATGCTGATCTAAATTGGCGCAAATTTCTTTAAAGCTCGTTCCATTAGTGTGTAAAGCCTGATTTAAACTGTAGACACTCATCTTAAAGTGTTGGGCGGTTTGTTCAAGACTGGCTTGTTGTTGTGGTTGATTTAATAAAAAGGCACGAATACTGACGATTAAGTCATGGTTATTTGTGACTGTGCTGCTCGGACTTGCCGTGTTTTGAACGGCAGTTTTGGCGGCATAAATACGAATTTCATTACAATCATGGCCTGTACTAATCGGTACGTTAATAATTTTTTCTACACCACGTGTATCAGGCAAAATATGATTTTCGACATGCAAAGAACAATGTTTGGTCACCATGGATACTAGCGTGTACATACTGCTTAAAAAAACTTGAGTCACAAAAGACTCAGTTTCACGTAAGGGATAACGATACGCCACTCGAATCGAAATATAGTTGGCTTCGTGGCGAATTGTTAATAGCATCAAAGGAATACGCACTTGTAAATAATGCAAAATCGTGGTCATTAGCTCTCTAAAGGGTACTCGGGCAATAAATACATAACCAAATAAACCGTGTGCCATTAGGTCTAAACGCTGACCATAACGTAATCCTGCAAAGGGGTGTTGAGTTAATTGTGCATAATGATTGATGATGGCGCGCACTTGATACACTGACAAAAAAGCCTCGGGTTTGGTTAGTACCGAGCTGCTCACACCACAGTCCCGAAAAATATCTTCGGTTGGAATCTGTTCTTCGTTCATTATTTCAACTAATTTGTTGAAGTAAACAACGGGTAAAAAAGGTAAGTCGTTGACATCCATAAAAAGATTATTCGCGTTTTATTGAGGACTTAGGCATCCGCGTCAGTCCTATATTGTTATTGAGTTGGACTTACACATTGCGCCAAAATTATCGCATTTTGAAAATCATCCCCAACTTTTCTTTAAAAAGAATGTTAGGAGGATTTTTTAGTGAACCAATAAGCGATAAGCGCGTAAGTCCTATGGTAAGAGAATTCTAGCGTTTGTTATCTTGTTATGACCACAAAAAAACAAGCTGCTGGCCGTTAAAGTATAAATAATGGCCGAATAAGCCGATGACTGGTAGTAAAAAAGCGACGAAAATAACAAGCATCTCGTAACAACCAAAAAGAAAAACAACATGAACTCATTAAACGCCAAACAAGCACTCAAAGCGACTTACAAAAATATTGCCAAAATTGACGTACATGACATCCGTCAAATGTACGGTATTTATTGCCAGTATTATGAAAATACCACATGGGATATTTTTTTGCGCGACTTGAGCAAAAAAACGGGCGCGTTTGTTTTATATTGCCCTAAACAACAACGTGTGGTTGGTTTTTCGACCATTATGACCTGTGATATGACCGTACAAGGTAAGGCGGCGCGTGGGGTGTTTAGTGGTGACACCATTATTGAAAAAGCCTATTGGGGTTCGCGTGCTTTACAGTTAGCATTTTATAAATTTATGCTCACCGAAAAAGCCCGTCATCCGCGCAAAACGATTTATTGGTTATTGATTTCTAAAGGCTTTAAAACGTATTTATTATTGGCTAATAACTTTGTCACTTATTATCCTCATCCCGAAAACAAACACAGTTATTTAGCTGATGTGGTTGATGAATACTGCCAGCAAATGTTTGCTGACTATTATGACAGTAAGAGTCGTATTTTAGATTTTGGCCATGATTATCAATGCTTAAAAGGAGATGTGGCTAATATCACCGAGTCGATGCGCCGCGAAAACAGCAAAATCCGTTATTTTGAAGAATGCAATCCTGAATGGCGACGTGGTACAGAGTTGCCTTGTGTGGGTGTGTTTGACTTCAAAAACTTGTCTCAATATGTGGTTCGTTATTTAACCAAAGCAACCAGTAATGGCCGTAAAGAAGCCTTACAAACTCATCAGCCCAAAGTCTCACCAATTCATACAGCTAACCCCCAAGTTGCCAGTGTTATGCCACTCAAACGCAGTGCTTAATTGAGGATTGCGTTATGTTAAATCGTCTTACACATCAAGCGTTGCGCTTGGCTTGTTATCGGGCAGATGCGGCTTTTCGTGGCCAGTCTCAACAGCTAGAAAAAGTACAACGGCAAAAGTTGGCACAGATTTTAGGCCAAGTTGCCGCTGCACAGTCGTCGGTGCGTGCGCCTGTGCCGAGTTATGAGCAATTTGCACTACAGCAGCCTGTCACACGTTATGCTCAGTGGCAAGAGCGTATTCATGCCCAACGCCGTGGTGAATCTGCCCTAACCAGTAGCCCTTTGGTGCGTTATCAGCCTACCAGTGGCTCTTCCGAAAAGCTCAAACTCATTCCGTACACCAAAAGTTTTATTAACGAGTTAGATGCTGCGATTGCGCCGTGGTTAGCTAGTATGTATCGCCAGCATCAAGGTATGAGTCGTGGTACACATTATTGGTCGGTCTCGTGGTTGCCTCAAAGTCAATTTGCCGATTTGCAAGGTAACTTAAACGATGACAGCGAATTATTAGGCGTAGTAAAACGGGTATTAGCAGGACAGTCTCAAGCTGTACCTGCTGATGTTGCTTTGGCAGCCAGTGCCGATGATGCTTTGTTTGCCACCTTATGTTATTTGGTGGCCAATAAACAATTACGTTTATTATCGGTATGGAGTCCAACGTTTGCTTTGCAATTGTTGGAAGCCTTACCGTTATGGGCTGACGATATTATTGACGTATTATCTCAAGGTAATTGGCGAGCGCGTAGTCAATCTTTGGCACGTTTAAAAGCACCTTATGCACCACAACGCGCAATTGATTTAAAACGTATTTTGGCTTTGCCTCGTCATTTGTTAGGCGCGGAATTATGGCCAGATTTGGCTGTCGTGTCGGCATGGGATACCGCCGATGCTGCACCGTGGGCGCAACAGTTACAAGCCTGTTTTCCGCAAGCGGCTTTTGAAGGTAAAGGTTTGTGGGCGACCGAAGGTGTGGTCACGATTCCTGTGGATGGTCAATATCCTTTGGCTTATCACAGTCATTTTTATGAATTTGAAGACTTAGAGCATGGTGGTATTTTGTCTTCATGGGCATTAAAAGAAGGGGATATTGTTAGCCCGATTATTACCAGTGGTAATGGCTTATTACGTTATCAATTAGATGACCGTGTGCAAGTCAGTGGTTTTTGGCAAGGCATACCCTGTTTAAAATTTTTGGGCAGACGTTTTGGTGTGGACATGGTGGGCGAAAAAATGTCACCTGATGCCGCACGTTTGGCGATGGCAACAGTAGCCAGTCGTTTTGGTCTTGAAGCGATTACCTTAATGGCGATCAATGGCCATCAACAACATCGTCCGCGTTATGTTGCCTTATTTAGTCAGGATACATTAAAAGAGCGTTACGTTTTATCTTTAGAAGTAGCCCAAGCGGTAGAAAAAGAACTACGTGGCCATTTTCATTATGAGTTAGCGCGTGATTTGCGTCAGTTAGAACCTGTAGTGGCGATTGTGGCTCAAGATGGCTGGCGGATGTGCCAAGACATTGCGGTTGCAGGTGGCATGATTGAGGGCAATATCAAACCTGAACCTGTACGCCGTATGCAGCGTCAAGCAGTATTGAAAGTGGTGCAAGGGGTGAATGATGACTTGACTGCACAACTCTGGGAGCGTGCATCATGACCAGTTTTGATATTCGTTTGGCCACCTCTGCCGATAATCAAGCCATTTTGGGTTTGATTGGTCAACCTCAACCCTCTAATGGCGTTAATTTTGCCTTTGAGCGTTTACCTGATTATTTTACTTCTGCACTGATTTCACACCAACAACCCCATACTTTAGTGGTAGAACGCCGCGACAATAAAGAAGTGGTAGCGATGGTGAATATGGGCTTTAGGGAGGTGTTTGTTGATGGTCAGCCGCAACAAATTCGTTATGGCTCTGACTTGCGGATTGCCCCCGAATATCAAGGCACACGGGTCTTGATTTATATCAATCGGGCTGTGCGTGATTGTGTGCAAGATACATGGTATCAGTCAGTGATTTTGGATGAAAACGATAAATCTCGGGGGGCTTTAGAAGGTGGTCGTGCAGGTTTGCCGTTATTTAAACCAATGGGCAGCATTTTAACGCACACCATTACAGGCGTTAAACAATCACCCGTACATCCAACGCGCTTACAGACGGCTACCGTAGATGATATTGAGGCCATGAACCAATTTGTCGAGCAAATGGCAGCACATTATCAATTTTTACCTAAATATGATTTTAAACAACTCTTAAGCAGCGAAGGTTATTTTAAAGGTTTAGCGGTTGAAGATTTTTTGTTACTCAAAAATGAGCAACAACAATTACGTGGCTTGGTTGGGGTATGGAATCAAAAAAGTTTTAAACAAACCCGTGTCGTTGATTATAGTCGGGGTATTGCCTTATTCAGACCATTATACAATGTGTGGAGTTTGCTCAGTGGTGGCTTTATTTTGCCCGCCAAAGGTGACACTTTTGATTATTTAGCCTTACATTCACCGTTGACGCATCCTCAAGACACCGAAGCCTTTCGTCAATTAGTTCATGGTGCGTGGCAACAAGTACGTCAATTAGGTAAACGTGCCATGACTTTAACTTTGGCCGATAGTGACCCACGTTTGGCGGTGTTAAGTGATTTTCGCAGTATTCCGCTCAAAGCCTACCAATATACCGCCGCTTTTAAAGAGCAGTTTTTGCCTGTGTTAGACCAGCAGCGTATTCCCTATTTTGAGAGTGGGAGATTGTGATGTCAGCTTCCAAGTTCAAACGTCAAGACTCAAAAAGTGTTGTTTTATTGGCCGTCATTTTAATTGGATTATGGTGGTGGCCAGAAGAGTCAACCAGCAAGTTTACTAACACCGAACCCTATTTAGAATTGAGTAAAACCGATGTTGTGACTGCTAAGTCAGCGCGTATTGCTCAAGATATTAGTGTCACAGGCTCAATTATGCCTGTTCGCCAAACTATTCTAAATGCGCGAGTAATGGGTGAGATTAAACAAATTGCGGTGCGTGAAGGACAAACAGTGAGCGCGGGGCAAGTATTAGTGGTGCAAGATGACCGCGATTTAATTGCGCGAGTACAACAAGCCGATGCTTCGTTATTAACCGCCAAAGCTGAGTTTGCCTTGGCACAACAAAATTTAGAACGAATTAAACCGTTACAGCAGCAAAATTATGCGTCTGCGAATGATTTGGCCAATGCCGAACGTCAATTAGATATTCGTCATGCTCAAGTTAAATCGGCGCAGATTTCATTGACACAAGCCAAACAACAATTAGCCGATATGGCAGTACGCGCCCCATTTTCGGGCGTAGTATCCGAGCGTTTAGTTGATGTTGGCCAAAGTGTTGCGCCCAATACACCGTTATTAAAATTAGTTGATTTGAGTCAAGTAGAACTGGTGGCACAAGTCGCGGCCACTGAAGTATCGGCAATTCGTGTTGGCCAAACGGTTTATTTTAGTGCTGATGGTTTCGATGGACAAACTTTTGCAGGACGTATCACCCGTATTAACCCCGTTGCCAAAGCAGGCAGTCGCCGTGTGGATGTTTATGCTTTGGTTAATAATCAAAAAGGCTTATTGCGTGGCGGTTTATTTGCTAAAGGTTATGTCCGTGATGACCAAGCACAACAAGGCGTAGCTGTGCCGTTTTCTTCGGTACAAGAGCGTCAAGGCAAAAATCAAGTACATGTGATTCGGGATAATCGTTTAGTAGCACAAGCCGTGACTATTGGTCGGCGTGATGAAACCAGTAGTATGGTCTTAGTGACAGGGCTTAAAGAAGGAGAGCGGGTATTATTACTGCCACCATTGCCCAATACTGAAGGGCGGATGGTACGCATGAAAGAGGCGCGCTGATATGTGGCTGACTCGTCTTTCGATTCAAAATCCTGTCTTAGCCACCATGATGATGTTGGCGTTAATGGTATTGGGGATATTTTCGTGGCGCGAATTGAGTGTCGAAGAATATCCTGACATTGAATATCCCTATGTGATGATTAGCACCGAATATCCTGCTGCTTCACCCGAAGCCGTAGAGTTAGAAGTCACGCGTAAACTCGAAGACAGTATCAATACCATTGCAGGTGTACGGCGCATTATTTCTACTTCTTATGAGGGACGCTCGCGGATTGCCGTAGAGTTTTCGTTGGGTGTGCCTATCGCGGTGGCGGTGCAAGATGTGCGTGACAAAGTCGCGGCGGTCAAAATTCGTTTTCGTGCCGAAATCAAAGAGCCTTTAGTAGAGCGTTATCGCCCCGAGTCTTCGCCTGTGATGTCGATTGCGTTTCAGGCCAATCAATTATCGCCGCGTGATTTAACCACTTTTGTTGAACAAACGGTGGTACGCCGTTTACAAAGTGTGGTTGGGGTTGGCAAAGTCGAAGTGGTGGGCGGAGTAAGACGCGAAATTTCGGTGCATTTACAACCTGAGCGTATGCAAGCCTTGGGAGTAGGGGTAGGTGAGGTTTTAACGGCTTTACGCAATGACAGTGGTGATTTACCTTCGGGTACGGTAGTAAATGCCACTCAAGAAAAAGTGGTGCAAGTGGAAGGACGGATGATTCGTCCCGAAGATTTTAGCCGTTTAGTCGTCACCATGCGTGGTCAGTCGCCTGTCTATTTAGAACAAGTGGCCGAGATTCGTGATGCCGAACAAGAAGCCAGTTCTTTAGCGTTAATCAATGGTCAACGCGCAGTGAGTGTTGATATTGTCAAAATGACGGGAGCGAATACCATCGCGGTGGTGGATGCTTTACGCACTGCAGTTGATGAGTTGCGTCCAGATTTGCCTACGGGCGTAAGAATGATTGAAGTGGCAGACAGTGCCAAATCGGTACGTGCTTCGCTCAAAGAAGTACAGTCCACCTTAATTGAAGGCGCGATTTTAGCGGTCACAGTGGTATTTTTATTTTTGGCTTCGTGGCGTTCGACCATTATTACCAGTTTAACCTTGCCCATTGCTTTGTTGGGGGCAATTTTCTGTTTGTATGTGTTTGGTTTAACCCTTAATACCATGACTTTAATGGCTTTATCGTTGTGTATAGGCTTATTGATTGATGATGCGATTGTGGTGCGAGAAAACATTGTTCGTCATGCCATGATGGGTAAAAGTCCCTATCATGCGGCAATGGATGGCACACGTGAAATCGGTTTGGCCGTCTTAGCAACCACCTTAACCATTGTTGTGGTGTTTTTACCTGTTGCTTTTATGGGCGGTATTATTGGTCGTTTCTTTTATCAATTTGGCGTAGCCGTAGCTTGTGCCGTGTTGTTGTCGATGTTTGTGAGTTTTACTTTAGACCCGATGTTGTCGAGTATTTGGAAAGAGCCACATAAACCCAAACCCATTTATACCGAAGATGAAAAGCTGAAGCAGTTTTTACAACGGTTTGACAAAAAATCCGCTTCGGATTCACTTTTTCAACGATTTTTAGCACAGTTTGATGATGTATTAGAGCGTTTAGGTCAACAATATGCGCGGGTGATTCGTTGGGCATTGGCTCATCGCCGCGAAACTTTAACCTTGGCCTTTTCATCGTTATTAGTGGCTTTGGTATTGTCTAAATTTGTCGGTCAAGAATTTGTACCAGAGCCAGATTTAAGTGAAATTAGCGTTAAATTATCCACACCTGTCGGTTCTTCTTTAGCCTACACCCAGCAAAAAGTAGAACAAGTTGAGGCAGTGATTCGTAGTTATGACGGCGTGAATGCCACTTATGCCACCATTAACAGTGGTATGGATGCAGGCAAAAATCGTGTCGGTATTCGGGTGCGTTTAGTGCCTAAAAAACAACGTGACATGAGCCAAAAAGAGCTAGTTAAAGTCTTACGTCAGCGTTTAAGTAGCATGGCAGGTATAGAAGTTAGCTCAGTCGCCGCCGCCAAAGAGTCGATTAGTGGCGGTTTAAAACCAATTCAAATCTCTTTGCAAGGTCGTGATTTAGAACAACTACGTACTATCGCTCAAGAATATCAAGCCAAAGTCAGTCAAATTGAAGGCGTGGTGGATTTAGAAAGTTCGCTCAAAGAAGCACGTCCTGCTTATGCGATTAAAGTTGACCGTGAAAAGGCCGCCGATATGGGGGTGTCGATTAGTCAAATTGGCATGGCGTTACGTCCTTTATTGGCAGGTGATGCGGTTACAACATGGCAAGACGAACAAGGCGAAAATTATGATGTGCGCGTGCAATTAGCACAAACTGACCGTCAAAATCGGGATGATATTTGGGCGTTGCCATTAACCAGCAGCCGTTTGCTCAATGCCAATGGCCAGCCCGAAATGGTGACTTTGGGTGAAGTGGCACAAATCAATGATGCTCAAGGCGCATCACAAATCAATCGCCGTAATTTGTATCGAGAAGTATTGTTTTCGGCCAATGTTATGGACAGACCCGCAGGTGATGTGGGGGCAGATATGCGCGATGTGGCCAATAGTATGGTTCTGCCAGCGGGTTATCGTTTTCAAACCCAAGGTCAAAATAAAGACATGGAAGAATCATTGGCCTATGCCAAAACTGCACTGATTTTAGCGGTGTTGTTTATTTATTTTGTTTTAGGCGCGCAGTTTAATAGTTTTATCCATCCTTTAACCATTATGTCGTCTTTGCCCTTGTCTTTGGTAGGTGTATTTTTGGCCTTGTTTTTGTTTAAAAGCACACTCAATATTTTCTCTATTATTGGTATTGTCATGCTCATGGGTTTGGTCACCAAAAATGCGATTTTATTGGTAGATTTTATTCAACAGGCGGTTAAAGAGGGCATGAACCGCGAACAAGCGATTTTGGTGGCAGGACGCACACGATTACGGCCAATTTTAATGACCACTGCTGCAATGGTAGTGGGGATGCTCCCTTTGGCTTTAGGTTTGGGTGAAGGCTCTGAACAACGTGCGCCAATGGCACATGCCTTAATTGGTGGCGTATTAACCTCAACCTTATTAACCTTGGTGGTTGTGCCTGTCTTATATACGGTGTTTGATGATTTAGCGCGGCTGTTTAAAGTTAAAAAAGTAAATACCGCAACTGCACCTGAAGGTTTAAAACAAAAATAATGCGCTCAGGACTTGTGTGGTTGTCGTTGATTTTACAAACGCATAAGTCCTGATTACCAAAACCTGACCAGACTTACTTGTCTTTACATCTTTGTTGTATAACTGGCCTATCTCTCTTGTGTTTGCTTGCCTATAGTCGGTTTATCGTAATTAACACGAGTAATTGATAATGAGCATTAAAACCATAACCAGCTTAGTGTTACTAGGTATTTTATCGGTACAACCCAGTTTTGCAGGTGACAGTGGTGCTGTCGTTGGTGGGGCAGTGGGCGGCGCACTTGGGGCTGCTATTGGCCATGATGCCAATGGGCGTAATGGTGCTATTGTTGGTGCAGCAATTGGTGGTGCGACAGGCGCGGCGATTGGTGCGTCAAATACACAATCACATACCCAAACCACCGTTGTTAAAGAGCGAGTTGTGGTGCAGCAACCGTATCCTGTTGTTCGTCAAAAAGTGGTGTATGTACAAGATGGGCGCGGTCATAAACATGGCAAACATAAGCACAAGCACAAAGGTTGGCACCACCGCCACCACTATAAACATCATCATTAACGCGTAGGGGTAGGGCACAAGGTTAGGGCAACCACAAGGGTCGCCCCAAACTCAGGACTTACGTATTGCACCGCAATTAGCGCGTTTTGTGAACATAAAACCGTTGAAGACGGTTGAAATGTGAACAAATAAGCGATAACCGCGTAAGTCCTAACCTAAATTGTTAATTCGTTAACCAACCATTCAGCTCTTTAATATCTAATTCGCCTAACTGACCACTCGCAGCGCGTAATTTTACGGTGTTAATCACATAGTCATAACGCGAATTGGCATGGTCACGTTTGGCGGCATAAACATTACGTTCTGCCAACAACACATCAACAATGTTGCGTGTACCCACGTCATAACCTGCTTTGGTTGCAGCTAAAGCGGCTTCTGCCGATTTAACCGCTTGTTGACGCGCAGAGACACGATAGCTATCCGCCGACACATTTAAAAAAGCAGTACGGGTTTGGGTGGTTAATTGACGTTGTACCGAAGTGACTTGTTCCCGTGCTGCATCACGGCCATAACTGGCTTGTTTAATAGCAGTTTTGGTGCGTCCACCTGTATAAATAGGCCATTGTACTTCGATACCAGCCGAAATAGAGCTACCGTTATTGAAAGAGGCGGCATTGCCAGACCCATTATCTCTGTCGCTGATAGACGCAACCGCATCTACCGTAGGTTTATAACCTGCTTCTTGCTCTTTAACCACTTGTTCGGCGGCGGTTTGATTGAAACGCGCAGAGGCCAATTGAGGATTTTTCTCGTGAGCCAATTTGACCCAGTCATCTGCATTGTTAGGTTGTGGTGGGGTAATCATAAAGTCGGCACGTAGTTTGCTGAGTGTACCAGCATCATTGCCAATAATTCCCGTCAACGCTTCACGCGCACTCGCCAAAGCAACATCTTGGCTAATACGCACCGCAATAGACGCATCTAATTGAGCTTGGGCTTCCAAAACATCGGTCTTGGCAATTAAGCCAACATCAAAACGCTTTTGTGATTGTTCTAATTGCCGTTTTAAGGCCGCTTCTTCCGCTTTGGCAGAAGCTAAGGTTTCTTCGGCTCTTAACACATTAAAATAGGCTTCGCTGACTCGCAACACTTGTTCTTGTTGTTGTTGACGATAGGTGGCCTCATTAACCGAAGTCAAGGTTTTGGCTTTTTCATAAGCTGTCCACAAGTCAGGACGATACAAAGGCTGACGAGCCTGAATAGCCAATTGTGTGCCTGTATAGCCGTAACTTGAGCCGACATCGGGCGAGATTTCGTTACGGTTAATCGTGCCAGAAAAACCAACTGTGGGTAACAACGCACCATAGCTTAAGTTTTCTTTTTCTTTCTCGGCTAAATATTGGGCAGTAGTTGCTGCCCATTGTGGATCATTTTTTAATGCTTGCTCATAGGCTTGAGCAAGGTCTAAAGCATAACAGTTTGACGCAACGCCAAAGGAGGCGATTAACACACTTAGTAAACGACGCATAACAACATACCGATGAGTATGGAAAATATGCCGAGAGTATTGCTTTATTGACTTTAAGGCAAGAGAGCAATGTGGATTTATTGTTTTCATCGCGTGTGTACATGACTAGCCTATACCCATAATCGGCGGAGCAAGGTATAGTCACGTCCATTCTAATTTTTGTAATGCACACGATTTTTATGACTACTTCCCATTTTTTAAGCGAAAACGCCCAAGTTGATACCGCCTCTGTTAAAGGCTTTCCTTCTTCCCATAAAATTTATGTTCAAGGCTCACGTGCTGATATACGAGTACCAATGCGTGCGATTCATTTAGATGACACACCAACAGGCTTAGGTGGCGAAAAAAATCTGCCTGTCGTGGTATATGATACTTCGGGTGTTTATACTGATCCAAACGCCACGATTGATATTCGCCAAGGTTTACACAGTATTCGTGATAATTGGATTAGTGAGCGCGAAGATACTGAGTTATTAACAGGTTTAAGCTCACATTATGGTCGGCAACGCGAAAAAGATATTGCGCTTGCGCCGTTACGTTTTGGCCATTTGCGTCAGCCGCGTCGCGCCTTAGCAGGTAAAAACGTCAGTCAAATGCACTATGCCAAACAAGGGATTATTACTCCCGAAATGGAGTTTGTGGCAATTCGCGAAAACTTAAAATTACAAGAAGCTCGCGCTAATGGTTTGTTAAATCAACATGCGGGCGAGTCGTTTGGTGCGTCTATTCCTAAAGAAATTACCCCTGAGTTTGTGCGTCAAGAAGTGGCTTTAGGCCGAGCAATTATTCCAGCTAACATTAATCACCCCGAATTAGAGCCGATGATTATTGGCCGTAATTTTTTAGTCAAAATTAACGGCAATATTGGCAATTCGGCCTTAGCATCGTCAATTGAAGATGAAGTGGCAAAAATGACGTGGGCGATTCGTTGGGGTTCAGACACGATTATGGACTTATCGACAGGTAAAAATATTCACGAAACCCGTGAATGGATTTTGCGTAATTCACCTGTCCCGATTGGTACTGTGCCGATTTATCAAGCTTTAGAAAAAGTTGATGGTATTGCCGAAAATTTAACTTGGGAAATCTTCCGTGATACTTTGATTGAACAAGCCGAGCAGGGCGTAGATTATTTTACCATTCATGCAGGCGTATTGTTGCGTTATATACCACTCACAGCCAAACGATTGACGGGCATTGTCTCGCGTGGCGGCTCAATTATGGCCAAATGGTGTTTGGCGCATCATAAAGAAAACTTCTTATATACTCACTTTGACGAAATTTGCCAGATTATGAAGGCTTATGATGTGTCATTCTCGTTGGGTGATGGTTTAAGACCTGGTTCGATTCAAGATGCCAATGACGAAGCACAATTTGGCGAATTAAAAACACTGGGTGAATTAACTCAAATCGCTTGGAAGCATGATGTGCAAGTGATGATTGAAGGGCCAGGTCATGTCCCTATGCACATGATTAAAGAAAACATGGATTTACAATTAAAGTGGTGTCACGAAGCTCCATTTTATACTTTAGGGCCTTTGACTACCGATATTGCACCGGGTTATGACCATATTACTTCCGCTATTGGCGCAGCGATGATTGGTTGGTATGGTACAGCGATGTTGTGCTATGTGACACCAAAAGAGCATTTAGGCTTACCAAACAAGCAAGACGTAAAAGATGGCATTATTACTTATAAAATCGCCGCTCATGCCGCCGACTTAGCCAAAGGTCATCCTGGCGCGCAAATCCGTGATAACGCCTTGTCGAAAGCACGGTTTGAGTTTAGATGGCAAGACCAATTTAATTTGAGCTTAGATCCCGATACAGCTCGTTCTTACCATGATGAAACTTTGCCCAAAGATGCACATAAAGTCGCGCATTTTTGCTCGATGTGTGGCCCTAAGTTTTGCTCGATGAAAATCACTCAAGATGTTCGTGACTATGCTGATAGTTTGGCTGATAGTTTGGCCAACGATTTAGAAACAGCGAAAGCAGCCGAAGAGGGCATGAGCCAAAAGTCGCAAGAGTTCAAAGCGCAAGGCAGTGAAATATACAAGGTAGTTTGATATATCGGTAAAAAAGAACCCCCTCTCCTAGTGGGAGAGGGGTGGGGTGAGGGTAATATGGAACAAACAGCATTTAATCAGCAAGATGACGTAGAAATACTCAGTAGAGAGACGGTTTATAAATCGTTTACCCAAGTTGATGTTGTTAAATTAAAACATCGTCTGTTTGCGGGTGGCATTAGTCCTATTATTCAACGTGAATTAGTGATTAAGCCCGAAGCAATAGGGGTGTTAATTTATGACCCTATATTAGATGCGGTATTGTTAATTGAGCAATTTAGAGTGGGGGCATTGCCCGAAACCAATCCTTGGCAGCTTGAAATTGTCGCAGGTTTGGTCGATGGGCAGAATGAAAGTCTAGAAGCAGTTGCTCATCGGGAAGTGCAAGAGGAAGCAGGCGTGACTTTGTCGCGTTTAGAGCGCGTCATGACCTTTTTGCTTAGTCCAGGTGGGAGTAACGAGCGATTTACATTATTTGTGGGTCAGGCGGATTTGTCACAGGTAAAAACAGGCGATTTGCATGGTTTACCCGAAGAAGGCGAGGATATTCGGGTATGGGTTGTGGCGAGTCAGGTAGCCTTAGAATTGCTTAATCAACAGCGACTATTTAATGCACCACTGTTAATAGCCTTACAATGGTTAGGGTTAAATCAAAAAAACTTACAGACTCGTTGGCAAAAGTGAGTATTTTTTAGTAAATTGTTAAGCAAGTCGCTAGAAAAAAGTCGTATTCTTGCGTTTAATACAACTATAAGTACAGGATTTACGCATTGCAGCAAAATAGAGCCATTAAGCGAGCTTGCAATGTGCGCGAATAAGCGATATAGCCATGTAAATTCTACATAATCCGCTTTAGGGATGGCATCTTGAACAAACACGAAAATAAGCCACTCCGTGTAGTGCAAATATCAGATTGTCATCTGTTTGCGACAACAGAAGGCCGTCTATTAGGTTTAAATACCGAAGATAGTTTGCGTTTAGTGTTAGAAAAAGTACAACGTGAACAACAAAAAATAGATGTCGTATTGGCAACGGGTGACATTGCTCAAGATGCCTCCGAAGTTGCTTATACGCGTTTTCAGCAGCATTTAGCTCAATTAAATGCCCCTAATTATTGGTTACAAGGTAATCACGACATTACTCAGCCCATTTTAAATATTTTGGGTAATAATCAAAGTCATTTAAGTCCGTGTGTCATTAGTTTTAAACACTGGCGAATTATTATGCTCAACTCCAGCGTTGAGTACGAAGTACCAGGTAAATTTAAGCCCGAAGAACTGGTGTTTCTGCATAAGGCATTAACTGACAGCAAAAAATTTCATGTCATGGTGTGTTTACATCATCATCCTGTGCCAATGGATTGCAAATGGTTAGATACCCAAGTGGTACGCAACGCGGTTGATTTTTGGCAAGTGATAGACCAATTTAGTCATATCAAAGCGATTGTTTGGGGACATGTGCATCAAGAGTCAGACCGCCAACGTAACAACGTCCGTTTATTATCCGTACCTTCAACCTGTGTCCAGTTTAAACCCTTGAGTGATGACTTTGCTATTGACGAAGAGCTTGCACCTGGTTATCGCTGGTTTGATTTGTATGAGAACGGCGATATTGTTACCCAAGTGTCGCGTGTTGAAGGCGTTAAATTTGTGGTAGATTGGACGGTAAGAGGTTATTAGTGCAGATTATGTAGGGCAAGGACAGCCTATCCACCATTGTGATGCTCATGCCAATTCTTATTTATATTCATGGTTTTAACAGTTCTCCCCAATCACATAAAGCAGGATTATTGCGTCAATGGTTGGCAATACATCGTCCTGATATTCAATTTATTGCACCAGACCTTAATCATGTGCCACAACAAGCCGCACAATTATTAGCTGACTTAGTGCAAACATATCCACATGCAGGGTTGATTGGCAGTTCATTGGGCGGATTTTATGCCACTTGGCTTAATCAGCATTATGGTAATAAAGCGGTGTTAATCAATCCTGCGGTGAAAGCCTACGAATTATTAAGTACCATGTTGGGGGAGCAGCGTAATTATCATACCAATCACGGTTATATTCTCACCCAAAGTCAGGTTGATGAACTCTTAGCGTTAGAAGTTGACGTTTTAAATACACCTGAGCGACTGTGGGTACTATTACAAACCGCCGATGAAACCTTAGACTATCACTTGGCATTGACAAAATATCCCTATTCGCCGTTATTGGTCGAAGAAGGAGGGAGTCATGCCTGTGATAGTTTTGCCCAACACATTCCTGCTATTATTGACTTTTTAATATATTAAACACTTATGACTACTTATAACGCTGATGCCATTGAAGTTTTATCAGGTTTAGACCCTGTTCGCCGCCGTCCTGGTATGTACACCGATACTAGCCGTCCTAATCATTTAGCCCAAGAGGTGATTGATAACTCGGTTGACGAGGCAATGGCAGGTCATGCTTGCCAAATACAAGTCATTTTGCATGAAGATAATTCTTTAGAAGTGATAGATGATGGTCGTGGTATGCCTGTCGATATTCACCCCGAAGAAAAAATCTCAGGCGTAGAATTG
>Ga0209599_10000444_pt1 | contig 27329 bp, 18 predicted proteins | sample Shrwel_input2_FT_FD_187534 | JGI IMG/M metagenome (GOLD analysis project Ga0209599, IMG submission 187534) | Subsurface microbial communities from deep shales in Ohio, USA - Utica-3 well 1 S input2 FT (SPAdes) (version 2) ...
GGCGCAGGGGTAGCGGGGGCGGGCGTTGCCGCTGGTGCCGGGTTGGCGGCAGGCTTGGCCTGCTCGGCGCTCACCGGCAACGCTGGCAAGGGGCCTTCCACCGGCTCAAGCAGCGCGGTGAATTCCTTGAAAATGCGCGCGCCGTCGTCGTTCAGCTCCAGCAGCAAAAACAGAAAAGGATCGCTGATGGGCTGGCTGCCCTGCACCTTGGCCACCAGCTTGCCATCCGCTTTGCGGCTGACGCTGACTTTCAGGCTGTTGAGCACCTCAGGGTAATCCATCTGCATTTCGGCAAAGGCGCTGGGCGGTGCCAGGCTGACCTTGAGCTTGCTCAGGTCCTGGGTACGAATGCCGGTAATGTCCACTTCTGCCCGGAACGGCTGGCCCAGCCCGGATTGCACATGCATGCGCCCCAGCCCGCCGGCAGCAGCCGGGAGCGTCGTGCTGATAAGCGCCAGCGCCAATGCACTGGCGGTAAGTTTCGATCGAATCGCCACGAAGCCTGCCCTTACGAGTGTCTGAAACAGGTCCATGCACCGCCCACGCGGCGTGCTGGACACGCGTCAGCCCACAGTCGGGCCAACGCTAATCTCACGGATGATAACCAGCATGGAGGTAAAATGCCATGCGAATTCAGTGTTTCTACCACCAGTCTGCCGGCATTGGCCAGGCGGACAGGCGCTTATATATATCAGAAAAACCCTCAGGCTGGCTGATGCAGCGCCGCCAGCGTGCGCGCCGACAGGCGCAGCGCATGCAGCGCCGCCCAGCGCACCGGGTCAAACGCCACCCAGGCGCACAGTTGGCTGCCCTGCTGCTGCAAGCCGGCCACGGTGAGATCGGGCCGGCTGGCGGCGTCAGCCGGGCTGAGTGCCGCGGCGTCGTCTTCCAGCCGGATCAGCGTATTGGCCGCCCACACCGTGCGCACCGCATCCAGGCTGACGGCGCTGCCGCGCAAGGTCAGCGCCAGGGTGGCACCAAAAAACAGCGGGGCAGTGGCCAGGTTCAGGCTGATGCCCACTGCCGGGCTGCCCAGCAGGCGGCTGATGTCGGCATGCTGGCGCTGATGCTCGGCCAGCGAGGCCGGCAGCAGGTTGAACGCCATGCGCCGGTCGAATACCTGCGTGGTGGTTTCGCTCAGGTTGAACAAGGCGGTGGTTTGCCCGGCCAGTTCGTCCATGGCCGCCCGGCCATGCGCCGAGACCGGCAGCAGTGCGGTGATATCGGCCATTTCCACGCCGGCTGGAGCCAGGCCGTCCAGCAGCGTGGCCAGCGCCAGGCTCAAACCGTCCGGACAGACCACCCGCTGCCCAGCCGCCGGGCCGTTGCCGTTCAGGTCGGCCAGCACCAGCGCCGGGTTATGCCGCTGGGCGGCAGACAAGTCCAGCACTGCTGCGCCGGCTTCGGTGGCATCTGCTGCCAGGCCATCGGCCAGCGCCGCCGGCACAGCCAGCAAGACCAGCTGAACCTTCGCAAAATCAAAGCCTTCGGCGTCTCCCACACTCAGGTCATGACGACGGAAGGTCACCGTGTCACCTTCGGCTGCTGCCCGTTCGCTGGCCAGCGGGTAGAGTTTTCCCACCGGAAAACGGCTGTCGCCCAGCACCTCCAGCAGGGCCCGGCCCAGGGTGCCGGTGGCACCGACCACGGCGATGTCAAGGGTAGCGCTCATTGATGTCATCCTTGTGAGAAACAAATACGTGAAACCTATAAGCACACCATTGTATCAGGCCAGGGGCAAAAATCGGGGCGGTGGCCGACAGATTGTGCATCCACTGCACCTGTGCCCGGCGGGCGGGTGCCACCGTCGGATTGGGCAAAACAGCCGGTCCGGGTGGGGCAAACCGCCGGAAAAAATGCAAAATATTTATCCATTAACCTTGGCCAAACCCGCCTGGTGTCAGCGTAAATTTCCCTTGCTGCATAATACCGCCACCCAGGAAGGGCCTGAACCCGCAGGCAAGACAGGCCGCCCTCCCTTGAGCACCCGCCGGCAAGGGTCATCAGCCGACATGGCTGGCCGACGGCAAGCTTACTGTGCAAAAACCGGGTTGGATTCCATAAAAATCAATGTAAATCATGGCTTTATTTAATTCGGTTTGATAGCCATCTGCTGATCTGGCTTCACCTGGTTCACCGGCCATGCCAGCCCCTGCCGAGCAACGGACATTTTGCGCCATCTCCCCCTTCTGGCCACCCCCTTCAGGCGGCTGCAGCATTGCACGATAATGCTAATCATTATTTATTTTTTGTGAAAAACTGCTTGTGTCATAGCCGGGATTTTTGGTATCACTGATTTGCCAGGCAAGCACAACCGGGGAGTTTGTCTGATTGTTTTCACAAAAAAAGACGCGGCCCCTGTGCGCCAGCGTCTCCCCGCCAAGAGGAGAGTTACCTTGCGCATCAAGAATTTGCCACTGGCCACCGCCATTGCCATCATGGCTTCGCTGGTGATTGCGGTTGTTTTTTCCGCCCTGATCGGTTTTTTATCCTGGTCGTCCAACCGCACGGCGGTCAGGCAGGTGCATGAGCATCTGTCCCAGCAAATGAGCGCGATTGCCATTGCGCTGGAAGACAATTTTCTGGCCGCCCAGCAGTCGGCCAAGCTGCGGCTGAACATGTACAAAAACATGCTGCCAGCGCAAAATTTCAGCCTGAGCCAGGAAAGCATCACCACTGAAGGCTCGCTGGCCGGGGTGCCGGTCATCAAGGTGGGCGATCTGGCGCTGAACAACAACATGGCTTTCCTGGAAAAAGTGAAAACCATGCTGGAAGCCGATCCGGCTGTGATGGTGCTGCACAATGGCAAGTTTGTGCGGGTGGCCACCTTCCTGAAAAAAGACGGCAAATCCCAGATTGGCGTGCCGCTGGCCAACGACAGCCGGGAAGCGCAAACCCTGCTCAAGGGCGAAACCTTTTATGGCATGGTCAACCGCAGTGGCGTGTACTACATGTCGATTTTCGAGCCGGTTTACGACAGCAAAAAAACCCTGATTGGTGCCATTTCGGTGCGGGTGGGCGTGGATGACATCATGGCCCGGCTGCGCCAGAGCATCAGCGGCATCAAGGTGGCGCAAACCGGCTATGCCTATGTGATGCAACCGGGCAAGACGGTGGAAGACACCATCATGCTGGTCCACCCCTCGCTGGCCGGCAAACGGGTGGGCGACCTCAATAACACCCAGCTGACCGAGACGGTAGGTGCGCTGATCAATGTGCGCAATGGCGTGCTGCACTACCCATGGACCGACAGCAAGACCGGGGTGAGCGGCGACAAGATTGCCGCAGTAGCCGAAGTGAAACATGCTGGCTGGATTGTTGGCTCGGGCAGTTGGGAAGCCGAATTCACCGCCGAAGCGCGCAGCCTGCGCAACGGGCTGATTCTGGCCGCGGCGCTCTGTGGCGTGCTGACCGTGGCGCTGATTGCCTGGGCCATCCGCCGTGGCCTGGCCCCGGTGCAATTGCTGGTGGAAAGCGTGCGGGAAATGGGCGCGGGCAATCTGTCGCGTAATCTGGCCGATGTGCCGGCCAATAGCCACAATGAGGTAGACCGCCTGCAGGGCAGCCTGAGCCGCATGCAGCAGGACATGGCCGGGGTGATCCGGCGGATTACCCAGTCGGCGCAGGCGCTGGGCCAGGTGGCAGGCCAGCTGGACCAGGGCTCGGATCGGGTGCTGACCAGTTCTGGCCATCAGGCTGATGCCGCCAGCACGCTATCCAGCGCGGTGGAAGAAATGGCCAGCAGCATTGGCCATGTCAGCGACAACGCCAGCCGCGCCGAACAACTGGCCCAGCACACCGCCGACGCCGCCCAGGCCGGCAGCCGCAAGGTAAGCGAAGTGGCCAGCGAAATGCACCAGGTGGAAGCCGAAATCATGTCTGCCGCCCAGGTGGTGCATGCACTGGGTCAGCGCACCAGCGAAATCAGCCAGGTGATCCAGATCATCAAGGAAGTGGCCGATCAGACCAATTTGCTGGCGCTCAACGCCGCGATTGAAGCTGCCCGTGCCGGTGAACAAGGCCGGGGCTTTGCCGTGGTGGCCGATGAAGTACGCAAGCTGGCCGAACGCACCACCCAGTCCACCCTGGAAATTTCCCAGTCGATTGGCTCGGTGCAGCAAGAGTCCGGCGAAGTGGTGCGCCGGATCGAGCAAGTGGTCGAGCGCATCGGCAGCGGCGTGCAGGCGGTGGAAGACGCAGGCCGGGTGCTGGGCGAAATTGAAAGCCAGAGCAAGCAGGCGGTGGATGCGGTGGCCGGGATTGCCAGCAGCATGCGCGAGCAGAGCGGGGCCAGCCAGAGCATTGCCGACGGGGTGGAAACCATTGCCAATATGTCGGAAGCCAATAGCCAGTCCTGTCGCGACAACCGGGAACACACCCAGCAACTGGGCCAGTTGGCCCGCGAGCTGGACAGCATGGTGTCGGGGTTCCGGGTGTAAATAAGCCTCGGCGGCAAAACGGGAAAGGCTCGCCTGGCTGCATATTGCCGGGTGAGCCTTTCTGTTGCTTGGTCCAGTGCGTGGCCTTGCTGGCGTTATGCGCCTACAGCACGACGACCTCATCGCCAAATGCAGTCTCTGTTCTGCCCCCTGCGCACAGCACGACATACACCTGACAATCCAGAATGTTTTTTTGCCCGTTGATGGTTTCAGTCAAGGTGGGCGATACATGGCAATCGCCGTCAGAAATCATCAGCACATCCGCTTTTTTATATGCTTGCCGTGCGGCAATAATTTCAAAGGCGCGCCTGAGCGGGGTATCAAAATCGGTGCCACCACCAAACCCTTGCTGCAGGAATGTCAGCAAGCCTGCAGCATTGTTCTGCCGGTCCATGGAGAATTCACGGATTTCTCCTGTGGAGCCAAACAGCAGCACATGCAGCGAGCGATCTTCCTTGCGCAGGATATTGGCGATGGCCAGCAGCAGCGCCTTGGCTTTCAACAGTGGCGCACCTTGCATGCTACCTGAGGTGTCCAGACAAGCCACCACCGGGCCAGTGCGTTTTTGATGGGTTTCGGTGTGCTCACCCTGAATCAATGTGGTGCCTTGCAGTTCATAGGTCAGCAGATTCTTTTCCAGCAGGCGGGCAAAAAACAAGGCTTCCAGCGTGTCGTCTTCCAGATTCAGCAGCTCACTGGGCAATAACCGCATCACATCATCGCTGCGATGGGTGCCATGCACTTCGCTTTTACTGGCCTGCGGAATGCGGGTGCGCTGCTTTTTTTCTTCCGAAATATAATTGCGCCCCATCTTGCGGGCCAGTTCCTGAATGGCCGCATTATTTTGCAGCGCATGCGCCAGCGCGGCAAAGTCGTCCATGCAGGCTTGCAGCTCGGCAAATGAGAAACTGGCCCCTGGGCAGGCTGCCAGAAAATCTTTTGCCTTGTCGTATTGTTGCGCAACATCAGCCAGGGTTTGCCGAAAACCACCAAGCTGTTGCCGGATGGTGTCAGGAATGGCTTCGTCGGCAATTTCTGCTTCATAGGCCTGTGTGGCGGCAAGTTCCGCACGTATTTCAGCAATGCTCTCTGAGTTCAGCGGCACATGCTTGAAGAAATCAGCATGCGCTGCCCAGTCCGGCTCTGGTGGCGGATGGTTGGCAATGTCGCCATCCCAATCCCACAAGCGCCACTTGCTGGCGCCCAGTTTCTTGCGGGCGGCGCTTTTCAGATGCGCCATGGTCGGTTCCCAGGTTTCCCCTGGCAGCATGGCCAGCAAGCCTTCCCACAGCGAAAAACCGGCGTCGTAATCCACGTAATTGACGCACTTGCTGGAAAACTGATGGCAGTTTTTGATCACCAGGCCATAAAACGCCCGTTCCCCGAGATGCGCATCAGCGCCACGCGCCACCACTGGATGGCCGACTGCGCCATGGCTGTCGCACGACACATAAATCTTGCGGCCCAGCGTGCTCTTCGAGGTAAAGCTGTGCGGGCTGCTGGGGCGCACCGTGCTTTCTGCCAGGCCATCGACTACGACATTGGCAATGCGGCCATCTCCCAGATAAATGCCGGAGTGTTCGACCGCCACCCACAAATCACAGTACAGCACGCTGCCGGGCACCGGCGTGACCGGATCGCGAAAGGTGCTGTCGATGAAATACTTGAGCGTTTTCAACCCGAGCGGGATGCCGGATTTGAGCATATTCATGCCCGAGCGCGCCAGATTGGCAAGCGAGGAGAGCATACGCGTGTCTCCTACAGCCAGAGGTTGGCGCGGATTTGCTGGGTGAGCAGGTCGATGGTGTTGGCGGCGGCTGCCGCAGGCTCTGGCGTCAGCCCTGCTGTTCTGGCGCTGACTGGACGCAATGCGGGTCGATTGTTGGCATCATCCCATTGCCAGACGGTGTCGAAGTCCCAGTCGAGGGTGTGTGCAAAGTAGTGTTGTGTGAATAGCGCCGGGGCAAGCGCTTGGCCGTAGATCCCGTTGGGGTCTGATTTGAAATCAGATCGTCGGTTGCTGCTGTTGCTATCTATTGAGACATTTCCTTCCAATATAGAATCTTGTGCCTGCTGTGCTATTGGAATCCCATAATCAAATCCTTTGCCCTGAATTCCAATGGCGCATTTTTTGATAGTGCTGCTCTCGCAACTATGTGCTATTACTATAAGCTCCCTATAACGCCAAACAAAACATGGCTCTCCATGAAAAAAACACCGATCAATACTGCTTTGGGCTGATAATACAGGAGAAATGTAGCCATTCAAAACTAGGCAGTCTTGAATCTGGCAGCCACTCATATTTTCTTTGGCCAAGCAAGCATTGGAGATCAATACATGGAAAATCAGGCTGTTCTCAGCAGATTCTGCAAGCGACAGCTTATCCAGCACTACATTTGAAATACTGGAGTTTTTCTCGATATGGCTAAACAGCGGGCAAGACCCGTCACCACCTTGGATTGTATATCCTCCACCATCATAATGCCCTTGAAAGCAAATATCCATCCAGGTACTTACCCCGGAACAATCAATATCAGCCATCTGCCGGAAGTAATAGCCATGTTGTCCCACCTCCGGGCGCACCAGCCCGGCAAGATCATGAACATTTTCAATCAGCAAGGGATCATGTGCGGCGCCACTGCCCTTATACCCCTTGATTTTCGGCGCAGCATTCTGGTTTTCCTGGGGGCGCAGGGAGGACGATGCAGGCTCGGTCTCTTTTTGTGTATTGTCTCGCGGCACCTGCCGGCTGAAAGCACGCAAGGCACTGAACACCATCTCCCGCACCTTCACCGCATTGTCCGGATGATTCCACAGGCAATCCTTCAGCAGTAGCACATCCGACAAATCCACTTTGTCACGCCCATTGCTGGCTGCCGACACGGACAACAGTTTGATGAGCTTTTTCAGCCGCCGGTCAGACAAACCCTCACGGCGATCCTCTTTGAAGGTTTCCTTGTGTTGCGCCCAGATACGCTGGATGGCCTGGATAATCTCTGGCGGCAGGGTCACCGCCTCAGCCGCATGGCGGATATCGTGCAGGTCGGCGCGGGTCAGGGGGGTCAATGCCGGCATGTCCCCCGTCTTGTCGAACAGGCGCGGCAGATTGTCCGGGCTGACATAATCGACAAATACCCGGACCAGAAAGCGGTCGTACAAGGCGCTGAGTTCTTCCTGATCGGTGGGCAGTTCGTTGGAGGCGGCAATCAGCGCCTGCAAGGGCACGGCCTGGCGTTCGGCGCCGTTGTGGTACACCCGCTCGTTGAGGATGGTTAGCAGCGCATTGAGAATGGACGAACTGGCCTTGAAAATTTCATCGAGAAAGGCAATCTGCACCGTTGGCAAATAGCCTGCGGTGTTGCGCCTGAAGCGGTCGGCCTTGAGCTCGGTAATCGACAGCGGGCCGAATATTTCTTCTGGGGTGGAAAACTTGGTCAGCAGGTATTCGAAGCAGTCCTGCCCTGTCTGGTTGTCGTTGCCATCGCTCAGATTCTCGGCAATGCGCCGGGCAATCAGGCTCTTGCCGGTGCCGGGCGGGCCGATCAGCAGCAGGTTTTCGCCGGCCAGTACGGTGAGCAGCGCCGCTTTCAGGGTGTTTTCACGCTCAACCAAGCCGTGGTTGAGCTGGGTCAGCAGGGTGTTGAGTTTGTGTTTCATCGGCAATTGCCTCATTGTCCTGGGCGAGTCATGGGCCGCTGGATTCCCGCCTGCGCGGGAATGATGTAGCGAGGTGTCTGCAGGGAGGCAATGCACGCCCTGGCGACGGCAATGTGTGCCGCACAGGGTGCGCCCGTGCGGCACACAGCAGGCTTATTCTATCGTTTTGTCCTATTTTCCGCATGAGGAAATGCCAGGCAGCATCAGGGGGTATTACACATCGGTCAGCAGCGTCTCTTCCGCCAGCGCCCGGCGCAGCGCCTTGCGCCGCACGGCCTTGGCGAAACGGGCGCGTTCTTCTTCATTGGCGGGCTCAAAGCCGGGAATCTCCACCGGGCGGCCCTGTCCGTCCACCGCCACCATGCTGAAATAACAGCTGTTGGTGTGCCGGCTGACGCGGGTGTGGATGTTTTCTGCCACCACCTTGATACCCACTTCCATTGAGGTGCGGCCCACATGATTAATGGCGGCCAGGAAGGTGACCAGCTCGCCCACATGAATCGGCTGCTTGAACGTCACCTGATCCACCGACAGGGTGACCACATACTGGCCGGAATAGCGGCTGGCGCAGGCGTAGGCCACCTGGTCCAGCAGCTTGAGAATGGCGCCGCCGTGAACATTGCCAGAAAAATTGGCCATGTCCGGGGTCATCAGCACGGTCATCGACAAAAAGCGGGTATTGTCTTGCAGGGACATCGGCAAACACTCCAGTTCAGGGTTCAGGCAGCGCGCCGGGCGCGGTAAAGGGTCAATCCGGCAAGCATACTCAATGCCAGGGCAATCAGGCCCATGCCGGTAAATTCAGCCAGCGACGGGCGTTCGCCCAGCTGCAGCCAGGCGGCCAGCACGGCAATGGCCGGAATGATCAGCACATTCAGCCCGGCGGCACCGGCAGACAGCCGGCCCAGTAAAATCAGCCACACCAGCCAGCCCAGCCCGCCAGCAAAAATGCCGGCAAAGCCCAGCGTCAGCCACAGCCCCGGCTGTTGCCAGGCAACGGGCGGGCCGGGCAGCCAGAGTGTCAGCAGCAGCAAGGGCAACAGGCCGTAGAGCATTTGCCAGAAAGTCAGCGCCAGCACATCCACCGGCTGGCGGGCGCGTAGCTGCTTGGCCACAATGGCGCTGATGGCCCAGCTGATGCCCGCAGACAAGGCCAGCAGATCGGCCGCCCAGGCACCGTGAAACTGCCAGGGTTCCAGAATGGCCAGCAGGCCAAGCAGCGCCAGACCAATGGCCAGCCACTGCGCGCCGCGCATGCGTTCACCCAGCCATAGCCAGGCCAGCGGCAAGGTCCAGAACGGCATGGTGTACACCAGCACCGATACCTTGCCCGCGCCCCCGGCCAGCAGCGCCAGATTGGACAGCCCGGTAAACCCGGCGGTCTGGGTCAGCCCCAGCAGGGCGGTGGCCCGCCACGGTGGCGGGGCCAGCGGGCGGCCACTGAGCAGCAGGATGATGCCCAGGGTGAGGGTGGCCAGCACGGTACGGCCCAGGGCAAACTCCAGCGGACCCATCCAGGCCAGGCCAATTTTGGTGGCCACCCAGTTGTAGCCCCACACCAGCCACAAGGCCAGCAGCAGGGCCGGGTAGGCCCAGGCAGCGCGAAACGACATGCACGACAATCCATTGGGGAAAAAAAACGGCCACCGCGCCATCACTCGGGCGGGGCATGGCCAGGGCCGGCAGGGTAACCCAGGCGGGCGGGATGCGCCAGCGCAGGGCCAGGGGGGGCAGATGAAAGAGCGCCGCCACCCGGCAGTGTGTCACCCGGAAAGGGCGCACACTGCCAGACAGACACCAGCAGGGTTTACACGCTGTCGGTTTTCAGCAGCTCATTGGCGCGCACCAGCGCGGCGGCCAGGTCGGGCTGCACATTGCGTTCGCCCACATGGGCGGCCAGTTGCGAGTCAACCAGCATCTTGGCGGTGTCGCCGCCCGCGCCGCACAGCACCAGCGTGCGGCCAGCGTGGTGCAGCTTGCTGTACAGCTCGTCCAGCGCCAGCAGGCCAGTGGTGTCCAGCAACACCAGCCGGTGCAGTTGCAGGATCACCACCTTGCAGTTGCCGCTGTCCACCAGCGCGGTGTCCAGGGTGTCGGCAGCGCCAAAAAACAGCGCGCCCTCCACCCGGAACGCGGCGCAGCCTTCCGGCAGGGTTTTGCCGGCAATCGAGTGGCGCTCAAACAGATAGGCGTGGTCGGGCACCAGCTTTTGCACGGTGGTGCTGCTGGCCATGCGCTGGATGAAGAACACCGCCGCCAGCAGCAGGCCAATCTGTACCGCCACGGTCAGGTCGAAGGCCACAGTCAGGGCAAAGGTCATGGCCACAATCAGCGTATCGCGCTTGGGAAAATGCAACGCCTTGCGGATGTCCCAGTCGCCCATTTTCAGTGCCACCGAAATCAGAATCGCTGCCAGCACCGCCAGCGGGATATAGCGCGCCAGCGGTGCGGCCACCAGGATGATCAGCAGCAGCAAGAGCGCGTGAATGATCCCGGCCATGGGCGTTTTGCCGCCGTTGTTGATATTGGTGGCGGTGCGGGCAATGGCGCCGGTGGCAGCAATGCCGCCAAAAAACGGTACCACCATATTGGCGATGCCCTGGGCAATCAGCTCCTGGTTGGCATCGTGCTTGTCGCCGGTCATTGAGTCGGCCACCACGGCGCACAGCAGTGATTCGATCGCCCCCAGCAGGGCAATGGTGAACGCCGGAGCCAAGAGGTCGGACAGGTGATTCAGATCCAGCGTCAGCATGCGAAACTCGGGCAGGCCCTGCGGAATGCCGCCAAACTTGCTGCCGATGGTGGCCACTGGCAAGCTCAGCACCACGGCCAGCACGCTGGCTAGCACCAGCGCCACAAACGGCGCAGGCAGAATCTTGCCCAGCCGCTTGGGCCACAGCAGAATCAGCGCCAGGCTGCCACCCGACAGGATCAGCGTGGCCGGGTCAAACTGGGCCAGATACTGGTTCAGGGTTTGCAGGGTGGCAAAAAAGCCGGAAGGCATTTGCGCCACCGGCAGGCCGAAAAAGTCTTTCAGCTGGGTCAGAAAAATCAGCACGGCAATGCCGTTGGTGAAGCCAGTCACCAGCGGCATCGGAAAAAACTTGATGATCTGGCCCATGCGCAACAGGCCCATGGCAATCAGCATCAGCCCGGCCAGAAAGGTGCACAGCAGCAGATTGGCCACGCCATACTTCACCACAATGCCGTAGAGGATGACAATATAGGCTCCGGTGGGGCCGCCAATGCACAGCCGGGTGCCGCCCAGCGCCGAAATCAGGAATCCGGCAATCACCGCAGTAAAAATGCCAGACTGGGGCGAAACGCCACTGGCCATGGCAAACGCCATGGCCAGTGGCAGGGCAACAATGCCAACCACCACGCCGGCGGCCAGGTCGTCGCGAAATTCGCTGACGGAATAATGTTGCAGATAATCGAGTAAACGTGGCCGGAACAGCCGCGAGGTCAGGGCAGACATGGTGGGGCTTCCTTGTGCCGGCGGGTGCGCCGGGATAGTGTCTCTCTCCAAAATGCCGCGCGCCCGGCCCACCCGCCAGGCGGGCGTGTGCACGGCTTCTCCTGAAGGCTCGTGGCGGCCTTCTTGATTGATCAGAAGCCACTGACGCTGGCGCATGGCCAGCGTCAGTGGCTTCCTGGGGGCATGGGCCACTGGCCTGGGAGGTACACGGTCACCCGGCAGGCTGCCATGTGGTGGCCAACCGATTTATGCCAAAAGCTTATTTGTCCCCGGCCACTATGGTAACACTTTATTTTCATGGCAAAACAGGATTGACCACACATGCCAGAAGGATTTTTGCTTTCTTCCGCGTCCACGCTGCCGCCATTTCGGTATGGTGCGGGTCTGGATGCCCGCTGGCTCGCCGGTGCGCTGGGCTCTGTGCTGCTGCACGGGCTGGCGCTGGCGCTCTGGCCCAGCAGCCCACCGCCTCTGAGCGTGCCGCCCGAACCCCTGGCGGTGCGGCTGGCGCTTCCTGGCCCTTCTGCCCCAGCGGTGATGCCCGCGCCAGTGCCACCCCGCGCAAGCCCCGCTCGCCCCAGCCAGAGCAAGCCCGCGCCCAGCGTCCCCATACGGCACACCACCCGCGCAATGGCCTTGCCCATCAGCTCACCGGTGCCAGCCAGCCCAATGCCAGCGGCAGCCCCCAGCGCTGTTGCCAGCAATTCAGCCCCCGTTGCCAGCCCGGCCAGCAGTGGCGCAGGCGACAGCAGCCGTCCGGTCAGCACCACCCCGGCGCGCTGGCAGGCGGCCTATCTGCATAATCCGCCACCGGAGTATCCCTGGCAGGCGCGTCAGCGCAGCCAGCAAGGCGTGGTGTGGCTGAGTGTGGAGGTGTTGGCCAGCGGGCAGAGCGGCCAGGTCAGTGTCTTGCGCTCCAGCGGGGTGCCATCGCTGGATCACGCGGCGCTGCGTGCCGTCAGCCGCTGGCACTTTGTGCCGGCGCGACAAGGGCAGACCACGGTGGATTCCAAAGTGGAAATCCCGATCCGCTTTCGCTTGAGCGACGAAGACAGCCCGACCGACTCCGACTCAGCCCAATAAGCGAGGCCAGCTGATTGACATCCTCCCCGGGTCAAACGCCAGCCTTGTGGCGAGGGGTGTGCCAAGGGGCACTTACTGGTGCGCATGAGCAAGAATGGGGCGCGAGCGAGCGCTAAAATGGGGCGTACTACTGAGATTGCGCACGATTCTTGCATGGTCTTACCCTGAAACCACGCTATTCACGAGGGAAACATGCTCAAAGTCCTGTTGGTCAACGACACCCCCAAGCATCTGGGACGGTTAAGGGATGCCCTGACCGCCGCTGGCTGTCTGGTGGTGGGAGAAGCCGACAATGCCTTTGTGTTGCCTGGTCAGGTGTCGGCGCTGGCACCGGATGTGATTATTGTCGATACCGAATCGCCCAGCCGCGATACGCTGGAGCAGGTGTGCGTGGTCAGTCAGTCTGCCCCGCGCCCGATTGTGATGTTCACCGACGACGGCGGCAACACCAGCATCCGCGCGGCGATTCAGGCCGGGGTGACCGCCTACGTGGTGGAAGGGCTGGCCGAAGCCCGCCTGCTGCCCATTTTGCAGGTGGCGCAAGCCCGCTTTGAAGAAGAGCAGCGCCTGCGTGCCCAGGTGACCGCTGCCGAAACCCGGCTGGCCGAACGCAAAACCATTGAACGCGCCAAGGGCCTGCTGATGAAAAGCCGGGGCTTTAGCGAGGCCGAGGCCTATAACGTGTTGCGCAACAAGGCAATGCAAAGCAATGTGAAGCTGGCCGAAGTGGCGCAGCGGATCATCGATATGGCCGATTTGCTGGGGTAAACCGGCAACGGGCCGGCGTGTCGTCCCTGACGGCCAGCGCCAGGGGGCGACAACGCGGGCTGACGTTGGTTTCTTGCCTGTTTATGGTGCAGCCCACCCTGTTATGGTGCGTGCCGTTGCTGTAGCGCCGGCTTTTCTGGTGGATTCCCTTGTTGATGCGCCAGGCCAGACCAGGCTGTTTGCGCAATCTTCCGGGCTTTATATTGCAGTGCAGCAGTATTTTCTTGCTGCTGTTTGGCCAAAACAGCCATTGACACACTTTGCCAATAAACCTGGCACACTCCATGCTTAATACTGAACCAAGCACCAAAGGCGGTGCGTGATAGTTCAGCATTACCCCAAATATAACGGGCGAGGCCACCAACGGCGGTGGGCTCGCTTCAGGACAAAGGCGTCCCTCAAGCTGCAGCACTGCTGCGCGCTTGACGGACGCCTTTTTTATTGCCCAATTTTTTTTGAAACACCCCATAACCCCTCTGAACTGGAGTGCCCTCATGAGCGATACCAAGCCGCTGGCGACCCCTAGCCGCCGTGATTTTCTCAAGACCTGCGCCGCAGGCGTGTCCGCCTCGGCCATCACCACGCTGATTCCAGCCGGGGTCAAGAGTGCCGCCTATGCAGGGGGGTCGGATGCACCGGAAAAAGCCGCCGTCAAAATCGGTTTTATTCCGCTGACCGATTGCGCGCCGATTGTGGTGGCCGCCACGCAAAACTTTGGCAAGAAATACGGCCTGACCATCACCCCGAGCAAGGAAGCCTCGTGGGCGGCGGTGCGCGACAAGCTGGTCAACGGTGAGCTTGACGCCGCGCATGTGCTGTACGGCCTGATCTACGGCGTGCAGATGGGCATTGGTGGCCAGCAAAAGAACATGGCCACGCTGATGACGCTGAACCAGAATGGCCAGGCCATCACCCTGTCCAACCAACTGCGTGACGAGAAAAAAGTGGTAGACGGTGCCAGCCTGAAAAAACTGATCACCGCCGAACCGCGCGAATACACCTTTGCCCAGACCTTCCCCACCGGCACCCACGCCATGTGGCTGTACTACTGGCTGGCCAGCATCGGCGTAAACCCGATGAAGGATGTGAAAACCATCGTGGTGCCGCCGCCGCAAATGGTGGCCAATATGCGCATTGGCAATATGGACGGCTACTGCGTGGGCGAGCCGTGGAATGCCCGTGCCGTGGCGGACAAAATCGGCTTCACCGTGGCCACCAGCCAGGATATCTGGGCCGGCCACCCGGAAAAAGTGCTGGGTGCCACCGCCGACTTTGTCAAACAGTACCCCAACACCGCCCGCGCCATGGTGGCGGCGATTCTGGAAGCCAGCCGCTATATCGACGCCAAGGCCAACCGCGCCAGCGTGGCCAAGCTGATTGCCGACAAGGCCTATGTCAACGCCCCGGAAGACGTGATTTTCCAGCGCTTCATGGGCAACTACGACAACGGCAATGGCAAGCGCTGGCAGGATGCCAACCTGATGAAGTTCTACGACGAGGGCAAGGTGTCGTTCCCCTACCTGTCTGATGGCATGTGGTTCCTCACCCAGCACAAGCGCTGGGGCCTGCTCAAGTCCGATCCGGATTACCTGGCCATCGCCAAACAGGTGAACCAGATCGAGCTGTACACCCAGGCCGCCGCCATGGCCAAGGTGCCGGTGCCCAAGGATCCGATGCGTTCGGCCAAGCTGATTGACGGCAAGGTATGGGACGGCAAGGACCCGAAGGGTTACGCCAACAGCTTTGCCATCAAGGCTTAAGGAAAGGGGCGCGAGATGACGCAATCTGCCACTGCGGTGCTGGATGCCGCCAAAGAAACCGCCGCCCCGGCGGCGGCCAAAGTAGCGACCGCCCGCCCGGTGCCCGCCGCTCCCGCTGCCGAGGTGAAACCCGGCATCGACTGGCGCGAGCTGATTGGCCAGCGGGTGATTCCGCCGATTCTGGGCTTTGCCCTGTTCATTGCCGTGTGGGCGCTGGTGGCGCAAGTCACCAAGGGCATTCCTGGCCCGCAATCCACCTTTGCGGCGGCGGTGAAACTGTTTGCCGACCCGTTTTACAACGCCGGCCCCAACGACGTGGGCATTGGCTGGAAGATTCTCAACTCGCTGTCGCGGGTGGGGCTGGGCTTTGGCCTGGCGGCGCTGGTGGGCATTCCGGCGGGCTTTTTGCTGGGCCGCTTCATGTTCCTCAATCGCATGCTGTCGCCGGTGATTGGCCTGTTGCGCCCGGTCAGCCCGCTGGCCTGGCTGCCGATTGGCCTGCTGGTGTTCAAAGCGGCCCAGCCAGCCGCCATCTGGGTGATTTTCATCTCCAGCATCTGGCCGATCATCCTGAATACCGCCGCTGGCGTGTCCACCGTGCCGCAGGATTACCTGAACGTGGCGCGTGTGCTCAAGCTGTCGGAATGGAAAGTGTTCACCACCATTCTGTTTCCGTCGGTGCTGCCGCACCTGATGACCGGCATTCGTTTGTCGATTGGCGTGGCCTGGCTGGTGATTGTGGCCGCCGAAATGCTCACCGGCGGCGTCGGTCTGGGCTTCTGGGTATGGGACGAGTGGAACAACCTGAACGTGGAACACATCATTGTCGCCATCTTTGTGGTGGGGATCATCGGCCTGGCGCTGGAACAAGGGCTGATGATGCTGGCCCGCCGCTTCCAGTACAACTGATTGGGGAGACTGAACATGGATAACCGCTACGTACACCTCGAACAGATCGGCATGGCGTTCGACACCAAAAAAGGCCGCTTTGTCGCGCTGCAAAACGTCAATCTGGATATCGCCCAGGGCGAATTCATCTCGCTGATTGGCCACTCCGGCTGTGGCAAGTCCACCGTGCTGAACGTGATTGCCGGCCTGCTCACCCCCACCTCTGGCGTGGCGCTGGCCGCCGGGCGCGAAATCGACGGCCCCGGCCCGGAGCGCGCAGTGGTGTTCCAGAACCATTCGCTGCTGCCGTGGCTGAGCTGCTTTGGCAATGTTTACCTGGCAGTCGAACGGGTGTTTGGCAAAAACGAAAACAAGACCCAGCTCAAGGCGCGCACCCACGCCGCGCTGGACATGGTGAAAATGACCCACGCCAGCGACAAGCTGCCCAATGAAATTTCCGGCGGCATGAAGCAGCGCATCGGCATTGCCCGTGCGCTGGCGATGGAACCCAAAGTGCTGCTGATGGACGAGCCGTTTGGCGCGCTGGACGCGCTGACCCGCGCCCACCTGCAGGACGAGCTGATGCGCATTGTCCAGGCCACCGGCTCCACCGTGGTGATGGTGACCCATGACGTGGACGAAGCCGTGCTGCTGTCGGATCGCATCGTGATGATGACCAACGGCCCGGCGGCCACCGTGGGGGAAATTCTGTCGGTGACGCTGGCGCGCCCGCGTGACCGGCTGGCGCTGGCCAACGACCCGGAATACCACCGCTACCGTTCGGCGGTGCTGGAATTCCTCTACCACAAAGAGCTGCGTCCGGCAGCCTGACCCCCGAACTGAACCGATGCTGAATGGATGGCGAACCGGTGTACACCGGCCCGCAGGCCCGAGTCACGCCCGCCATCCGCTGCCGAAGAGTGGAGCAACCATGAAAAAACCCAAACTTGTGATGGTCGGCAACGGCATGGCCGGGGTGCGCACGCTGGAAGAGCTGCTCAAGCTGGTACCGGACATGTACGACATCACCGTCTTTGGTGCCGAGCCGCACCCCAACTACAACCGCATCCTGCTCTCGCCGGTGCTGGCCGGCGAACAGACGGTGAACGACATCATCCTCAACCCGCTGAGCTGGTACGCCGAACACCATATCCGGCTTTATCTCAACCGCAAGGTGGTGCAGATCGACCGCCAGCGTCGGGTGGTGGTGGCCGATGACGGCACCGAAGCCGAATACGACCGCCTGCTGCTGGCCACCGGCTCCACCCCATTCATCCTGCCGGTGCCGGGCAACCAGCTGGACGGGGTGATTGGCTACCGCGATATCCACGACACCGAAACCATGATCGAGACGGCCACCCGCTACCGCCACGCGGTGGTGATTGGCGGCGGCCTGCTGGGCCTGGAAGCCGCCAATGGCCTGAAACTGCGCGGCATGGATGTCACTGTGGTGCATCTGTCCGACTGGCTGCTGGAACGCCAGCTGGACCGTACCGCTGGCAAGCTGCTGCAAACCTCGCTGGAAGCCCGTGGGCTGAAGTTCCTGCTGCCCAAACAGACTGCCGAGCTGATTGGCGGTGAGGCAGGCCGGGTCACGGCAGTGCGTTTCAAGGATGGCGAGGAAATCCCGGCGGATCTGGTGGTGATGGCCGCCGGCATCCGCCCCAACGCCGCGCTGGCCGAAGCTTCCGGCCTGTATTGCAACCGTGGCGTGGTGGTTAACGACACCCTGCAAACTTACGACCCGCGCATTTACGCCGTGGGCGAATGCGCCAACCACCGGGGTATTGCCTACGGCCTGGTGGCCCCTCTGTACGAACAGGCGCGGGTGGCGGCCAATCATCTGGCCGGCTTTGGCATTGGCAAATACCAGGGCTCGGTGACCTCGACCAAGCTGAAAGTGACCGGCATTGACCTGTTCTCTGCGGGCGAATTCATCGGCGGCGATGGCTGCGAGGAAATCCTGCTGTCCGACCCGGTAGGCGGTGTGTACAAAAAACTGGTCATCCAGAACGACAAGCTGGTGGGGGCCTGCCTGTACGGCGACACCGGCGACGGTGCCTGGTATTTCCAGCTGATCCGCGAAGGCCACGACATTCATGAGGTGCGCGACCACCTGATGTTTGGCGAAAACCACCTGGGTGACGCCGGCCATGCTGGCCAAAGCAAGGCGGCCACCATGGCCGACAACGCCGAGGTATGCGGCTGCAATGGCATCACCAAGGGCACCATCGTCAAGGCCATTCAGGAACACGGCCTGACCAGCGTGGACGACATCAAGCGCTGCACCAAGGCCGCCAGCTCGTGTGGCTCCTGCGCCGGCCTGTGCGAACAAATCCTGATTGCCACCGTCGGCGGCGCGGCTGACCTGACGCCCAAAACCGAAAAACCGATTTGCGGCTGTACCGACCATAACCACGCCAGCGTGCGCAAAGCCATCAAGGACTTGCAGCTGACCCGCATTCCCGATGCCATGCGCGCGCTGGAATGGCGCACCCCCAACGGCTGCGCCACCTGCCGCCCGGCGCTGAACTATTACCTGATCTCTACCTGGCCGAAACAAGCCCGTGACGACCCGCAAAGCCGCTTCATCAATGAGCGCGCCCACGCCAACATCCAGAAGGACGGCACCTATTCGGTGGTGCCGCAGATGAAGGGTGGCGTGACCAACGCCGCCGAACTGCGCCGCATTGCCGATGTGGCCGACAAGTACGCCATCCCGATGGTGAAGATGACCGGCGGCCAGCGCATCGACCTGCTCGGGGTGAAAAAAGAAGACCTGGTCAATGTGTGGAAAGACCTGGGCATGAACTCCGGCCACGCCTACGGCAAGTCGATCCGCACGGTAAAAACCTGTGTGGGTCAGGAGTTCTGCCGCTTTGGCACCCAGAACAGCACGCAAATGGGCATTGAGCTGGAAACCATGCTGGCCAATATGTGGAGCCCGCACAAGGTCAAGCTGGCGGTGTCTGGCTGCCCGCGCAACTGCGCCGAATCCGGCATCAAGGACGTGGGCATTATCGCGGTGGATTCCGGCTGGGAGCTGTATATCGGCGGCAACGGCGGCATCAAGACCGAAGTGGCGCAGTTTCTGGTCAAGGTGACCAGCGCTGACGAGGTGAAGCAATACACCGGGGCTTTCCTGCAGCTGTACCGCGAAGAGGCGTTTTATCTGGAGCGCACCGTGCACTTTCTGCATCGGGTGGGCATGGAATACATCCAGAGCCAGGTGCTGGCCAACGCCGAACAGCGTCAGGTGCTGTACGAACGGCTGATCTACTCGCTGGAAGGCTTGCCCGACCCGTGGGCGGCGCGGATTGCTGGCGCGCAGGCACATGAATTCATCCCGCTGACTGTGGTCGAGCCGACCGCGCCGGTGGCCGAAAAGGAGATGGCATGATGCGCACATGGCACACACTCTGCCGGCTGGAAGACATCCCGGTGCTGGGCAGCCGGGTGGTAAAACGCGCCGGCGGTGATATCGCGGTATTTCGCAATGATCAGGACGAGATTTTTGCCCTCCACGACAAATGTCCGCACAAGGGCGGGCCGCTGTCGCAGGGCATTGTGTTTGGCCAGACCGTGACCTGCCCGCTGCACAGCTGGCAGATCAACCTGACCACCGGCGAAGCGCTGGCACCGGATCATGGCTGCACCACCCGCTTTGAACTGAAAGTGGAAAACGGCGAGGTGTTGCTCGCCTTGTAAGCCCTCTGCCCCCGGCCAGCCGGTCGGGGGTGTCTGGCAGACTGTGGGCAGTCTGCACAGATGGGCACAGTTCTGCTTGCACGGCAATCGCAGCCCGGTGGTGGACGCCTTGTTCCCCCCTCTCTCAGGTGCGTTCACCTCGCATGGTCCCCCCTGCCATGCCCGGATGCTGGCCGTGACCCCACAAGCGGTGACTGTGCCCTTCTCTGCCGTTTGCCCGGTATCTTTTGTTAAGGATGTAGTCATCATGATGACCGTCAAATCCACCTGTTGCTACTGCGGCACCGGCTGCGGTATTGAAATCGACGTCAGCGATGGCCAGGTGTGTGGCGTGCGCGGCGACCCCGACCATCCGGCCAATTTTGGCCGGCTATGCACCAAGGGCCTTACTTTGCCACACACCCTGCACACCGCCTCGCGCCTGGCCGAGCCACGCCTGCGCCCAGGCCGCACCGGCCTGGGCGAGGCGGTCAGCTGGGATATTGCGCTGGACGCCGTCAGCGACCGGCTGGCGGCCATCATCGCCGAGCACGGCCCGGGATCGGTGGCGTTTTACCTATCCGGCCAGATGCTTACCGAAGACTATTACGTCTACAACAAGCTGGCGCGTGGCCTGATTGGCACCCCGCATGTGGACACCAACTCGCGGCTGTGCATGTCCAGCGCCGTCACCGGCTACAAGCTGGCGCTGGGTGCCGACGCGCCGCCGTGCAGCTACGAAGATTTTGACCACGCCGACTGCGTGCTGATTGCCGGCTCGAATATGGCCTACGCCCACCCGGTGCTGTTTCGCCGGCTGGAAGCCGCGCGCACCGCCAACCCGAATATGAAGCTGATTGTGGTCGATCCGCGCCGCACCGACACCGCCGCCAGCGCCGACCTGCACCTGGCCATCCAGCCAGGCACCGACGTGGCGCTGTTCAACGGCATGCTGCATGCGCTGATCTGGGACGACCGGCTGGATCGGGGCTTTATCAGCGAACACACCGAAGGCTTTGCCGAGCTGCGCCACGCCGTGCGCGAATACACCCCGAAAATGGCCGCCGATATTTGCGGCATCAGCGAAGACGCCCTGCTCACCGCCGCCCGCTGGTTTGGTGAAGCGGGCGCGGCACTGTCGCTGTGGTGCATGGGCCTGAATCAATCCGCGCATGGCACTGACAAAAACCTGGCGCTGATTAACCTGCACCTGGCCACCGGCCAGATTGGCCGCCCCGGCGCCGGGCCGTTTTCGCTGACCGGCCAGCCCAATGCCATGGGCGGGCGCGAAGTGGGTGGTCTGGCCACTGCGCTGAGCGGCCACCGCGACCCGGCCAACCCACAACACCGCGCCGAAGTGGCGGCGATCTGGGGCGTGGACGCGCTGCCGGCTACGCCAGGCAAAACCGCCATTCCGATGTTTGACGCCATCGCCGCCGGCCAGATCAAGGCGCTATGGATTGTCTGCACCAACCCGGCGCACTCGATGCCGGATGCCAACCAGGTGCGCGAAGCGCTGGCCGCCTGTGAATTTGTCATTGTGCAGGACGCCTACGCCGACACCGACAGCATCGACTACGCCGATGTGCTGCTGCCGGCAGCCGGCTGGGCAGAAAAAGATGGCACGGTAACCAACTCCGAGCGGCGCATCTCGCGCGTGCGCCGCGCCGTGGCCGCGCCGGGCAGCGCCCGCGCCGACTGGGACATCGGCATCGACGCCGCCCGTCGCCTGGCTGCCCGGCTGGGTCGCGGCGGGCATTTGTTTCCCTATGCCGGCCCGGATGAAGTATTTGCCGAGCATTGCCTGACTACCGTTGGGCGTGATCTGGATATTGGCGGCCTGTCGTATGCCGTGCTGGAAGCCGAAGGCCCGCAGCAATGGCCGCGCCCGGCGGGGGCCCGCCAGGGTGCTGCGCGGCTGTATACCGACCACCGTTTTGCCACCGACACAGGCCGCGCCCGCTTTCACCTGACCCCCTACCATGGCGTGGCCGAAGCGGTGACCGCGCGCTATCCCTTCCATCTGCTGACCGGACGCCTGCGTGACCAGTGGCACGGCATGAGCCGCAGCGGGCGGGTGCCGGCGCTGTTTGCCCACACTGCCGAAGCGGTGCTGAGCATGCACGCCGGTGACATGGCCCGTCGTGGCCTGAGCGAAGGCGAACTGGTGCGCATGAGCAACCAGCACGGCGACTGGGTGCTGCCGGTGCAGGCCGACAGCGGCATGCTGTCTGGCCAGCTGTTTGTGCCGATGCACTGGTCATCAGGATTTGTGGCCAGCGCCGGCAGCAATGCGCTGACCGCCGGCAAGATGGACAAGCGCTCGTTTCAGCCTGAGCTCAAGCACGCGGCGGTGCGGCTGGACAAGATCGAGCTGGCCTGGCAGTGCGCAGCGGTGTCGGCGTGTGGCGACCCGGTCAGCCTGCTCACCGCCCTGCGCCCCCTGCTGGCCGAATGCCGCTTTGCCAGCGCCACCCTGCTGGATGGCGATACACCGGCAGTGCGTGTGCGCTTTGCCCACCCCACCCTGCCTTCGGCGCATTTTCTTGCTCAGCTGGATCGTGCGCTGGGGCTGGAGGGTGAAGCTGGCGTGCAACAGCTGTTCAGCGACCCGCGTCGGGGCATCCACAAACTGGCGGTCTGGCAGGGCAGCCGCTTGCGCGGCGTGCGTCTGGCTGGCGAGTGTTGTGCGCTGGGCTGGCTGGGCGAGCGCATTGTCAGCGGTGGCGACATGGGCGAGCTGCGCGCGCTGGTGTTTGCCCCGCAGGCCAGCCCCGCCGGGCTGACCCGCCGGGCGCGCATGGTGTGCCATTGCGCCAAGGTGGATGAAACCGCGATTTATCAGGCGCTGGCCAAGGGTGCCAGCGCTGACAGCCTGCGCGAGACGCTGGGCTGTGGCAGTGGTTGTGGTTCGTGCATGCCGGAGGTGCGGCGGATGGCGGCGGCGGTGAGCAAGGCGGCGTGAGGTCGTGAGATTAGAGGTCGTGAGATTAGAGGTGCCGCGCGATGTGCAGTCTTCTGGTGCAGCTCAATCGTGCTCAGGCTGTGGCATCTAACCGCTTTACCCCCCGTGTGCAGCGCCGAGCATCGCAGACCCTCAGGGGGCAGTCCGGCACGGTTGTTTGAGCGTCGGCGCAGCCGACGCGAGTTTCCGGGCCGGCCCTGAGGGTCGAGAAGCGCAGGGCACCCAGCCGCAGGCTGGGCGCGGAAGTCGGGTCGCCTTTCTTTGCCTTCTTTCTTTGGCGAAGCAAAGAAAGAAGGGCGGATGCGAGACGCACTCTCGCCTTAATTCAGCTGCCGCGCATGCGCGGCATCCAACATAAAACACCGTCCACGTAGCGGTTACCCCCGCCAAGGAGAACCATGATGACATCCCCCGGAAAAGTCTGGCTGATCGGTGCCGGTCCTGGCGACCTGGAGCTGCTCACCCTCAAGGCCGTGCGCGCACTGGGCGAAGCCCGCATCTGGCTGGTTGACGACCTGGTCAACCCCGACATCGCCCAGTTTGCCCTGCCCGGCACCCGCATCATCGGCGTGGGCAAGCGCGGCGGCTGCCGCTCCACCCCGCAAAGCTTCATCAACCGGCTGATGGCGCGCTACGCCCGCCAGGGCCAGATTGTTGCCCGGATCAAGGGGGGCGACGCCATGCTGTTTGGCCGGGGCGGCGAAGAAGTGGCCTATCTGCAGGCACGCGGCATCGCCGTGGACGTGGTCAACGGCCTGACCGCCGGCCTGGTGGGTGCCACCCACGCCGGCATTCCGCTCACCCACCGCGACTGCACCCGGGGGGTTACGTTTGTCACCGCCCACGCTCAGGACCATTCCGAACCGGATTGGGCCGCGCTGGCGGCCACTGGCACCACGCTGGTGATTTACATGGGCATGCGCCGCACCGAATCCATTCGCGCCGGCTTGCTGGCCGCCGGACTGCCGGCCAGCAAGCCGGTGGCCGTGATCGAACGCGCAGCGTCGCCACAAGAACGGGTGCTGCTCAGCTCGCTGGGGCAATTTGCCAGCGACGCCCAGCGCGGCGGCTATGCCAGCCCGGCAGTGATTGTGGTGGGTGACGTGGTTGGCCTGGCCCGGCAGCAGGCCGAGGCCGGGCCCTTGCTGGCGCGTTGCGCTTGATGTTGCGCACCATGTCATGCCAATAACATGGTGCGCTGCCATATGACCGGCTATTTTGTCTTGAATGCCACAATTGAGTGCAGTATTTGCACCAATTTATCGCTTGCGCCCAATTGGCTTGCCTTGTGCCAAGCGGATTTGCCCGGTTTTTTCCAGAAAAGCCGCCTGTCGATAATCTGACAATGCTGCGCCGCATTATCTGACCCGGCCAGATGTATCTGGCTTTTTGCAAGTGCAATCACCTGTAATGGCATGTTTCTTAATTGTTTGTTTGAATATCGCACTGGTGCGATATTTTTTTCACGACTATAATCTCCCTCCTTGCCATATTGAATCTAACCGCGCTGGCTTGCTTGAAAATCAGGATAAAGTAGGCCGGACCGCCTGATTTTATGCACCAGAATGGAACATATTGCTGATAGTGCAAGCATGGCAGAACCTGGCCGCCTGAATGCGTCGCGCCAATTCCATAAAAAAATGTCTCAATACCGGTTTCAGCCTGGACAACAGCTTCGTATGCTCGACTGTTTTTGTCCGCTGGCCAAACCGTCAACCTGTGGGTGACCGGCCTGCCGGGACAGGATGAGACAGAGCTGCCGCACCTGGGTGCGGCAGCTCTCAAAACGAAAACAACAGGAGTGTTAACCATGGCAACCCCTCAGCGCAGCGGATTGGGGCGATTCAGCCTGAAAACCTTGTTTGTGATCATGAGCAGCATGGTCATGCTGGGCTACCTGGCCTTTGGCCTGTGGACCTGGAAAGTGATGGCGCAAGTGCAGGTCAATGGCCCGGAATATCACCGGGTGGTGCTGGGCAAGGATCTGATCGCCGATATTCTGCCCCCGCCAAAGTACATCATCGAAACCTATCTGGTTACCCTGCAACTGGATCGTGCCCAGCCGGCAGAACGCGCCGCGCTGATTGAGCGCACCAAGGTGCTGAAAAAGGAATACGACGATCGCCAGGCGTTCTGGACCACCACCGAGTTTGAGCCAGACCTCAAGAACGCCATGATCAAAACCACGCACGAACCGGCGATGCGCTACTACAGCATCCTGTTCGAGCGCTATCTCCCTGCGCTGCAAGCCGGTGACGACGTCGCCCGCACTGCCGCGCTGGCCGACATGCACACCGCCTACCAGCAGCACCGCAGTGCGGTGGACAGTCTGGTGGCCGATACCAATAAGTTTAACGCCCGAGTGGAAGTGGAAGCCGCACAAAGCATCGTCGAAGGGCGGATTGGCATGCTGACCATCTGGCTGCTGGCCCTGCTGAGCGTGATTGGTTTTTCCGTGCTGCTGGCGCGCTACCTGTTGCGCGTGCTCGGCGGCGATCCGCAGGTGGCCATGCAGGTGGTGCAGGCGATTGCCCACAACGACCTGCATCAGCCGGTCACCGTGCAAGCCGGCGACCGCCATTCGCTGCTGGCGGCCATCGGTTCGATGCAGTCGCACCTCAAAACCGTCATCAGCGAGGTGAGCACCGCCGCCCAGGAGCTGTCGGCGTCGTCGCAGCACCTGAACGCCACTTCGCAACAGGTGTCGCTCAGCTCGACCGAACAAAGCGAAGCGGTGATGTCGGTGGCCGCCGCGATGGAAGAAGTGGCCATTGGCATTGCCCATATTTCTGACAATGCCGAAGGCGCGCACCGCCTGGCCAGCGAGTCGCATGACCGTTCGGTCACCGGCATTCAGCTGGCAGAGAGTGCATCGCGGCAAATGGCCGAGCTGCAGGGCACCGTGCAGGCGTCGTCAGAAAAGATCTCTGCGCTGCAAACCAACTCCGAACTGATTCGCAACGCCGCCGAAACCATCCGCAGCATTGCCGACCAGACCAATCTGCTGGCACTGAACGCGGCCATTGAAGCCGCCCGCGCCGGTGAGGCGGGACGCGGCTTTGCCGTGGTGGCCGATGAAGTGCGCAAGCTGGCGGAAAACACCGCCCGCGCCACTGGCGAAATCGACCAGGTGATTCAGGCCATCCATCTGGACATGGGCCACGCCGTGGTGACCATGGACGATGGCGTCAACCGGGTGACCGACGGCGTCAGTGTCACCCGCGAGCTGGGCAGCTCGATGCACGAACTGGCCAGCGGGGCCGACGGCGTGGTCAGCACGGTATCCGAAATCACCATGTCACTGCGCCAGCAAACCGCCGCCCACGAGCAGGTGGCGGCCAATGTGGAAACCATTGCCCGGATGAGCGAAGCCAATAGCGGCGAGGTGAAGCGGATTGCCAGTGCGGCAGAAACCCTGGCGCAACTGGCCCAGCGCTTGCAGAGCGCAGTGAGTGTGTTCCGGCTGAGTTGATCAGGCGCGCGGACAAGTTGCTGTTATTTGCCCTCCAGCTGGCGTGGACGCAGTTCGTACAGCAGCATCAGGCAGGCGCTGCATGCGGCCAGCGCGCCCACGGCCAGCAGCAGCAGGCCGCCAGCGGCCATCTGCCCGTCCATGCCCGGTTCTGATTGCTGGAAGAAGTCCAGCGCAATGCGCACCACCCACAGCGTGGCGGCCAGGGTGGCGGCCATCAGGCTGCCCAGCCAGCACAAATCGGCCAGGGTGATCCGCAAATGATGCGCCATCGAGACAGGCGCGTTCAGGCTCAGTCTGGTTTTCATGATGCGCACTCCAAAATGTTGTTGTGCAACATAATGAGCACAAGCCATGCCAGTTTGATGATAAGCAGATGACAGTCTGCATCGTTGGGTGGCGGCAAAAATCCTTGTTAATACAGGCAGATTGGCCAGGGTTGATACCTGGCGCAGCCGTGCCTGCTGAGGTGACGTGGGCTGCCCGCTGGGTGCGTGCCCCAATCGGCAGCGCGTTGATATTGCGTTGCACCAAAAGCTGGCGTGACTAGTAGTCAGTCACGTTGAAACACAAGGGTTCATGTCGCCACGAAGAACTACTCGCCGCACGACACCGAGTCATTCCCGCGCAGGCGGGAATCCAGGCGTGTCCACAGCGCACAGCGGGGTGAGTTCTCACGAGCGCTTACCTGCGCCATGCCCACCGCGCACACTGTGGTGCGGTCTGGGTTCCCGCCTGCGCGGGAACGATACGTCAGATGAAACTCATGCCGAAAACGGTCGAGTCGCCTGTCATTCTGTTCATATCATCGTGACTGGCTACTAGTCGTCAATCACCTTGAAGCACAAGGGTTCATACGAGCCAATTTATGCCGGGTATCTCGGTTTAATTTCTGTTAAAACAAAACCTTATTCCAATTACAGATATAAAATGAAATAATATCTCCACCCTATCGATGGAGATGAACATGGCACGGCTTCCGGGCGGGATGGAACATCTGGCACCGGCTCAAGATTTGCTGAAAAAGGCAAAGACAGTAGAAGAGTTGCGCACCGCTCAGGCGGTTGCGCTGCCACTGCTGTTCAACCTCAGCATCGAGCAGACGGCTCAAATCATTGGTCGTTCGGTCGGG
>Ga0209599_10000447_pt1 | contig 27027 bp, 17 predicted proteins | sample Shrwel_input2_FT_FD_187534 | JGI IMG/M metagenome (GOLD analysis project Ga0209599, IMG submission 187534) | Subsurface microbial communities from deep shales in Ohio, USA - Utica-3 well 1 S input2 FT (SPAdes) (version 2) ...
CTGTTGTTGGCGCTGTTTTAAACTGACCTGTCTCACTGATGCCGAGTAAGCCCGGCTGCTGCAGACTTTCAAAGATAATGCGATAAAACCAGCGCTGTCCTGACGTTAAACCATAGAGTATGGTTTTGGCGTTATAATCCTGTTCAGCTAATGCGCTATCGCCATCGAAACGTTGCGGCTTGCTAAAATCTGCGGTATGACTGACTTCTACCTTCATCAGCGCAGCTTGATCCGTTTTACTCCAAATCACAGCGCCGTCCGCCGTGACATCTCCACTGCTGAAACCAAGCGGAAAGTTGGGTGGATTAAGGGGGCGGGTATGCTGGATTTGAGCCTGTAATAACGGTGCTGGTAGCAAAGCCGTTGGCAGCAGTATTTTGCTACCGATGGCTAAAAAATTTCGTCTGTTCATCGAAGTTCCGTCAACATTGTGACCTTGGGCAGTTCTGGTCACAAAAATAATTACATGTGGAGCAGAGCAGTGGTGTACCCACATTTTTAGCCTGAAGAGACCACATCTGAGCTTCATCTTTGGCTTAATTTTAATGACGCGATGTTGCAATTTGATGTAGCCCCACAATAAAGACCACCCAATAATTGCCATGCATCACAAACCATATGAGGCCATCCAAGAGATGCAACATTCATAAAAATGATGCTGTCCGCTAGCAGATGAGGCTGAGGTTAAGTTTTTTGTTTCGAGCGAGAGTTAAATCCGGATGGGATTACATTGTTTTCTTTATGAAAAAATACGGTCAAATAACGTAGCACCCAAATTTAGGTCATGGTTACTTTCGGTCTGCTGATATGCGTTTACAGGTAAAATTTGCTTTGTTAACCAAAGCATCGTCGGCACGCGACTTGGCCTTGCAACCAGTGTTGACCAAACGCCTGACATAATTGTTTGACAGCTTTGGAAGGTCCAATAACAACATGAAAAAGCTCTTCCAGTTTTCTACAATTATGTAGCCATCGATTGGGCGAAATACCTAAGCTGTTGAGTGTGATGGGAATTTTTGGCTGAGTAAGTGCGCATGATTCAGCATGGATAAGCTGGCCAGTCCAGGCGAGAAGTTCGAGATAATCGGCAAAACGATAGGGGATATGTTCTTGGCTTTTTTCTGCATCGATACCTTCAGAGAAAGGCAGTAACTTGCCATGAAAGATACCGCGAACAGCGTTGCCGAGCCTATTTTGGATACTGGTATAGTCTGAAGCTTGGAGGGATTCCGCGATTTTTGCGCGCATCGGGTTAAGATCAACATACGCCATCACGCTGAGTAGCGCTTTTTCCCCAAGCAATGCCTGACATTTAAAACGTCCTTCCCAAAACCGGCCGGTGCATTCGTCCTCAGCATTGGCGAGCCTGGCAATGTGCTCGTTCAGACATCGCATAAACCAACTGATATCAGATAGCCGTTCGCGATACTTTTCAATCATTGCATCAACAACTTGCTTTTCGGCTGCGCCGGTAGATTCCCCGGTGAGTTCACGTTCAACCAGTGCAGGTAAATGAAAAAGCATCTGCCAATGCTGCACAACCTCGAGTTTGCTCCAGCTTTTGGCTTTGGCTGTATCGACCCTCACAACAAGATGATAGTGGTTGGTCATCAGGGCATAAGCGGCAATGTCGATAGCGAACATTTGCGTGAGCAGAGCCAAGCGTTCAGTCATCCATTCACGACGATGTTCGAAGTTGTAAGTGTCTGTGATACCGCATAAAAAAGCACGCCGGACACATCGGCTTACCAAGTGGTAGTAACTTGTTTGATGCAATGCAATTTGTTGTTGACGAGATCTGGGCATGGATTCACTCCAGGTGAACTATGTTGTTTAAATTTAGTTTATTTTAAGTTAACTGCAAGTGATGTTTGAATTATCTGTCGATGACGATTTAACCCATGAAATGGATGGTACTAATACTTGTTCAATACTCTATTTGCTATCGATTGGTGGGTGGCTTCAATCGTGAACCATTGATGGGTGGCCTTAATCATAAACCGCTTTTAGCCTGGCAGCAGAAGTGAGCAGGCATCAAGCAGAGTGCCTGAGTACAATGAAGTGCTGACATGGATTTGGCTTTAACCGGTGTGCAGTGACACCGGTCAAGGCTGATGATGTTATTTGGTAGGTTGTAGATGCGTTTTGAAATAGCGAAGCATTGTGCTTTGCAGATGCAGAGTGGTTCCCTGGCCTTCGTACAAGCCGTGGCTGCGATTTGGATAACTCAGCATATCAAAAGCTTTGTTATGTTTAATCAGTTCGTTAATCAAGCGCTCTGTGCCTTGGTAATGAACATTATCATCGCCAGTGCCATGGATCAGCAACAGTTTGCCTTGCAGGTTTTTGGCATGCGTGATCGGGGCACTTTGTGCATAGGCCTGTTCATTCCGGACTAATAATCCGCTGTATCTTTCCTGATAGATAGTGTCATACAGCCGGATATCGGCCACAGGCGCGCTCGCGATCCCAACGTGATATTGTTGTGGATAGCGGAATAACATATTCAAAGTGCTTGACCCACCGCCGGAATGACCATAAATACCAACCCGCTGAGCATCAATAAATGGGTACTTTTGTTGCATAGCTAACAATGCATCTGATTGATCTTTAGATGATGCCACACCTGCCAGCTTATAAATTGATTTACGCCAGTCTCTGCCTTTAGGTGCTCTCGTGCCGCGGTTATCGATAGAAGCTACGATAAAGCCTTGTTGTGCAAGTAATTGATGCCACAGCCCCTGACTGCCAGACCAACTATTACTCACGGTTTGCCCCCAAGCTTCGCCATAGACATAAAAAATGATGGGGTATTTTTTGCTGGCATCAAAATTGGTTGGTTTAATCAGCCAGCCGTCTAATACCAAGCCGTCGGATGCTTTCACCTGAAAAAATTCCAGTGGGCTTAATTGCAACTGTTTGAGTTTTTCAGCAAGTTGTTCATTTTTAACCATCATTTTCTGTATACGATGATCTGGTAACGCAATCAGCGCTGTCTGCGGTGGCGTGGATTGATTAGAGAATCGGTGGATGGCCCATAAGCCGTCGGCTGAAATCTGGTACGAGTGCTGGCCGCGCATGGTTGCCGGAGTGATTTTTTCGACTATGCCAGGTTGACGCCAGGAAGTCCGATATAACTCGGTCTCAGCCTGATTTACCTGCGCTGCCAGGTAATAAACCCAGCCATTGGTTTTATCAACATGCACCACGGACGTCAGATCATAGGCGCCCGGGGTTAAATCTAACAGCGGCTTGCCCTCTAAGGATGCTAAATACAGATGACGCCAGCCATCACGCTCGCTGATCCAAAGAAAATTTTGTTGATTATCCAGCCATTCCACTTCATAAATTTGATCAAGAAAGGCCTGATCACTTTCCAGCATTAGCTGTCGGGTTTTGCCATTGTGGATATTCGCCAGCAGCACTTTATTCTGCTGCTGTGGTCTATCAACCTGCTGGATTAATAATTCATTGCCTGCCGGCGTCCAGGCCAGTTGTGGCACATAATCATCCCGCTGCTTCGGACCTAAATCAATCCAGGTATTTTTCGCCGTGTTGACATTCACCACTGCAACATTGACCCATGCATTTTTCTCCCCAACTTTTGGGTATGGAAATTGTTGTAGCTTTGGATATAGTGTGTCCGTGTTATTAATCATGGTAAAAACTTTGGCATTGCTGGTATCAAATTGCCAGTAAGCCAGATGCTGACTATCAGGGCTCCAGCGAAAGCCGTCTGCCAGCATAAACTCTTCTTCATAGACCCAGTCTGTCGCACCATTAACTAAGCTGCTGCTGCCATCAAAGGTCAGTTGACGCACAGCTTTAGCGCCTATTTTTTGTACATAAAGGTTGTTTTTATAGACATAAGCCAGTTGTTGGCTGTCCGGGGAGAACTTGGCAAACATCAGTTGTTTCGGGTCAATACCGCTGCCACCAACCGCTTGTAAAGTACGGCTGGTTAAATCAAAAATCCAGTAGTCGCCCCGGGTATTATTGCGCCAGACTTTGACGCTGTTGGTAAAAATCAGCAGTTTTTGTTGATCGTCTGACCATTGATAATCCTCAATGGTCAGAGGTGCTTTGGCACCCGCCGGGGTTAACTCGCTGGCAGTCACCAAAATGTCACGACTGCCGTCTTTTGCTTGATAGCGCACAATATCATGACCACTGACTTTTGCTTTTTTATTTGATTTATCCGTGGTTGGTGCGGTTTTTTGCTCTGGTTCTTCTAATACAGTATAAGCCTGCTGTTGTTTCAGCCAGCGGATTTGAGGTGCTGCTGCAGTTTTGAACTCGTGTTGCTGGTAAATCCGTTCCAGTGACAAGCTGCTTTGGGCTGGCGCGGGACTGGTGATTGCCGGCTGGCTGGGGGTTGGTGAATGACTACATGCTGCCAACAGGCAGAATGCAGCACTCAGACTCAGGAGCTTATGCATTATTATTTTTTCCTTGGATAAAACTTGTCCCGATAGGCCTGGCATGGCGTTCGGAGAGCGTCGTTAAAACGGTCATGCTTGCACAGCATGCCGGAGTTGTTTCATTCAGCGCTGTCGCAGATCCGCTGATTGACGTCATACCCTAAAGCAGCCAGCATTGGCCGCAAAGGCAAAAGCGATGTAATGCCTTGGCGCAAAGACTAAATCTGTTCCCACCACAGCCATTGCTATCAACAGCAGACAGGTTCTGCCGGAGGATTGACAAATACATCATTTTGTATGATTAATAGTATTAATTGTTGGTGGGGGAGCAAAAAGATGATGACGGCGGCGGCAGATGTGCAACTGTTGCAATTAGATGATGGCGCAGGACTGAGGGTCGAAGTGCTGACACTCGGAGCGACGGTTGCCGGTATTAGCCTGAACGGTCTGCAATTGACGTTACAGCAGCCGGATTTAACGCATTATCGGCAAAATATTGGTTATCTTGGCGCGACCGTCGGTCGTTATGCCAACCGAATTGCTAAAGGTCAGTTTCAGTTGGCGGGTAAAAGCGTGCAGTTAGACTGTAATACGCCACCTCATCATTTACATGGCGGTCAATTTGGCTTGTCTGGCAAAGTCTGGCAGGTGTTAGCTGCAGATAAAAAGTCGGTAGAGATGTATTGTGAGTCAGCGGATGGCGAGGGCGGTTATCCGGGATTTTTGCAAATCTGGCAGACTCTTAGTGTAGAACAGGGCCAGTTAATACTGGAATTTCGGGCAGTGTCGGATCAAGACACCATCCTCAATCTGACCAACCATTGTTATTTCAATCTCGATGGCAGTGCTGATATTACAGCGCATTTATTGTGGTTGGCCGCCGACCATTATTTACCCGTTGATGCGCTAGGCATTCCGACCGGAGAGATCAGAGCTGTGGCCAATACTGCTTTTGATTTCAGTCAGGCAAGATTGTTGGCAGAGGCTCTGCAACAACAGGACCCTCAATTATTGCAGGCAGCGGGTTTTGATCACTGTTTTGTTTGTGGCGATGATGTTGGGGCAGGGACTGAAAGTGAAGCTCGCTTGATGGCTAGATTATTTGCCCCAGCCAGCGGCGTGCAATTAGAGGTCTTCAGCACGTTACCAGGTTTGCAATTTTACAGTGGAAACTTTTTGACGGCACCCCATCAGCGACGTCAGGCCTTATGCCTTGAAGCTCAGTATTGGCCAGATGCACCTAATCAGCCTGAATTCCCTTCAGTGGTATTGGCTAAAGGACAGCAATACCAACAAAAAATAATTTATAAATTCAATAAGATATAGTTTTTTTGTTGTCTGGTGCTGCTGTTGGATTTCAGGACATCCACCGATCAAGGACCGGAAATTAGCGCCGGTTTGAGTGGGTATGGTGTCGATGTTATGGCATCGGTTTTGGTGGCTGTCCTGAATTGAGGGGTGGTTTTCAGGACAGCCACCAATCGAGCAGGGCGCTAGTGCCGGTTCGTGTGGGTTTTGTGCCGATGTAATGGCAACTGGATTTGATGGCTGTCCTGAATTGTAGGTTGTCCAGTTTGACCTTGGCAGCGACAAAATGCTGTTTTTTTCAACATTGCTTGGCCTTTGCACGGCTAAAAAGGTTGAACTTTAGTCATAATTGAAGTATTTATAAGATAAATAAGCTTAATAAAAAGCAATGGCAATAAAACAACAAAAGACAGGGGTGTTGTAAGATGACAAAAACAAAGAGCGTAACTTCCGGCTGGGCTGAAGGTCAATCCTTCGCCAAACGTAGTGCACTGAGCCTGGCGGTCGCTGCTGTGCTGGCAACAGGCACTGCAGTGGCAGGGGATTTGCCGCAGCAAGTACAGACAGCGGCACAGCAAGCCGCAGAACCACAAATTGAAGTGATCGCGGTGCGGGGTATCCGCAGCAGCCTGAAATCTGCCATGGAAGGGAAAAAGAACTCTTCAATGGTCTCTGATGGTATCAACGCCGAAGATCTGGGTAAATTTCCGGATTTAAACGTGGCCGAATCGCTGCAGCGCATCACCGGTGTCTCGATTGACCGCAGTGGTGGTGAAGGCCAGGCGGTAACCATTCGTGGTTTTGGCCCACAATTTAACACTGTATTGGTGAATGGTCGTCAGTTTGCCACTGAAAGTGCTGGTCGTGAGTTTAACTTCGACGTGCTGGCCGCTGACCAAATCACCGGTGCTGAAGTGTTTAAATCTACCTCTTCGAAACTGCAGGAAGGTGGTATCGGTGGTACTGTCAATGTCACCACAGCCCGGCCTTTTGATTTTGATGATTTACGGATTGTCGGCTCTGTCAAAGGCATGTACGAAAGTTTGTCTGAGGACATCTCTCCGGCAGCATCTTTGTTAGTCAGCAACACCTTTAACGATGATACTTTTGGCGTACTGCTGGCAGTCAGCCATCAGCAACGCAAGGTACAAATTAACCAAATCGCGACCGCCGGCTGGATGGGTGGCCAAACGGTGTCAAACGCCCGGGATGGTGTGTTGTTCAGCAATGCTTATATTCCGCGCAACTGGGATCAAATTATCGATCAGCAAGAGCGTAATCGTACCAATGCCAGCCTGGTGTTGCAGTATGCACCATCCGAAGATGTCACCATCACCCTGGATGGCTTAGTGTCGAAATTTGAAGTGGATTCACAGGTGACAGATTTGGCGTCCTGGTTTGAATCAGACCGGGTTGGCAGTGGCCAGATTGATCCGGCGACCGGCACTTTATTAAAGTTCACCCAAGAAATTGGTTTGCATCAGGGCAGTGGTAATCCAGCCACAGACTTCGTTTCTCATACCCGTAATTCCCGTGATATCAGTAATGATGCCTTTGGTTTGAATGTCGAATGGAAAATCACCGACCAGTTAAAAGCTGAATTTGATGTGTCGACCACCTCTGCAGAAAACGACCGTGCTGGCCGTGACCGTTTTAACGTAGTGGGGATGATCAACAACTATACCTTTGATGCGACAGGCGCTATTCCGACCGTCGCCCATGATGGTTTTGTCGGTGGTTCCTTGCCGGATGCCAATCGCGCCCGGATGCACGTCAATGAAAAAGGCAATCAGTTCAGTAACGAAGATGAAATCACAGAATTCAAAACTGATTTCGAATATCTGCCAGACCATACCGTGTTTGAAAAAGCCAATTTTGGTATTTATCGGCAGGAACGGGAAAAATCCAGCTTCCAGAAATATGACTCGCCTTGTACTTTCTGTGGTTATGGTAAAGCCGCCCCGCTGACTGCGATTAACTTCCAGCCATTTACCGCCAAGAACTTCTTCCCTGGCCTTATCAATACGTTTTATTCGTATGATGGTGATCTGATGGTGAAATATCTGGCCGATAATGGTTTTGCCATTAACCCGACGCTGCGGAATAACCGTTACACCATCAACGAAGACATCACCAGTCTGTATATGGATTTTACCCTGCAATACGATCTGGCGGATATGCCACTGACTGTGAATATGGGCGCCCGTTATGCCAGTACCAATGTGGATGTGGCTGCAGTACAGAGTTTTGTTACTGACTTGATCCCAACCACAGACGCCACTTTATTCGCCAGCGTGTTTGGCCCGGCCACAGATATCACCCAAGGCACCAGTTACGCCAATCTGTTACCAACGCTGAATATCAAACTTGGCATTGCCGATGACATGGTGTTGCGTTTTGCCAGTTACGATACGATTACGCGCCCGACCATGTCACAGATGTCGCCAGCCACCACCTTTAACGAACCACGCCGGCAAAACCTCAGTGCCAGCGGCGGTAACCCTGGCTTAAAACCATTCCAGGCGCAAAACTGGGATCTGTCCTACGAATGGTATTACAACGATGCCAACCTGTTTAGTTTCGCCGTCTTTAACAAGGAAGTGGAAGATTTTATTATCACACTGACCGGCAGTGAAACTTACAACATGACGGACAGAACCGGTCCTGCTTTTGGTTGTAGCCTGACCAATTCGGCCCTCTGTGCCAATCCGGTCGTGGGCACCACCAATGAACTGAATGGCAGTTCTGAAGTGTACACCGTCAGCCGGCCACAAAATGGTGAAACAGCCCGTATCACCGGTTATGAAGTGGCATTAACCCAGATGTTTGACAACGGTTTTGGCGTGACAGCCAATGCTACTGTGGTTGATAGCGACCTCAATGTCACTGCAGACAGCACCCAGAGTTTTGCGCTGGAAGGTTTAGGCGATTCACAAAACCTGGTGTTGTTCTATGAACAGGATGTGTGGCAGGCCCGGATTGCCTTTAATAACAGAGAAGGTTTCCTGCGTGCGCTGGATAACGGTTTTAACGGTGAGCCAATCAATACCAAGACCTTTGGTCAGTGGGATATCAGCGCCAGTTATGACTATAACGACTACCTGACTATCTTCATTGAAGGCATCAACATTACTGAAGAGGAACTGGTCCAAACCGGTCGTTTCGGTAATCAGATCTACTCGATTGAAGATAACGGTTCCCGTTATGCTGTTGGTGTGCGGGGTTCATTTTAAGCACTGAAAGCGGTGGGGTGCTGATCATCATCAGCGCCACCACTGGCGGGGTTGCACCGACAACCCGGATGGCAGCAACACTTAACGATGCCAGGTATCTGCATGATTTGATTCAGATACGACATGCAGGTCGGTCGAAGCCGCCCCTGTTGTCAGCAGCGCTGAAGTGTTACCTTCGAGCAGCAGATTTTTATTATACGTGAGCAGAACCATGACACAGGCAGTGAAAACAGTGGTCATTGTGGGCGGCGGTACTGCCGGCTGGTTAGCGGCGGCTGTTATTGCAGCCCAGCATCAAAGTCAGCAGCCGGATGGGCTGCGGGTGATACTGGTTGAGTCAGCCGATATTGCCAGTGTCGGCGTTGGCGAAGGGACCTGGCCGACGATGAAAAATACCCTGCAACAAATTGGTTTGAAAGAGCGGGATTTGTTTAGTGCCTGTCATGCCGTGTTTAAGCAGGGCGGCAAGTTTGTTGATTGGGTGCATGGCAACGGCGATTTTTATTACCATCCTTTTACCTTACCGCTGGGTTACGGCCGGCTTGATTTAGCGCCTTATGTCGACGATATCAGTCAGTACGCGCAAAGCAGCAATTTTCAACAGCAGATTTGTGAAGCCGGCCTGGCGCCCCGTACTCTGGCGGACAGCGAATACCAGGGCCAGTGTAATTATGCTTATCATCTGGATGCCGGTGCTTTTGCCGATTTACTGAAACAACATTGCAAAACGAAGTTGGGCGTGCAGCATCTTGTTGCCACAGTGCAACAGGTGATGCTGGCTGCCGATGGCAGTATTGCCGGGTTACAGCTGAGCGGACAAAGCCTGCCGCTGACCGCTGACTTGTATGTTGATTGCACTGGTTTTGCATCCTTGTTATTGGGGCAGGCTTTACAGGTGCCGTTCCAACCTGTTGATCACCTGTTATTTAATGACAGTGCACTGGCGATGCAAGTGCCATATACCACGCCAGATGCGCCTGTCGCTTGTCATACTATTGCCACAGCGCAAAATGCCGGCTGGATTTGGGATATTGGCCTGACGCACCGCCGCGGTGTGGGTCATGTCTACGCCAGCCGGTTTCTCAGCGATGATGAAGCTGAGCACAATCTGCGACGTTATCTCGGACCGGCAGCTGAGGGGGTGAGTGCCCGCAAAATCAGTTATCAAAGTGGTTACCGGCAGAAATTCTGGCAGCATAACTGCGTGGCTATTGGCATGGCGGCTGGTTTTGTCGAGCCGCTGGAAGCGACCGCCATTATGTTGGTGGAAATTTCCGCCCGTTTTGTCGCTGACAACTTGCCGGCAGACCGCAGTTTGATGCCGCTGGTGGCGAATCGTTTTAATCAGCAAATGGACTATCGCTGGCAACGTATTTTAGATTTTCTGAAACTACATTATATGTTGACGCAAAGGCCGGAGCCTTATTGGCAAGCCCATCTGGATGTGGCCAGCTGGCCATCCTCTTTGCAGGAAGATCTGGCGTTGTGGCGTCATCGCGGCCCAGTGATTGCAGACTTCCCGAGCGCTCTGGAGTTGTTCCCGGCCGCCAGTTATCAATATGTGTTGTATGGCATGGGCTTTAAACCGGATTTTTCCCCGCAGTCTTATTTGTACCAGCAACAGCAACAAGCCAGCCAAATTCTGCGCCGTAATCAGCAACTGACGGCGCAACTGTTACAAAGTCTACCGCCACACCGCGCTTATATCGAGCAGTGGCTGGCCGGAACCCGAGGTTAAGCATGGACATCACCGAATTAAATCCAGCCGCAGTGCAACAGCTGATCGTGCCTGCGACTGCGGCTGGCAGTTATGCGGCCCGGCAACATTTACTCAATCTGCGGGCGCATGAAATAGGGCGGGTGCTGTGTGATTTGCCAGTCTTCTTCAGCCGTGCCAGCAATGGACAGTATCTGGTGTCAGCGTTGTGCAGTTTTGTGCCAGGTCAGAATTTATCGGTGCAGCAGGCGCAGTGGCAAGCGCTTTATCTGCCGATGTGTTTGCAGACTTATCCGTTATTCTTGCTCGGTGGCCCGGCAGCGGCTGAACAGCGTTTAGGCATTGATTTGACGGCGCTTTGTGCTGCGCCGCAGGCCGCCGATGCGCCAGCAGCGACAGACCCGGCTGCGACTTTAGGCGAGGCTTTATTTTACGGCAACGGCCAACCAACCTTGTATCTGAGCCGGCAACGCGCGCTGCTCAGCGCGGATGTACAGCAGGATTTTCTGACGTACCAATTTTGCCGCACCTTAGTGCAGTGGCAATTACTCAAAGCTGTGGATTTGGTGTTGCAGATGCAGGATGGCAGCCTGCAAACCATTCAGGGCCTGGCCACTGTCGATGAAGACAAACTGCAAAGTCTGAGCCCGGAGCAACTTAGCCAATTACAGCAACAAGGTTATCTGGCGTTATTACACGGCATTTTGATGTCGATTTATCAGTTAAATGGGTTGATCCGCCGGCATAACCAGCGGCCTGAGTTGCCTGGCGTGAAAAGCGTCCGGTTGGAACTGAGCCGCTCTGGTATTGCCGCCTGAGGTTTCAGCAGCATTTTTGAAATTTTTTTAGAGGTTATTTTTGCTATGTCCGATAATCAGCTGCAGTTTATTGTATTTACCCTGGTGACCGCCCTCATCGGCTGGTTAACCTATCTGAAATGCCGTGGTCAGAATCGGCAACAACAGAGCCAGAACAAAGAGTATTTTTTGGCCGGCGGTGGCCTGAGCTGGATTTTTGTCGCAGGGTCGATCACCTTGACCAATTTAAGTACCGATCAACTGGTTGGGATGAATGGTAACCAGATGGCGTTATTGGTCTGGTGGGAGTTGGCGGCTGTGTTAGGCTTGATTATTCTGGCCAAAGTGTTTATTCCGGTGTACTACCGTTATAACTGCACCACCACCACTGAATTACTGGAAAAACGTTATCACAACAAACATATCCGCGCTGTGATTGGTGGGTTATTTTTCCTCGGCAACGCCCTGATTTATATGCCGGCGGTGATTTACTCCGGTGCCTTATTGATGCAAACCATGTTCAAAGTGGATATCCCTTTGATCTATATCGCCACCATTTTTGCTCTGGTTGGTGCTGTTTATGCCTTTTTTGGTGGCTTGCGGGCGGTCGCGGTTTCTGACACCTACAATGGCGTGCTGGTACTGGGCATGGCAGTGTTGGTGGTGATCCTGGCGCTGGTGGCGATTAATTTCGATTTCTCCGGTATCCCGGCCGAACGGCTGACACTGATTGGCGATGAAAATTCCCCCTTGCCATGGCCAACGCTGCTGACCGGGATGATTTTTATTCAGATGTATTATTGGGGCACCAATCAGACGATCACCCAGCGGGCGATGGCGGCACCCAGTGTGAAAGAAGCGCAAAAAGGCGTCTATGCGGCGGCGATTATCCGCATTGTGGTGGTGCCGGCTATTGTGGTGGTGCCAGGTATAGTGTCTTACAAGTTGTATGGCGACATTGGCGATAGTGCTTATGGCCGCATCGTGGGCGACCTGATGCCAGGTTGGCTCAGTGGTATTTTTGCCGCGGCGATGGCTGCAGCGGTGTTGTCGACCTATAACAGTCTGCTCAATTCGGCGACGGCTTTGTATGTCTGTGATATTCACGAAGCTTATGTGAAGAAAAATCCGGATGTGATTAAACTCAGTGGTTTTGTGACTGTGGCGCTGACATTATTGACGCTGATTCTGGTGCCGGTCTATCAACAAGCGGACAGTATTATTAATTTGCTGCAGCAACTGAATGGTCTGCTTAGTATGCCGATCCTGTCGATTTTTATTGTCGGTTTATTGTTTAAAAATGTTGATGCGCGCGCTGCGATTGCGGCTGTGCTGTTTGGCGTCCTGCTGTATGGCTCACTGACCTTCAGTTTTTCTCCTTTTTATTCCAGTTGGCATTATATCCATCTGATGCCGGTGACCTTGTTCAGCTGTGTTGCCTTTGCCTTATTGTTGAATAAGTTTGCCTTTGGTAAACAGACGGCCTGGTCAGGCCGGTTAGAGCCACTGCCAGAAAGTCGCTGAGCCGCTTCGCTAAGCCGTTCTGAGACAGCCATAAAGCAGCTCTGAGCAAGCCACAAACCAAAAAGCCGCAGTCAAATCTGCGGCTTTTTTATGGGTATAGCTGGCGGTAGGGACAAGCAGCCTGGTGCAGGCTAGCTGGTACAGGCTAGCTGTCAGGGCTCAATCAGCCATTGGTTGTGGCGAGTTGCAGGACGGCCACATCAAATGGCGCCAGCTGGCTGCTCCCGATCAGGAAGCTGGCACCTGCCGGCGCATCAAAACTATGGCTGCTACTGCCATAGTTAAAGACAAATTGCAGCGCGCCACGTTGCACTACACGCAGGTCGTCGTTGAGACGCAACAGCGGGATTTGTTGTGCCGTGGCGAGCTTGGCAAAAAGCTCCAGCAGGAAGGTCTGACAGGTTAAGGTCGCGACATAACAGCAATTGCCATGTTGCACCACGGCCGGACTTTGATCATGATAACGCGCCAGAACTGTCACATCAGCCGGCACTGCCAACTCTTCGCGCCAACTGGTACTTTGATACTGTGCTGATGCAATGCTGGCATCGGTAAAGTGCAGGCTTTCGTAACAATCCGGTCTGATAGTTTCGGTACTCAGCACTTTAACCGGCACTAATTGCTGCAATAAACCCGGACCTAGTTGTGGCACCAGTGACAATTCAGCTGTTTTAGCGCCTGAACGTGGACCAAATACCAACAGGGCTTGACTGGCTTTACAGCGATCAACAAAGGCCTGGCTGACGATTGGCAAACAAGGCGCCACCACCAATTGATAACCCGTTAACTCACTGTCCGGCGAGATAAAATCAACGGCTAAGCCTAACTGGCGCAGTGCGCTGTACCAGCTGAACTCAACTCTGTGCTGATTAAAACTGTCACCCTGGCGTTCAATTTCAGCGACCCACTGATTTTCTGTGGTCATGACGATGGCAACTTTAGCCTGCACCTGTTGTGTTGTTAAATCAGATACTAAGGCTAATTCGTCGCGCACTCTGGCAATTTCGGCATAAGCGCTGGCAGGGGAGTTGTCGTTGCGTTTAATGCCGGCATGCATTTGTTCCTGGGCAAAAGGCACCTGACGCCAACGGAAATAACAGACAGTATCAGCGCCATGCGCGAAGGCTTGCCAGGTCCAGAGCCGGACCATACCAGCTTCCGGTCTTGGGTTATGCCGGGCCCAGTTCACCGGGCCAGGTTGTTGCTCCATCACCCAAAAACCACTTTGACTGATGCCACGGCTCTGGTCAAAAGCATAACTGGAAAAGTCCGGATGGCCGGTGCGCATAAAACGTTTAAATTCGTTGGCTGGCGCATTGGCAAAAAACAGATCGGTACGGCCAAGCGGATAGTTGTCATAACTGACGAAATCAAGATTTTTCGCCAGTGCGAAGTTATCCGTCTGCGTATCGTGCATCGGAATAAAGTTGTGGGTGATAAACTGACCCGGCGCATATTGGCGCAAAATCGCGATCATTTCATCGTGAAATTTGACCACTTGATCCGAGCTAAAGCGCCGGTAAGCCAACTGATGCGACGGACTGGTTTCAGTCACCGCCAGGATCGGTAATTCGATTTGGCTGAAATTCTGATATTCCATCGACCAGAACACATTGCCCCAGGCGGTGTTTAGGCTGTCGATATCGCCATACGTCTGTTGGCACCAGTGTTGGAACGCGGTTCTGGCATTGGCGGAACCACTGTGGGTGGTATCATGACAGGCGATTTCATTGTCGGTCTGCCAGCCACAAATGGCTGGATTTGTACCATAACGCTGCGCCAGCACCGTCGAGATCCGCATCGCTTCCCGGCGATAGTTTTCACTGGAAAAATCATAATGCCGGCGGGAGCCAAAACCACGGCTGTGTCCGGTTTTAATATCAACCGGCAGAATATCCGGATATAAATCAATCAACCATTTGGGGGGCGTGGCCGTTGGGGTGCACATGATGACCTGTAAACCAGCGTCGGCCAGCGTCTGAATAGCACGGTCCAGCCAGTCAAAGTGAAAAACACCAGGGGCAGATTCTAGCCGCGACCAGGCAAACTCACCGATCCGCACATATTTCAGGCCAAGTTCAGCCATTTCTTTGGCATCAGTCGCCCACATTGCTTCCGGCCAATGCTCCGGGTAATAACATACACCTAACATGTTTTGCTCCTTGTTGCCGCCAACGGCGTGCTGACAGCGGTGAATAACGCTCCAGCCAGACCGGCTGGACGTAACGCTAATTTGTATGATATATACTATTATTATTTGTGATGACTGTCTAATCCTATGCCTGTTGATTCACCATTGTTTTCGCAACAAATTGAGGTGCAGTTGAGAAACAGCGAGAAACAGGACAGCCATCAATTATTGCTGAAAGATGGCTGTCCTGAATTGGGTTTTAAAAGGTGGGTGTCCTGAAATTTAGATACGGCGGTTGCCGTGGAGATGTTGCTGCATGACGAGTCCTGAAGCTTTTATTAGTTTACATAGTGCTAAGTTAACTTTGATGCTGGATTGCCGGCAGCGGACGCCGGCGCTGTTGTATTTTGGTGCCCGCTTGTCTGCACAGACGCAAGGCGAGATGCTGGCAAGGCTCGCCAGCCGGCAGGAAGCAAAATGTTCGCCGGTGTTGGAAGCGCCAGTGTCATTGTCGCCGCTCAATGCGGAAGGTTTTACCGGTGCGCCAGGTCTGGAACTGTCCGATCAACAATTAGCCTGGTCGGTCGGGCCACAGCTGACCGAGGTGCGCCGGTTATCGGAGCACAGTGTCGAACTTGTGAGTCTTGATAGCCTGCGTGGCCTGGAACTGACGCATCATTTGACGCTGGACCCGGCCACTGATGTGCTTGCAGCCTGGACTTCCGTCCGCAATCTGTCGGCACAGCAGGTGCAAGTGCATTGGTGCGCTGCGCCGACGCTGCAATTACCGGATCACCTGACCCGGTTAACCAGTTTTGAAGGGCGTTGGTCAAATGAATTTCAGCGCCGTGATATCGATTTATTTCTCGGCAGTTTTTTGCGTGAAAACCGCAAAGGCAAAACCTCGCATGATAATTTCCCGGCGCTGTTACTGCACAGTCCGCACACTGGCGAGCAGCAAGGTGAGTGTTATGGTTTTCATTTAGGCTGGTCCGGCAATCACCGCACCCGGCTGGAATTATTGGCCGATGGCCGCAGTTACTTACAGATGGGTGAACTGTTGTTACCCGGCGAACTGGCCTTGCAGCCAGGCCAAAGTTACCAGAGTCCAACTTTATATGCATCTTACGCAGCAGATGGTTTTAGTGCCTTGTCGCGTAATTTCCACCGTTTTGTCCGGCAACAGTTATTAAGCAAGGCGCAACGGCAAAAACCACGGCCGGTGCATTACAACACCTGGGAAGGCATCTATTTTAACCATGATGTTGCAACCTTAAAGCAACTGGCTGAGGTGGTGGCTGAACTTGGTGTCGAACGTTTTGTGCTGGACGACGGCTGGTTTAAAGGCCGGCGTGGCGATTATGCCGGGCTGGGGGACTGGACCGTGGACAGTGCTATTTATCCTGAGGGTCTGACGCCGCTGATCAGTCATGTCAATGCGCTGGGAATGGAGTTTGGCCTCTGGTTTGAGCCTGAAATGGTCAATCCCGATAGTGATTTGTATCGGGCACATCCGGATTGGGTGCTCAGTACCGCCAATAATCAGCAACTGCGCTTTCGTAATCAGCTGGTACTTGATTTGAGCCGGCCTGAAGTCAGTCAGTATTTGTTTGCTGCAATTGATGCGATTTTACGACAGTACCCGCAGATTGCTTATATCAAATGGGATATCAACCGTGATCTGAATCATCCGGGTAATGCGGTCGGTCAGCCGGCAGTGCATCAGCAAACGCTGGCCTGGTATGCGTTGGTGGATAAACTCAAAGCTGCACATCCCGGCCTGGAAATTGAAAGTTGTTCTTCTGGCGGTGCCAGAGTTGACTATGGCGCGTTGGCCCATACCGATCGTGTCTGGACCTCGGATTCCAACGATGCCTTAGACCGATTGCAAATTCAGCGCGGTTGTTCGTTCTTTTTCCCATCGGATGTGATGGGAGCACATGTCGGGCCGCGGGATTGCCATATTACCGGTCGTCGGGTCAGTCTGGAAATGCGCGCTGCGGTCGCCATGTTCGGTCATATGGGCATTGAAATGGATCCGCGCGAATTAAGCACAGCCGAAAGCCAGGCCCTGAAAGCCGCCATTGCTTTGCATAAGTCAGAGCGTGAATTTATCCACAATGCCGACTTGTACCGGTTAGATCCGGATGGATACAGCCTCAATTTTGGTTTGGTGGCGCCTGAAAAGCACAAAGCCCTGTTTGCTTATAACAGCGTGGCGGAAACTGCCCGCACTATGCCGCCCAGATATCGTTTTGTTGGTTTATTGCCGCAGCAGTGCTATCGCATTAGCCTGGTGTGGCCGCTGCAACTGAAAGAATATTCAGCCTCAGTGCTGAGTAAAATTGAAGGCGCAGTGATGACAGGCGAAGCCCTGATGCAGTTTGGTTTGCAAATGCCAATCACCCATCCACAAACTTCATTGGTATTTGAACTGCTGGCGGTCTAAGCCAGAGCATCCGACATGGCCATCAGCGCTTCAGCTGCTGGCCATTTATTCCAGTTTAGATTCAATCAGTTCCAGTGCTTCGTCCAGAATGGTTTCGACCGCTTTTTTCGCCCGCTCCGGATTGCGTGACTTAATGGTGTGCAGAATGTCAGCGTGTTTTTGCACGTCTGCGCCAGGTACCCCTTTGATCCTATTGGTGTAGCGGATACTGACCCGCAGCGCTGTACTAATAAACTCAGTCAGCTGCAGAAAAAATCTGTTATTGCTGGCCGCCAGAATGCTGGTATGAAAAGCGATATCAGCCTCCAGCGGATCATCCAATCCTTGTTCAGCTTCGACCATCCGCGCCAGCGCTTTTTCAATGGCTTCCAATTGTTGATAAGTGGCGGTGACTGAAGCCAGCGCGGCCGCTTGGGGTTCCAGCGCTACCCGCACCTGGGTAAATTCTTTCAGTAATGCCAGCGAAGGTTTGCTGCTGAGGATCCATTTTAATACATCGGTATCAAACATATTCCAGCTGCTTTCTGGTAATACCCGGATGCCTTGCTTGGGCCTGGATGAAATCAGTCCTTTGGCGGATAACATTTTGACTGCTTCACGGGTTGAGCTGCGACTGACATCATATTCAATACAAAGATCAGCTTCTGAGGGTAAACCTGTGCCAACCGGATAAACCCCCTGCACTATGGCTAAACCTAAATCATGCGTCAGTTGGTGGGTTAAATTCTGTCTTGGTTCAGTCTTCATCTGCAGTTATCCCTGAATTTTCATTCACATAATATATCATATTAAAATACCTGCAGATATGATATAACTTTTTCTGACTGTTGGCTTTTTAGCCATAGTTTTTATTGTTATTGCAGTCAATTTATTATTTTTAAAACATATTTTTCATTTTCATCGTTGTTGTATTTTCGGCTCCTTTGCACAGGCACAATGATTAAATCAGATAAAACCGGAGACACTCAGGTGACTGCAGCCACGTTCTATCCCAGCCTGAAACAGAAAGTTGTATTTATTACCGGCGGCGCTACTGGTATTGGTGCTGCCATGGTGCGTAGTTTTGCCGCCCAGCAGGCCAAAGTGGCTTTTATTGATATTGATACTGCCGCGGCCGAAGCGCTGCAAGCGCAATGCGCTGAACCTCTGTGGTTCCGGGCTGTGGATGTCACCAAACCGGCGTTATTGCAGCAGGCGTTACAGGATGCGGCGGCGGCTCTGGGCGGACTGGATGTGCTGATTAATAATGTCGCCAATGACAGACGCCAGCCCAGTACTGAGGTGTCAGTGCGTGATTGGCAACAATGTATGCAGGTGAATCTGGACCCGGCCTTTTTTGCCGCTCAAACCGCTTTTTTGCTGATGCGGGCGCAGCAGCAAGGTTGCATCATCAATTTTAGTTCTATTAATGCGTTGTCAGGTCAGCCGGAAATGGCCGGTTATGTCACCGCCAAAGCCGGTTTGATTGGTTTGACCAAAGCGCTGGCGAAAGACTTTGGTGTTGAGGGCATCAGAGTCAATGCGATTTTACCAGGTTGGGTTGCGACTGAACGTCAACTGGCCAGTTGGTTCACGCCGGACGAGCAGGAAAAATGGCTGGCAGCTGCCGCCTTAAAACAATTTATCAAGCCGCAGGATGTGGCTAATCTGGCGCTGTTTCTGGCGTCCGACCAAAGTGCGTTGATCACAGGTCAGGCTATTTGTATTGACGGCGGGAGAGTCTGATTGCGCCAGCAGGAGCCGGCTTTGTGCTGTTATATTGCGGTCGATTGGGGCACCAGTCATCTGCGGGCTTATTGCTGCCAGTTAGCCAGCAACGGTGAAGTGACAGTGCTGGGCAGTCTGACCGGGCCTGGGGTGAAAAAAGTCCAGACTGATTTTAAATCGACTTTGCTGACGTTGATTAATCCCTGGCTGACGCAATATGGTCCGTTACCCGTCTATCTGGCGGGCCAGATTGGTTCCAGTATTGGTTGGCTGGAAACGGCTTATCTGGCCTGCCCAATCCGGCCTGAACAAATCCTGCAACATCCGCAGTCCTTGGCCTGTGAACATTATCAAATCAGTATCATGCCAGGCTTGAGTTGCCGCTTACCCGGCCAGCAATTTGATGCCATGCGCGGCGAAGAGCTACAAATTCTCGGTTTATGCCAGCTGTATCCTGAATACGAGCAAGGCGAACATTTATTATGTTTACCCGGCACCCATACTAAGTGGGTGTTACTCAGAGATGGTGTGATTGAATATTTTAAAACCGCGCTGACCGGTGAATTGTTTGATTTATTGTGCCATCGGAGTGTGTTATTGCCCAAACTGCCGCAGACGGAGCCGTTTTGCTGGCATAGTTTTGCCAGAGGCGCAGCCCTCAGTCTGCACCAGCAACAAGCCGATTTATTGCATACCTTGTTTAGTGTGCGCTCACGCCAGTTATTTGCCGGCGACTCGGCCACTGAAGGCCGGGCTTATTTATCCGGGCTGTTGATTGGCAGTGATATCAAAGCGGCCATGCAGGCATTAGAGTGGCAATTTCCGCCGGAAGTGGTGCTGATTGGCAATCCGATGTTGCGGCAGTGTTTTAGCCAGGTGCTGACCAGCATGGCGATTGATACGGTGTCGATTGATGTCACCGCCGCGACTTTGGCTGGTTTTGCCAGAGTCGCGCTGGCGCAACAGCTGATGCCGGATTAACGCCGCATTAAGAAGGTTAAAGGCAATAAAGGCAATATAGCTGCCGGCACTCTGCCTCAGAGGCAACTGGCCGGCGATCGGCTAAGCCAATTGTCGGGCTGGTTGTTGTTGGGTGGTTGCCTGCAGATATTGCTGCAGTCGTTGCTGCTGAGCCGCCTCCAGCTGTAAACCCAGTTTGCTGCGCCGCCACAGAATATCCTCGGCCTGCAATGCCCACTCATACTGACTCAGATAATCCACTTCGGCCTGGTATAAGCCTGCGCCAAAATGTTCACCTAAATCAGCCACACTTTGTGCCCTTAATAGCAATAAATGGCTGCGACTGCCGTAACTGCGCAGATATCTTTGTTGGATGGCCACCGGCAGCCACGGATACTGTAATTGCAGTTGTTGCGCCAGGCTTTGGCTATTGGCAAAATCACCGCCAGGCAGCGGTGTATCGGCAGTCCAGCGTGCGGTCATCGCCGGAAAAAACGGCGCCAACCGGTCAACGGCTGCTTCAGCCAGTTTGCGGTAAGTGGTAATTTTGCCACCAAACACGGATAACAAAGGCAGCTGTTCTGCTACAGCACTGAGCTCCAGTTTGTAGTCGCGGGTAACGGCCTGTGCGTTGACAGACTCATCATCCAGCAGTGGCCTGACGCCGGAAAAACTATGGACGATGTCACTGCGGCTAAGCTGGCGTTTGAAATAACTGTTACTGATCTGCAGTAAATAATCAATTTCAGCCGGGCTGATGGCAACAGCGGCCGGATCACCTTCATATTCGACATCTGTGGTGCCAATTAACGAAAAGTTTTGCTCATACGGAATGACAAACACAATCCGCTGATCCTGATTTTGCAGCATGTAGGCATGGGGCTGATCGTGCAGCTTGGGCACCACAATATGACTGCCTTTCACCAGCCTGATCTGTTGTGGACTTTGTTCCGTCAGGGCATCACTGAATAATTGGGCTACCCAGGGGCCGCCTGCATTGACGATGGCTTTGGCCTTCAGCATGATCACGGGTGGCGTCACTTGTCCGGCTAGGGCTTGGGGTTGCAACGTGACCAGCCAGTGGTCCTGCATCCGGCGGGCGGCAATACAACGGGTCCGGGTCAGAATACGGGCGCCATGCTGATGGGCAGCTACGGCGTTCAGTACGACCAGTCTGGCATCATCAACCCAGCCATCGGCATATTCAAAACCGCGGCTGATCTGTGGGTGTAACGGACTGTCAGCACCAAATTTGATACCGCGCGAAGCCGGTAAGGTCAGTCGTTTCGCCAGGTTGTCGTATAAAAACAGCCCCAAGCGGATGAGCCAGGCCGGTCTTAAATGCGGTTGATGCGGCAAACGGAATAACAGTGGCCACATAATGTGCGGCGCATTTTTTAACAGCACTTCCCGCTCTGCCAGCGCTTCCCGTACCAACCGGAATTCATAATGTTCCAGATAACGTAAACCACCGTGGATCAGTTTACTGCTATTGGATGAAGTGGCTGCCGCCAGATCCTGCTGCTCACATAACCAGACGGATAACCCCCGACCCGCGGCATCGGCAGCAATACCGGTGCCATTGATGCCACCCCCGATCACCAGCAGATCAATTTCTGCTTCTGTCGCGCTCATCTGTTTCACCTTAATTATCATACAAATAATATATATCTCATGATAATGGCTAGATCCGGCAAAAAACAAGCGGCAATTGGTCTGAACAGTGAGTTTTTTCTCACAGTTGTCAGCCCATCACGCCCAGCACAAATCGACCCGGCAGCCTTTCACTGCTTGGGGACGATTTTGGCTGGCAGCTGGATGAGGCTGGTCGCGTTAGAGTCGGACCTGGGCCACCGCATGCTGCCATTTACAGTACAACTGATTCCGTTGTTCCACACTGATGCTTGGCTCAAAACGCCGCTCGCAGTGCCACAGCGTGGCCAATTCGGCGGTCGAGGCAAAGACGCCGGCCTGTAACCCGGCGAGATAAGCCACCCCAAGCGCGGTGGTTTCGATAATCTGCGGCCGCTCGACCACTGCACCAAGAATATCGGCCAGAAAACTCAGCACCCAGTTATTTTTCACCATACCACCATCGACCCGCAGCACCTTGGGTCTGAGGCCATCACGTTCCATCGCTTTTTGTAAATCCTTGGTCTGATAACCAACAGATTGCAGTGCAGCTGCCACTATAGTGCTGATGCCGGAATCGCGGGTTAAGCCAAGAATGGCACCACGGGCATTCGGATCCCAGTAAGGCGCACCCAAGCCGGTAAAAGACGGCACCAGAAACACACCGTGATCCAGCGGCACGTCCTGCACCATGGCTTCACTTTCACCGGCATGGCGCAGTAGTTTCAGCCCTTCGACAATCCATTGCATGGTGGCGCCCGCCATAAAAATACTGCCTTCGATGGCATAAGTGACCTTGCCATTGAGCCGGTAGGCCACAGTCGTCAATAATCTGTTATTGGATTTCAGTGCAGTGTCACCGGTGTTCAGCATCAGAAAACAACCGGTGCCATAAGTGCTTTTTGCCATACCTTGCTCAAAACAGGCATGACCAAACAACGCGGCTTGTTGATCGCCGGCAATACCGCAGATTGGGATCGCCCTCCCGAACCAGTCTGGCAAGCAGCGGCCAAAATCGGCGGCGCTGTCCATCACTTCCGGTAACAGCGCGGCCGGGATATTAAACAGCTGCAATAATTCTTCATCCCAGCATTGCTGGTGGATGTTAAACAGCATAGTACGCGAGGCATTGGTGGCATCGGTGCGGTGGACCTGACCGCCGGTGAGTTGCCACAACAAATAGCTATCGACAGTGCCAAAAGCCAGTTCACCACGATTGGCGCGTTCGCGGGCACCGGGCACATGATCCAGGATCCAGCCGATTTTACTGGCAGAAAAATACGGATCCAGCAATAAACCGGTTTTGTCGGCGATCAGCTGACTGACCGTCTCGTTATGCAAGGCTTCACAATAGGCGGTGGTGCGCCTGTCTTGCCAGACAATCGCCTGATACAGCGGTTCACCGGTCGCTCTGTCCCAGACCAGGGTCGTTTCGCGCTGATTGGTAATGCCAATTGCCACTATCTGGCTGGCACTGATCTGTTGTTGGGCGATGACCTGGCGGCAAGTGCGTAATACGGTCTGCCACAGATCGGCCGGATCATGTTCCACCCAGCCATTCGCCGGGTAATGCTGGGTGAATTCTTCATGGGCACAGGCCTGCGGTTTACCATCCAGCGAAAACAGGATAGCTCTGGAACTGGTGGTGCCCTGATCAATCGAGAGTAGATATGATGTCATTTTAGGTCTTCATTATTTATCATATAAATATGACCAGATTGCCGCTAAAGCGTGATATTGGCAACTGAAATTTGCAAAAAAATCAGTCAAAGCACAGCGGACATCTCAGTCAATAGTCGTGTCTGTGGCGGATTTGGTCGTCTTGCCGTTATTAAAGCATGAAGATAACTTTATTTCTTGTTAAGCTGCTGCGGCCATAGGTAAACAGGAATTCAGGTGTGAGCAGGGCAAAGGTCAGTGAGCTGTTCGCTGTCGTTCCAGCAGGCAATATGTTAGGTGAAAATGTGCTCTGGCATCAGGCACAACAGGCTTTGTATTGGATTGATATCGAAGGGGCGCTGTTACAACGTTACGCACTGCAAACTGCGGTCCTGGAAACTTTTGCCTTACCGCATCGGGTTGGCAGTTTTGCTTTTTTACAGGACGGTGGCCCTTATCAGCTGGTGGTGGCCTTTGCTTGTGGTTTTGCTCTGTATAACTTTCAAACCGGCGCTTTGCAGTGGCTGGATAAACCGCTGCCGGAGTCAGCCAACAGCGGCTTGCGTTTTAACGATGGCCGGGTTGATCGGCAAGGCCGGTTCTGGGCCGGCACTATGGTGGAAGATGAACGTTTTGCCCGGCAAAGTGCCCGTTTATATCAGTTAGCGGCCAATGGCAATGCCATCCCAAGGTTACAGGGCCTGACCATTTCGAATGGTTTATGCTGGAGTCTGGACGGGCGCCGGATGTACCATGCCGATTCGCCGAAACATCAAATTCTGCAATACCAATTTTGCCCCGAGAGCGGTAACCTCAGCCAGCCCCAGCTGTTTGCCCAGACCCCGGATGATGCTCATCCGGATGGTTCAGCCATTGATGCACAAGGCTATTTATGGAATGCCCACTGGGGCGCCGGTCAGGTGGTGCGTTATGCGCCTGATGGCAGCATTGATTTAGCCTTGAGCCTGCCGGTGTCCCAGCCATCCAGTGTCGCCTTGTGTGGCCCGCGGTTAGATTTGCTGGCCGTGACCAGCTCCAGGCTGGGGCTGACTGCCAGTCAATTGGCCGCCCAACCCCAGGCGGGTCACTTGTTTATTTACCAGTTAAGCGGCGTGCAGGGCGTGGTCGAACCACATTGCCACTGTGCCGCGTCCTGGCTGTCAGCCACCACTGCCTTGTTGCCATAACAGGCCAGTGGCATAACGCGGGGCAAAGCCGGTAAAACCAAGCTCTTTGCCAGCGGCATCTTTGCGGGTCGGGCTGGCAGGCAACTGCAGATAACGGCACTGACTGGCAACCGCTTTGACATGGCAATCGAGCATCGCCAACGCAAAATGTTTATTGATTTCATTCAGGGTGCGGCTGGACCAGGCCGGTTCATAATAATGCCCCAGGTCCAGTTCATTACCGCTGGCGGCCTGTGGTGCCGGATGCGGCGCAATATTGTGACGGGCCTGCTGATAAGTCAGCAGATATTTATCTTGACTGCCGCTGTGTTGGAATAACCAGCGGATGCCATCGTAACCGGAAATATCATCCTGATCGCCGGCAATATACAGCATAGGCACCTTGATCCGTTTTAATGCTGCCGGCTCAAACAACTGATGTTGGCCGCCCCAGGGCGCGAGCGCGATCGCGGCTTTCCAGGCTGGATCAACGCTGAACTTTGTTGGCGCCTGACCACCGGCGCAGCTATTGAGTAACTGTTGCAACTGCGCGATTTGTTTTTCATCTTTGCTGCCGGTAAAAGCCGCTGTCGTGGCCCCCGAAAAGGCGTAACAACCGCCGACTGTGTTGACGGCGCCAAAACCACCCATCGAATAGCCAATCACCGCGGCTTTTGTGCCATCCAGTTGCGGCTGCAAAAAGGTGTTGCTGCTGCGTAAATGGGCTAACACAAACTGCTGGTCACGCGAGCGATTTAATAAGGTACTGACAAAACCGGCAAAAGGGGCTGTTTTCATCTCCACTTCGGCATTGGTGGAGTCGGTGTGATCGATGGCTGCCACAATATAACCATGGGAAGCCAGATGTTCGCCGAGGTAAAACATGATGGTGCGGTAGCCGGTGTAACCATGAGAGAGCACCACCAGTGGAAACTTCGCACTTTGGTCGATGGCGCTGTCGCGGCTGGCATTGGCCTGGAGACTAAAGGGCACGCCACTGCGGCTCTGGTTCTGATAGCTGGTCAGGGCCGCAGCTTGACGCGCCGGGTACCAGACTTCCAGCCGCAGCGGCCTGTCCTGCAAGCTTTGTGTATTCAGATCCAGCTGCGCCGGATTGGTGATGGTCAAGGTGCTGACCCCCACCGGATAACTGCCCCGTGCCGACAGCGCCGGCAACACTTCAGCGGATAGTGCTGGATAGAGTTGTTCGGCGCTAACCGTTTCGGTGGCTGCGGTTGACAAGCTAGCGAGCGCCAAGGCGCTGGTGAGTGTCAGCAGGTAACAACGTGCTTTTGATGGCATTTGATTCTCCCCTGGTCGTGTAACGCCGGACTTCAGTCCGGTCTGTGGTTGCTGGCGCCAGTCCTTTCAGTAGCAGCGCCAGTGGTGCTTCGAGTCAATAACGCACTGCTGTTGTCAGATCAATTCAACAGCTAACCCAGTGCCGGCCTGACAAACATAGATATCTGCCTGTAAGCCAAAACGCGGTTGGTACTGTGCCTGCACTGCGCTGGTCAAAACGTCAACGGCGTCAGTTGGGCATAAACAAACAATAGCGCCGCCAAAGCCGCCGCCGGTCATGCGGGCTGCCGCCCGTTCACCCAATGCCGACTGGCAAATCTCCACCAGACCGTCGGTGGCTGGCACTGTCACCGCAAAATCCTGTTGCAAGGATTGGTGTGAGGCTGCCATCAGTTGCCGTAATGCGGCCATATCCTGTTGTTGTAACGCAGTGACGGCCGCCAACACCCGTTGGTTTTCGCTGATGACATGACGGGCCCGTTTTAATTCAGTCTCCGTCAACACGGACTGGTGAGCGTTCAGCATGGCCAGCGTGGCGTGCCGCAGACTTGGCATGGCCATTTTAACTGCGGCTTGTTCGCAGTCCTGCCGGCGCTGATTGTATTCACTCTCAACCAGTTTACGCGGGTAATTGGAGTTAATAATCACCAGCGCCAGTCCGGCTGGTACTGGTACTGCCGTGCTGCTTAAGTCCTGACAGTCAATCATCAGCGCTTGTCCGGGTTGGCCCTTGGCTGAAATCAGCTGATCCATAATGCCGCATTGACAGTCCATAAAATCGTTTTCGGCTTGCTGACCAAACAAGGCGATTTGTTCCGGACTCAGCTGCAGATTGGCCAGTTGACTGAACACCCCGCCCACCGCCACTTCCAGTGCCGCCGAGGAGGATAAGCCAGCCCCTTGCGGCACGTCACTGTAAATCAGTAAGTCGGCGCCGGGTAATTGATGGCCGGCGCGTTGCAGCACAAAAGCCATGGCCCGCACATAGTTGCCCCACTGGGATGGACCGGCTGGCACCGGT